>Ga0209511_1000172_pt1 | contig 74985 bp, 52 predicted proteins | sample SSSSmetaG_FD_184141 | JGI IMG/M metagenome (GOLD analysis project Ga0209511, IMG submission 184141) | Glacier valley bacterial and archeal communities from Borup Fiord, Nunavut, Canada, to study Microbial Dark Matter (Phase II) - ​SSSS... | ecosystem: Environmental > Aquatic > Freshwater > Ice >... | reverse complement strand
CTCGGCTTACCCGATGAGATCGTGTGGCGGCAGCCATTTCCGGGGCCGGGGTTGGCGATCCGCTGTCCGGGTGAGGTCACCTGGGAACGGCTGGAACGTTTGCGCAAAGCTGACGCGATCGTATTGGATGAACTACGCCGCGCTGGCCTGATCACGAACAGCGCGGGGGGGCAAACGGCGCAGGCATTCGCGGTGTTACTGCCTGTGCGCAGTATCGGCGTGATGGGCGATGGGCGCACGTATCATGAAGCAGTGGCGGTGCGCGCGGTCACCACTGATGATTTTATGACGGCGGATTGGGCGCGTTTGCCCTACGAAACGCTAGCACGGATCAGCACCCGCATTGTCGATGAAGTGCCCGGCGTCAACCGTGTGCTGTATGATATTTCCAGCAAGCCGCCCGCCACGATCGAATGGGAATAACGCCCTATGCACCTTTTCAGAAGCCCTCACCCTAAATTGCATTTTCTCAGGGTGAGGGCAACCCTCATCCTGATCGGCTTGCTGCTGACGCTCACGGGCTGCTTTTCATCGGCCAACGCGCTGATACCGAACACAGTCACCCCTGGCCCGACTGCTGCGCCAACGCTCACGCTTGCGCCCACCCAACCGCTTACCGCAACCGCTGTGCCAACGATCAACCTGACGCCTTCGGCAACTTCGGCGCTGGTAGCAGCCGCCACCTCCAACACGGATGCCACGCTTGGCGCAACGTTCAGCCCATCGCCTGCCGCCGTGCAGCCCGGCGATCCGCCGCCGTTCGCGATTACGCTGCCGACCAGGTGGCGATCGACGTATACGCGCGTGACTGTGCAAGATCAATTTTCGCGCGCGAACGTGAACATTGCGGCGTATGCAGGTCCGCTTGCGAATAACGCGAAGGGCACTGGCTTCATTTACGTGCTGTGGAACTTTCCAAGCGTGATGCCTGCTAACCCTGCCGCCAGTCCGCTGCCCGCCGCGCAGTTCAACCAGCAAATGCTGCTGTCCGACGGTATCCGGCTGCTGCGCGGCACGGTGATCGATATATCGTGCATCGTGGGCAACTACGGGCAAACGTCCTTCAAAGTTGGCGGGCAGGATGCGATCGGCCAACATTTCCAGGTTACGGGCTGTCAGGACGGCACACCGGAGCTGGCGGGATGGTACGCCGGTTTGCGGCTGAACGGGCGCAGCTTGCTGTTTTATAGTTATGTCGATCCGGTCAGCGCCTACAATAACGGACAAGCCGATTTGCAAAAGGTGCTGGACAGCGTCGATTTCAACAGCGCGCCGGTGATCAGCGCCACGCCTGCGCCAGCCACTGCCACGCCGAGCACTACGCCGGAACTGAGTTAAAAAGCTGCTTGACTTCTAAAAGTCAGCTTCAATCAAGGCGATCGCTTCAAGTGTTTCAGTCCAATCATAGGCAGGTTGCTGAAAAGCCTTGCTGAGTGACTTTTCCAGCCATGTTGAACGCTGAGCTTGTTCCACAATCAATTGATCCTGATCAACCGCCAGGTTCGGAAGCGCCGAGCCTGCCCTGATTAGCTCAACTCTACCTTGCATGGCTTCGATAAATTGTGCGTTGAAAGATTGAACTTCCGCTAAAAACGTTTGTACACTCAATGACCACGTGCCGAACTCAGCACCCCAAATCGGCACACCGTCTTTTTGCTGATCGCGATTATCCCATTCAATATGAACGCGCCGTCCATCGCTCCAAAAGTAGATAGTGGGCGCGTTGTTCAAATATCCAGTACCTAAATGGTGTCCTTGCAGCCATTCGGTCGCTTGAACATAAAGCGCAATCGACTGGTCATCCTCGCGATGCTCAAGCCAATGCGCTGCACGCTCGCGCCAGGTTATCAATCCCGACGCTGTGAGTTGATCTGCAAACGCTTGAGGAATTGGCGTCAAAATAGCGGGCAGCATCTGCACTATATCTTCCCACAGCCGGGATACGTTGTAACATACGTAGGGTTCGCAGCCATGCTTAGCAACTTGCACTGAAAGATATTGTTCGCCGTAGCGGAAAAGTTCTGCATTTCCAGCACGCAGCCAATAGCAGCCATCCGTTAAACCAAACCAATGCAGATATGATTCACCGCCCGAACGCCACGGCTTAATCGTCTCAAGTGGAAAAAGGCGAAAGTTAAACAACATCGACGCCTCACCGAAAGACGCCGAGCGCCCACGCCACCGCAAATACCGCGATCAGCAGTGCCAGCAGCGTAACCCATGCGCGCACCCGCCCGTCAAAGTTGAAGATCGCGGGTGGCGGTCCCTCCGTGCGAATTGCGCCTGACGGTTCGCGGGTGAGCCGTACTGTTTGCGCATCCTTTGCCAGCGTCAGCGCGTTGACGGTGCGGCTCGTTACTGACCAGCCCGCTCGCGCATAATCCCGCGCCACGTTTTCCAACTCATCATCGGGTTCAAGTTTTGCCAAGATTCGTCCTGCTCATCCTGATTGCTAATCTGCTCATGATCTGATCACCTGAATAATCTGGCATTACGGCACGCAAAAGTGTATCATTCTACGCGCGTTTTTGCCGATCTGTCGAAAAGTCAATGCGGCTCATCCGCCGTTTACACCCTACGTTTACAGAAAAATAAGGATTGTCCATGCCCTCAACCAAACGGTCACGCTATGCAGCTCCACCCGTATCGACTACTTCCAACAGTGAACGCGCGCTGCGGATTACCGCGCTGCTTGGTCTGGTTGCCATATTCGCGCTGAGCGGTTTGCAGTTGCAGCGCGGCGATACCAGCACTACCGGCATCACACCGACCGCCGCCAACGGATCGCCCACCGCGCTCATATTTCCGACCGTGGCAGCGGGTGGTGCGGTGCTCGTGCGTGATTATACGTACTTTCATCCTAGCGCCGTATTTTCAGCGCCACATTTGCTCGGTTGGGATTTGCCGACGGGCGGTGAAGAGCGTACCGATCCGGCACAAGGGGCGGGTATATCGCGCGTCGGTGCTACGTTCATCAACGGCAATGCGTTGAGCGTCGTCCATATTTTCGCAGAGAGCGACCCAAAACGCACGGCCAAAACCGTTCAGGACTTGGGTGCGTTCTACGATAAAGTCAACCTGGACGCGGCGTGGCAAAACTTTACGGGTGGCTACAAAGAGACGAAGCGGCACATTGAAGGTGATCAGTACATCATCGACTTTGAGCTGTATCTGAACGGCAGCACTTACTTGGGGCGACAGGTGAGCCGTTTCAGTGATGCGTGGCTAGTTGTCGCACGCTTGGTCACGCCCATTAACAACCCGAAGCTGATGGATGATTTACAAGCTCAGGTGTGGGGCGGCGTGGTGCTGTATACCAATGAAGCGAATACGCCGCTGTCGTGGTCGTCCGTTGCGGATCCGGCAGTCGGCTACGTGATCAAATATCCGGCGGCCTGGAACAAGCTCAGCGGCGCGTTCGGCCTGCCGTATATCGTGACCGGGCCGCTTGGCAGCATGACTATCACCATGACTACACAAGGCGAACCCGGCAAAGCTGCCCGCACGGATCCCGATGCGCGCGCATGGATCACCGCTCGCAATCCGAAAGCGGTAGTACAAACCGTCAAGCCGTTCAGCAGCGGCGATGCCAGCGGTTATGTCGTGTCCTATAACGATCCAGACGCTGACGGCAACCCGCGTAGTTCGGTCGCCACGCTGCTCAATGGCACTAATGGCACGTTGTACAGCGCGATCATGCTGTCCACCACGCGCGGGATCGATCTGCTCAACGACGCCGACAAGACGATCCCGCCCGAACTCGGCCAGATGCGCAGCAGCTTCATGACGCTCAACACGGCGCGCATGATCCCTACCCTGACACCCACCAACACGCTCACAGCGACGATCACGCCGACCAACACGGCCACGCTGCCCGTCACTCCGTCTACTGCCACGCCTGCGGCAACTATCACGCCAACGCTTATTGCGACTCCACAAGCGCCAGCCGTACCAACTTCAGCAAGCGCCTTCTGATAACCCCGCTTCAGCCGCTTCCCTCCTTATTCGTGAGGAGGGATTTGGGCTGCGCACGACTCTAATTATTTTGTGCGTGAACACATCAGAAAATTATATGACTTGCTTTTGGCAGTAAATTGGCAGATGTTGGCAGCGATCCGCTCAGAATGTGTCGTTTACAGACCATCTGGCGGAGTCTATCATTGCCGCAAATCAATAAATCAGACGAAAGGAATCAGATCGATCGCTAAAAAGTTAAACGTGCAGCATAATGTCCTGTGACGTCTCGTGAAATGCTTGTCAACCGAACAAATCTAACTTTCTTGGAAATTTAATTCTGCATGGAGTCAATGCTAATGTCTATCACCCATTTGAGAAAATCTGCACTTGCACTTGCTGCCGCCCTCATGCTCACCACCACTCTCGCCACCCATACCACATCGCAGGCGCAGACGGATGTGATCCAAATCGGCTTGATCACGAAAACTGAAACGAACCCCTTCTTCGTCAAGATGAAAGAAGGCGCACAAGCCAACGCTGATAAGCTCGGCGCAAAGCTGCTGACGGCAGCGGGCAAGTTCGATGGTGACAATGAAAGCCAGGTCACAGCGATCGAAAACATGGTCAACGCAGGCGTTAAAGGCATTCTGATCACGCCGAGCAACACCAAAGCGATTGTGCCAGCGATTCAAAAAGCGCGCGCTGCGGGTGTCGTGGTGATCGCGCTCGACACGCCCACCGACCCACAAACGGCCACGGATGCGCTGTTCGCCACGGATAACCTGAAGGCGGGCGTCCTCATTGGTCAGTATGCCAAAGCCTCGTTTGGCAGCAAGCCCGTCAAGATCGCCACGCTGGACTTAGCGCCTGGGATCACCGTTGGACAACTGCGCCATGACGGTTTCCTGCAAGGCTTTGGTATTAAGGAAGGCGATCCATCGATCGTTTGCGAACAGGATACCCAGGGCGATCAGTCCAAGGGTCAGACCGCGATGGAAAACTGCCTGACCAAAGACCCGGATATCAATCTCGTCTACACCATCAACGAACCAGCAGCATTCGGCGCTTATACCGCGTTGGATAAAGCAGGCAAGGCCAAAGGCGTGATGATCGTCTCCGTTGACGGCGGTTGCGCAGGTGTTGAAGGCGTTGTGGCTGGCAAGATCGCCGCGACCTCACAACAGTATCCGCTCAAGATGGCGGCGCTTGGCGTTGCAGCGATCGTGAATTTTGCAAAGACGGGCGTTAAGCCAACGGGTTACACAGATACAGGCGTCACGCTGATCAGTGAAGCGCCTATGACCGGTGTCGATAGCCAGGGTGGTGTCTTCGGCGTTCAAAGCTGCTGGGGCACGCCAAGCAGCACCGCGCTCGATGCTGCGACCAAGGCCGATGCTGCCGCCGGTATCAAGATGTCCAGTGCGACAATGGCTGCCACGGGTGCGGCGACCATGATGGCGACTGGCAGCGCGACCATGATGGCGACGATGGCCGCCACCAAGTAATTCTGTCCGCCTGATCCGTATCCGCCTGATCATCTACTCACAATAAAATATTGGGATGGTACAGTAAAAATTGGTACCATCCCTTTTTTGAGGAAATCTTATGAGTGAAATTACCGCTCCTGGCCCCGCCAACGCTGGTGCATCTGGCCTGAATCGTTTGCGTCAGGTGCTGCTTACACCGACCATTGGCCCATTCTTTGCGCTGCTTTTGGCGTGCCTTTTTTTCTCGACTCAGACCAGCCGCTTCCTCACCGGGACTAACTTCTCGTTTATTTTTCAGCAGTCGGTATGGGTCGCAACGCTGGCGATCGGTCAAACGCTGATCATCCTGACGGCGGGCATTGACCTTTCCAACGGCGCAATCATGACGCTAGGCTCAGTGATCATGACCAAACTTGCTGTTGATAATGGCGTCAACCCGTTCATTGCGATTGCAGTGGGTTTCATTGTTTGCGGCGGCTTTGGCTTTTTGAATGGCTTATTAGTGACGCAGCTGCGGCTGCCCCCTTTCATTGTCACGTTGGGAATGCTGAATATTGCGTTTGCCCTGACTCAAATTTACACGACCGAGTCGATCCAAAATCTTCCACACGAACAAACTATTCTGGGGGATACCTTCAAAATAGGGAGCACCGCGATCACTTATGGGTCGGTCGTGATGATCCTTTTGTTCCTTATCGTGTGGTTTGTTTTACGCGAAACAACTTTCGGACGCCATATTTATGCAGTCGGCAACAATGCCGAGGCCACCCGACTCGCGGGAATTTCGACGAATCGCCTGCTGATCGGCGTGTACACGTTGGCGGGTCTTTTTTATGGCGCTGCGGCGCTGCTGCTCGTCGCGCGGACGGGCGTAGGCGATCCGCAGGCAGGGCAAAATGGCAACCTGGAGAGTATCACGGCGGTTGTGCTCGGCGGCACCAGTCTATTCGGCGGACGCGGCAATGTTCTCGGATCGCTGGTAGGTGCGCTGATCGTGAGCGTCTTTCGCAACGGCTTACAACTCATGGGCGTGCCCTCAATTTATCAGGTGCTGATCACGGGTATTCTGGTCATTCTCGCCGTATCAATCGATCAACTTTCGCAGAGAGGAAAACGCTAATGACGACCGTAACAAATTCAGAATCAGCGGTCATGAGCCACCAAAACGATTTGCCGACTCCGGTATTGGAAGCGCGCGGAATCGTGAAACATTACGGCAATATCACTGCGTTGGATTACACCGATTTCGAGGTTTACCCCGGCGAAATTCTGGCGGTAATCGGTGATAACGGGGCGGGTAAATCGTCCCTGATCAAGGTGCTGTCTGGTGCAGTGATCCCCGATAAAGGGCAGCTTTTCATGAACGGTAAGCATGTTCACTTTACCAGCCCGATCGATGCGCGCAAAGCGGGTATTGAAACGGTCTATCAAAATCTGGCGGTTGCGCCGGCGCTGAGCATTGTCGAAAACTTATTCCTTGGCCGCGAACTGCGCCGTCCTGGTTTTGCCGGAAATGTCTTGCAGATGCTCGATAAAAAGCGCATGTTGGAAGAAGCGCAAGGCTATATGAAAGACCTTAAGTTTCGCATTCCATCCATCACGCAGGCGGTCGAAACGCTGTCAGGCGGTCAGGCGCAGGGGGTGGCCGTGGCACGCAGCGCCGCCTTCGCGAATAAAGTGGTCATCATGGATGAGCCTATGGCCGCACTCGGCGTGAAGGAGTCGGGCATGGTGATCGATCTGATCCGCAAAATTCGCGAGCGTGGTTTGCCGATTATCCTGATCAGTCACAATATGCCGCATGTGTTTGAACTGGCCGATCGCATCCATATTCAGCGGCTTGGGCGGCGGATTGCAATTATCAAGCCAGCCGATTACACCATGTCCGACGCGGTAGCCATTATGACCGGAGCTAAAGCGCCAACAGACTCACAAACAGCTCCGCTGCAATAGATTGTGCTCCCTAAAACTGGTCATAAAAGTATCCTGTTAGTGCTCCTGCTCGTCTTGAGCAGCAGTCTCATTTTCAGCGTTGACGCAAAAGCGGATGCGCTGACGTTTTTTGGCAAGACCGCCGAGGAATTATTCCCTGACAATGCGTTTCCGCCCGGCTCTGCGGACATCATTCAGGGAGCGCGAGCAAATGCTTTCAGACTGCTGCTTGCTGCACATATCCCGGATGGTCACGCCCTTGGTCAGGGCAAAACGATCACGGTTGCCAGCCTGGGGAATGGGCCGACCAGTGGTATTTCAGGCACGATCTACTTTTGGCGGCCTGCCTTTGAAGCGGCAACGGGTGCTCAAATGGAGATTGTCGAGATTCCGTTCAGCCAACTCCAAACAAGCATCCCGATGAACTTTTTAACTGGATTGAACAGCTATGATGTGTTGGTCAATGCAGCATGGTTTTACGGCGATTACATTACGAATGGGTGGATTCAACCGATCGATCAATACATCAACGATAAACGGTTTCCGCAGTGGGATCCACAAGCAACTGTGCCGTCCATTCACCAACTCTACGTTTGGGACGGCAAGCAGTATGGCACTCAGATGGACGCTGATTCGCAGCTGTTGTATTACCGCAAAGATGTGCTGAGCGATCCGAAGTGGCAAGCGGCTTATCAACAAGCAACAGGCGAAGCATTGCCTGATCCGCCGAAAACGTGGCAGCAGCTTCTGAAAGTGGCGTCTTTCTTCAAAGGCAAGGATTACAATGGCAGCGGTAAAGCCGGTGATGGGATCAGTATGCATCTCAAAGTCGGTGGGCAGGGCATGTTTCATTTTATGTCGCTCTCTGCGCCCTTCTCGATTACGCCAAACCCCGGCAGCGATCCGAAGAAAGTCACCAAATATCATAATATTTACTGGTTCGATCCCGACACAATGGCGCCGCTGATCAACCAACCCGGCCAGGTGTACGCTCTTGAATTTCTGCAAACGCTCGCCGCAACAGGTCAAAAAGCTCAGTTTGGTTGGGAACTTGCGGAAGCCTGGCAAAACTTTTTGGATGGCAACGCGATTGCCACTTTCTCATGGGGTGACGTAGGTTCACTTTCGCAGAACCCCGACAAATCCAAGATCAAGGGCAAACTGGGCGCTGCGCCAATTCCTTGTTCCGATACCTGGTACGACATGGAACAAAAAAAGATGATCACCGATACCGCCCATCCGAACTGTGTAGGCAATACCGTTGGGGGGAGCTGGCATCCTGTTTTATCAGCCTTTACCAAAGCGCCTGAACTCAGCTATTTCTTCATGGCGATGCTGGCGACGCCGCAGATTAATTTTTTCGATGAAACAACGGGTTGGCAGGGAATTGATCCATGCTGCGATTATAGTTTTTTCGCGCCCCTGGGCAAAGCAACGCCCGCTGATTACACAGTGATGGGCTTCAACGCTGGCGATTTGACAGGCTATGTGCCAGCCTATGCCAATAATCTGACGCAGTTTCCCATTTATGAAGCGTATTTGCGCATCCCAAGTACGCCTGCCTACTGGACGGCGCTTGATACACGGCTTTCCGAAGCCATGACAGGGCAAAAATCCGCGCAGCAAGCATTGGACGACACGGCTGTCGATTGGCAGAAGATTATTGCGGACAGCGGTGGGCCAGAAAAGCTGCTCAAGGATTATCAGGATACCATCGGTTACACGAAATAACCCGCATTGGGTCGCGCACTTAGTACAAGCCCGGCGTATAGTTTAGAGGAAGCAGTATTGTGAAAAATTGGACGAAGTACATATTCCTGCTGCCGGGGCTGATATGGATTCTAGCCTTTACATTTTTTCCGCTGATCTATTCGTTTGTATTGAGCTTCACCAACGCGCGGCTCGGCAGGCCGACTGAGTTTATCGGCTTGCAAAACTATCTGAACATTTTTTCGGACAAAAAGGCGGGTGAAGTCGCGCTGGTCAGCGGCTTTCAAGTCATATTCAGCACCAGTGGCACGCTTTTATTAGGTACGTTCACAGCGTGGCTGTTTAATCACAGGCTGCCCGGCCTCAGAACCATGCGCGCGATCCTGACGATGCCATTGTTTGTTGCGCCGATTGCGCTCGGCTATATGGGTGTGGTCATTTTCAATGAGCAGCACGGGCCGGTCAACAATTTGATCTCATTTGTAGGTGGAACGCCGATCAACTGGATTACGAGCGCGTGGCCCGCCCGCATGGCCGTCATAATGACCGATGTCTGGCAGTGGACGCCTTTCGTCTTTATCGTGGTGCTGGCAGCCATGCAAAGCCTTCCCGAAGAAGTATTCGAGGCGGCGCGGCTGGATACGAGTTCCGATTGGGTTATTTTCACCCGCATCACGTTTCCACATATTGCACCAGCACTTGGCACGGTGGCACTGCTGCGGCTGGTGGAAACATTCAAGATACTGGATATTCCGCTCACCTTGACGGGTGGCGGCCCCGGTCAAGCGACACAAACGTACTCGTTTTATGCCTATTTACAAGGACTGCGCTCGCCTTTTCAACAGGGCTATACCTCGGCAATGTCCTACCTGATTGTAGTGCTGGCGATCATCATCAGTTCGATTTACTTCTGGCGGGTTCGTGCTCGCTTTGATTGATGGAGATGGGTTCGGATGGCTGTTACCATGTCGCGCGTCGTACAGAAAAGAATCGCCGTCGGCTTGACGCTGAAACGGCTGACGTTGGGGCAAGCAGCGCTTTGGGCGGTAATCCTGGTGGTGCTGTTTGTGGTTTTGTTCCCTTTTATCTATGCCATTACCACGTCATTTAAGACGCAGACTGCTTCTTACGATGGAACGATGATTCCGTGGTTGCAATATCAACCCACCCTCGCAAATTGGGCGAATGAATTTGGCTCCGGTGGGCCGGAAACTTTCAAAGCATTGAGTAACAGCGTCCTGATCGCGGGCAGCGCAACGGTCTTTGCAACCGCGTTAGGGACGCTGGCAGGCTATGGCTTGGGACGTTTCAAATATCGGATTGGCAACCGAAATCTGGTGATGTGGTTCCTTTCGCAGCGCTTTATGCCACCCATCGCCACAGTAATCCCGTTTGTGCTGATGTTCAAGCAGCTTCACTTGCTCGACACGCCGCTCGGCATGACCATCGTGAACACGACGTTTACGCTGCCGTTCGCGGTGCTCATCATGCGCGATTTCTTCGCAGATTTTCCACCTGACTTACATGAAGCCGCGTTGGTGGACGGCGCAACTCAACTTCAGGTGTTTTGGGAGGTCGCGCTACCGCTGTCTGCTCCGGCATTGGTCGCTGCGGGAATTATTTGTTTTGCATTCTCCTGGAATGAGTTTCTGTTTTCCAGCGTGTTAGCCTTTCTCAACGCCAAACCCTACACAATGTTGATCGCCGGATCGGATGCAGTCCGTGGGATAGAGTTTGGTTTTGTTTCGACACGTTTGTTGATCGCCATAACATTGCCGGTGATCCTGTCCTTGTTAGTTCAGCGTTACATTGTGCGCGGCTTAGCGTTAGGGGCGGTCAAGGGCTAGATCGGGGCGTTGGTGGAACTGAATATGCGGCGTTAAGATTGACCTTCCAAGGATGAAGGCATGGGGTCACCGCACGCTATGGTTTTGCCGTTCAAGCACGACGATATATTGTTGAATTTACGACGCGATACGCTGACGCTGTTGGTGGTGCTTGCGGCGGTTACATCGTGGTTGGCAATCTTGCTGAGCGGCCTCGTCATGCCGATTACTCCTATCGCAGCAGTCCCGTTGTGGCTGAGCTTCGAGGGCATCTGCGCATTAACCCTACTGTTGAAAAGTCGCCATGTTCGCCTGAGCAGTTTTCTGTTTATCGGCGGCCTGTATGCCGGAAGTGTTGGGGCCGTGCTGGTCTTTTCCGCGCCGAATTTGCTTTATCTCTCGTTGGTGATCCCGCTGGTTTCAGGGATTTTGCTGCGCCGCCAGATTGCGCTGTTGATCACCGTGATCATTTCCATAGCGATGCTGCTCACGGCTTACCCGCTTTTTCGCGCGAATACCGAACCGCTGCTCATTTTATGGTGGCTGGTCTTGTTAATCGGCTTCGCTGCGTTCGACAGTTTATATCGCGCGCTGCAAATGATTCTTGAGTATCAAGCCTATGCCGTTGAGCAAATAGGAGAAGCGCGCGAACACCGGGCGCAGTTGATGCAGCTTACCCGATCGTTGCAAGAAACGCAGCAAAATCTCGAAAAGAGCAACGTTCAACTGCGCTATATCAGCCTTGCTGCCGAAGAAGCGCGGCGGCTGAAAGCACAGTTCGCCGCTAATGTGAGCCACGAATTACGCACGCCCATTAACCTGATTGTCGGCTTTGCGGAGATCATCATCGCGGGTCCGCGTACTTATGGTGAAGCGCTGCCTTCCGCTTACTGGCGCGACCTCAACACGATTTATCGTAATGCAAAACATTTGCAGGGGCTTATCAATGACGTGCTCGACATCTCACAGATTGAAGCAGGCCGCATGGCCGTCGTCAAAGATAATACAAGCCCGCGTGACGTTATTCTGGAAGCGACTGCGCTTGTGCAAGACAGCATTGTGCACAAGGGTCTGAGTTTTATTATTGAAGTGCCCGATAATTTGCCCAAAGCCTGGATAGACCGACTGCGCATCCGGCAAGTTATTCTGAACTTACTGGGCAACGCGATCCGTTTTACTGACCATGGGCACATCATGGTTCAGGCGTTCACCAAGGAGGCGCTTTTATATGTTTGCGTATCCGATACGGGCATTGGTATCCCGCCGCAAGAAATAGATCGCGTCTTTGAGGAATTTCATCAGGTAGAAGGCTCCTTAGCGCGGCGGTTGGGCGGATCGGGCTTAGGATTGACGCTGAGTAAACAGTTTGTCGAACTGCATGGCGGGCGCTTATGGATCGAGAGCGACGGTCTTGCTGGACACGGCAGCAAGTTTTGGCTTACTTTACCTCTGGAAGCGAGTCCGGCGTTAAGCGGGACTTTCCAGACTCAGCGCGCACTTCCTTTCGTCGATGAAACCCGTCAGTTTATCGTGCTGGATGCAGACCCGTCTATTGCACAACTTTTTGAACGCCACACCATGAAACATCATGCGATGAGCGTGCAGAGTGCTGATGCAGCGCACAAACTTATCGAGGGACTCTACCCTTCCGCGCTGGTGATGGACATCAACAACACCGAAACGCTGAACGCCGAACTGGTCAGGCATATTCCTGTCATTCGCTGTTCGATGCCGAGCACGCAGCGCTATATGAAGTCGCTTGGCATTGCGAACTATCTGGCAAAACCTGTATCGCCTGAAGTGCTGGCAAGCATTTTGCGCGACCTGAACAAACCAATTCACACGATTCTCGTGGTCGATGACGATCAGGACATGGTACGTTTATATGGCTATGTGCTGCACGGCCTGTCCGCCGGTTATCAGGTACGTAAAGCGTACAGCGGGATCGAAGCGCTTGAGATTATGCGCCATTCACCGCCAGACGTGCTGATCCTCGATCTGATGATGGCGGAAATGGGTGGCAATGCAGTCATTGAACAGATGAAAGCCAATCAGCAGTTGGAAACGGTGTCGGTGATTCTGACTTCAGCGTTTGATGTGTCGGACGCCGTAACCCGCATTGCACACGGAACTATTCACCTCGACAAGCCGATCGGATTTCAGCCAGTGGAATTAGTCCGCTGCGTGGAAGCGCTCATCGATGGGCTTACGCTGTCCGGTGAGCCATGATCAGAACGTGTGCAAAGTCAGTTCCCCCTAACTCCCACAAGGAGGGAGGGATTTAGAGTGGGGGATACCTGCATCAATCAACGCTTTCGTCTGACTTTGCATGTGCCTTCATCGTGGACTGACGGCGATCGATTTTAGATTTTAGGCGTTTGTCATGGTGGCATCGTGATAAATGTTTATTCTGTTTCGCGGCGATCGCGTGTACCCTGATGATAAGTTCATTACACATCAGGTAAACAACATGTCCGAACAATTCCTCGAAAAGCCAAAGAACGACGACTCCGCAACTGTGCTGGACAAACCGAAAGGCTTGCCGCGTTTCGGCATTGACCTATTCAGCATCATCATGATCGTGGTGCTGACGTGTGTGATCGTGCTGGCTGGCTTGATGCTGATCGGCCCCGCCATCAGCAATATTTACTCCAATATGTTCGTATCTATTTAAGCCAGGAGGCCGCGATGTTTCTCAAAGATGGCCGCAAACGGGGTGATCTATCCACTTCTGGACGTATTCATGCTGCACTCGCTTATTGGCTGCGAATAGTGCTCATTGCAGCGGTGCTTTCGCTGATTTTATTGTTCGCGCTTGTCACAAACCTCTCTCAGTATGGCGGTTTCAACAGCGGTTCAAATCAAGTTGTGCCACGCCAGATACCAATCAGCCTCGGCACATACAATGCTCATTATCATAATGATTTGTGTTTCTATCGCGACAGGCCAATCAGTTGCAGTGACGCGACCGCCACTGCACAAGCCAACCTGAAAGCGACTCAAAGCGGTGATATGTGCTGCCTGCACTGATCCGACCAATTCAGCACACATCCTCGACTCTGATGAGGAAAGATCAGGAAGCGCGCACGATTCGCGCCATTATAGTGGGACGGAAGAACACCGACGGGGTCGCCACCATATTCATCACCCGATACAGTGCTTCAGCGACTACGGCATCTGTGGTGGAAGCGATCATCACTTTTCGTAAGAAGCCTAGCCGGAAGGCTTCCATCATCCCCGGTTTTGCCGGAAAGCCTTCTATCTCACTCGCCCACCGCATGTCTTCACCCGTTGCAAGCTGCCAGGAAAACGCTTGAACTGTCCCTTGCTCCTTGAGAAAGTTTTTGGCGAAACCGGTCAGATTGGTGTCGTGTGCAAGATGCGCTTGCAGGCATTCATCCAACTTCAAAGCGCTCAAAACAGCGACGGTCATTCCTTGACCATACACCGGGTTGAAGGCCAATACCGCGTCACCCGATACGACGAAATTCTCCGGCCAGCGGGTCAGCCGCTCATAGTGATAACGGATATTCTGCGCCTGCCGATAGCCGCTGATGGGCGATAACGGTTTGGCATCTTTGAGCAAGTCGTACATGCGCGTTTCGGATAAGCCTTTGAGAAAATCCGTGAACCCGACTTCATCGGTTGGCGGGTAATCTTTGCACATGCCGATCAACGCGACATGCACGCGGTTACCTTCAAGTGGCAGTAAGATCGCGCCGCGCTTCTGATCAGGCGGGGTTGGTTGAATGTAGATCATTGTCCCTGTGAAACCTGCCGGACGCTCGTAAATGCGTGAAGCGTAGCCTGGATTCGCATTGACCACAGAGCGATCAGGACACGGGTAGCCCAACTGCTGCAACCAATCCTGGGTATGCGAACTGCGGCCACTGGTATCGATGATCAGCGCTGCCTCATGAATTTCTTCTATCTGCTTTCCGTCACGCGAACGTGTGCGAACCCCCGTCACCGTGTCACCCGTCGCATTACAAATCAGCTTGGTAACTTCGGATGATTGCTGAATGCAAATCTTTTTATTGGCCTGAATGCGCCGCAAAATGACATTTTCCAGCAGCGGACGGCTGGAACCGTAGGATACTAAACTTGTCTCATAATGCGGACGCCATTTTCCAAACGAAAACCAATCCACATCACGCCCAAAATCGGTGCTGACAGCGCCAGCATCGATCCATTCTTTGGTAAAGCCTGGAAACAACGTTTCAAGCGCCATCGAGCCGCGCTTCATCAAAGCGTGCGGCTGATTATTCTGCGGAATACCTTTACGAAACTCGTCGTTTCCCGAATAATGATCACGCTCAAGGATGGTCACGCGATCAAAATGCCGACTGAGGACTTCTGCGGTTGCCAGTCCCGCCACGCTCCCACCGATAACGATTGCCTGCCGAGGTGTTGATGAATTCATTTTATTGTGCTTCTTTGGATGTTTGAACATTAAGCTCAGTATGCACGAAAGTCGTCCAGCCATCGTCTAGCGATCATCTATTCGATGTGTATTGTGTATAAATCTGGTAATCACGTGATAAAAATGTGTTTATCAGGGGGGAATGCCCCGGCCTAAAGACCGAGGCTCATACAGAAGAAAAACAAAAGGTGAAAGCGCACTTCTTCTGTATGAGCGCTGTGGCTTTAGGCCAGCGCTTTAAGCGAGCAACTCTGTAGCCGATTAATCCTTTTTCGGTTTATATCAAGCAGCGACGATCGGCAAAGATTGCATATCACCGTTCATCAGGCACGTTAGCGCGTAATAAACCCACAATGATTGCCCTTGATATTCTACGCGTACCCACTCGCTGGTTGAATTGCGCCCGGTCACTTTCAGCAGTTGATCGGTATCGACATGCGTGACCACCGGGGCGGTGAGTGATGGCGCACTACGCAGCAAACTTGGCGCACCCGGCGTCATGCTGATCCCGTCCGGGATGCCTGAGGTACGCTCAATCTGTGTGGGGCGTATCGGCAGCAGTGCATATTGGCGACTCACTGCTGATGCTGGCAGCCAGCGCAGTTCATTTCCGTTGACATAGATGCCTACCCACTGATTATCGGCGGTACGGTACACCCCGACCCACCACTGATTTGCTTTGGTGCTCAATGTGCTTGGCGCGCCACCGGGCTGATCATAAAACTGTGTATCAGCGGTGCTCACTACTTTGAAACTTTCGGGAGGTGCAAAAATTCCAGCAAAGCCGCCCTGACCGGATATTTTCAGGCATGACGCATCATAGTACGCCTGACGCATCAAGCCAAGCACTTTGCCGGATGGATCAGTGTCGACAATTTTGAGTGTAATCGGATTCTGAGTCGGTACAGCATTGTTCTGATAGACAACGTTATAGACCAAGCTTTCGCTCTGGCTGCCGACCGTGCGCGTAGCATTTTCTGTATATAAAATATGACCTGCACCGTCGCTTATTTCATAACGGAAGTTATCCAGCCCTTGCCCGTCATTGACAGCACCCGTCACGCTCACATCGACGCTGAAATTGTGGCAGTTGGCGTAGAAATCCTTAACATAGGCGGCTCTGGAAGCCTGCACACTGTGCAGCGAATTTCCCAGGACAGTGGCTAAAAAGGCGGCGGCAGTCACAGCGACCCGTAATGATGTTTTGTTGAACATGGGGAATATCTTTCTTACTTGTTGAATTCAAGCGATGCACTCAGCATAAACTTTCAGGCGGTAGGGTGCTCAACGGTGAGCTGACAATTACACGCGATTCGCACTACGGGTAAGCTGCGCTGCCCCCATGCGCTCGCTCTCTCAATGTTGTCTCATTTTCAGCCACCACCCACCCGCGCTCGCTAAATCCGCTATAATCAAAAAACTTAATATTGAAAAGTTATGCTGCCTGAAGATTTGCTGCATCTGTTCGGCCCATTTTTGCCTACCGATCGCTTCCGTGCGCTGCTGCGGGGTGTGGAACTGCCCGCGCTTGCCAATGGCGCGGCGCTCATGGTGGATACTTCAGGCTTTACGCCGCTGACCGATAGGCTGGTAAAAGAATTCGGGGCGCGCCGAGCCAGCGACGAGCTTAAGCGTCGCCTGAATCCGATGTTCGAAGCGGTCGCAGGGCAGGTCTTTCACCACGGCGGCAGCGTGATCCGCTTCATGGGCGATGGCTTCATGGCCTGGTTCGACGATCAACAGTTTGGCGCGCTCGACTCGGCGGTAGGGCTGCCAGGGGTCGTGCGCGCGGTGGCGGCGGGCATGGATATGCAGCGCATGATGCCGCTGTTTCGCGGTTTGCGGCTGAAAATTGCGATTGGCCAGGGCAGCGCCGATCGTTGGGTGATCGGTCAGTCCAAGCACGGCTTGATCGATATGCTCTCCGGCCCCGCGCTGAACGCTATGCTGTCGATCGCTGATCACGCACAAGCGGGTCAGGTGGTCGTTCACGAATCGGGATTAGCTGCATTGGTTGACGCCGAAATCGATTTTGAAGTTATGGCGGAAGGGCAGCATGGTTTGGCGCGCAATGTGCCTGACCTTGTGGATAGCGCGGCACGCTTGCAGCGCTGGTCGGCCTGGCAGATTGAGCGGAATGCCAACGATGCGCTGAACGCGATCCGCCCTTTTGTAGCCTCGACGCTGCGTAATCAGATCGAAAGCGGCTTCAATAGTTTTGTCGGTGAACTGCGTTATGCGCTGCCCATGTTCATCGAACTGACGGACAGCGTTCAACACGGCGACGGCGCGCGTCTCGAGTTGGATCAGCACATCAGCACGATTCAGGATGTGCTGATCGAAACCGGCGGGCGTATCGTTTCGGTCGAACACAGCGATAAGGGGCGCGTGGTATTTGCCGTATTTGGAGCGCCGATCACTTATGGCGACGATGCAGAACGAGCGTTGACGGCGGCTTTAGCACTGCGCGATTCAAAGGTTCGATCGGGCGTAAACATTGCGCGGCGCATCGGGATCAGCCGGGGAATGCTTTATGCGGGCGTGATCGGCGGCGAAGTTCGCCACGAGTACAGCACTATTGGCGATGAAACCAACGTGGCCGCGCGCTTGATGATGGCAGCCCAGGACGGCCAGATTTTAGTTACTTCGCACGTTCGCCAGGAAGTCACACAGCGCGTCATTTTTCGCGATCTGCCCGCGCTGCACATTAAAGGCAAAGGGCTGGCGATTGCTGTCAGCGAACCGCTCATCGTCGAGACGAAAGCCTATCACGACACGCAGACTGGCGAATTGATCGGACGAGAACACGAAATCGATCAGTTGCAAACACTGATCAAAACCGTAGGAAGCGGTTCGCCACGGGTGTTCGAGCTGGAAGGGCAGGCCGGAATTGGCAAAAGTCGGTTGGTAGTTGAGCTGATCCGCTTGTCCGCCGAACGGGGCTTGCGCAGCATGAGCGGCGACTGCCTGAGCATCGGGCGGAATACCGCTTATCTTCCCTGGCGCGAGATCATGACGACACTTCTGCACTTGCCCGATGGAAGCCCGGATGAGCGTATTGTCTATATATCGCGCACGTTGGCGCAAATCAACATCAACTGGATGACGCGCTTACCGCTGCTGGCTGAACTGCTGCAACTCCCCACCGCTGAAACGGCGATTACGGCGGGGTTGGTGGGGCGTGTGCGTAGCCAAGCGCTGTTCGCCCTGGTGACCGATATTGTGCTGTATTTTGCGCGCCAACAGCCGCTGTTGATCATCATTGAGGATGTACAGTGGATCGATGAAGTCTCTGAGGCACTGACGATCGAATTGGCACGCCGCCTGAGTGTTGATCCAGCGCCGATTTTGCTGACGCTGGTGCATCGCCCGTTGGTGGATACCGATCACGCGCCTCATCTGATCGAAACGATTGGCGAGCTGCCGATCGTGCTGAAAGTGGTGCTCAACGAACTGAGTTTGGAAGGCGTCCAGCAGCTTATGGAGCGCTACCTGAAGGCCAGCGTTCCGCCGCTCTTGCTGCGGTTTGTGTACGAAAAAGCGCGCGGCAACCCGTTCTTCATTCAGGAATTATTGGATACCCTGAGCGAAACCGGCGCAGTCACCGTAAATCGGCATATAGCGATCGTCAATGGCACGCTGAGCGCGTTTGATCTGCCGAGCACATTGCAAGGGCTGGTGCAAGCGCGTATCGATCGGCTGAGCGAAACTGATAAGTTGTTGCTCAAAGTGGCGTCGGTGACCGGCATTCAGTTTTCAGTACGCCTGTTAGCGGAAAGTTTGCCCATCCCACTGCTGTATGGCGAACTGCTGGAACGCCTGCGTACATTGGAAGACCGCGATTTTATCCGGCTGGAAGCGCCCGAACCTGATCTGACGTATGTGTTCAAGCACGCTATTACGCAGGAAGTGACCTATCAGAGCTTGCCCTTTGCACAACGTCTCCAGCTTCATCAGGCGGTCGGTAACGCGCTTCAGGAGGCACAGCCCGACTCGATCGAGCGTCTGGCCTATCATTTCGGCAGCAGCGGCGATACGCAGCGCGCATGGTATTATCTGATGGCAGCCGCGCATAAGACCTCACGCGAATATGCAAATCAGGCAGCGCTCGACTTTTTGGGGCAAGCGCTCAAGCTGACGGTTGATCCAACTCAGCGCTTCGATGTGCTGCGCCGCCGTCTCACTATTTTGCTGCGCATTGGCAGCATGGATCGCGCCAACAGTGAACTGGCCGAGCTTGCCACGCTGGCTGACGAGTTCGGTTATGAAGAATGGCGCGCGGTCGTACACACCTTGCGAGCAGATTATTTCCTTCACCAGAGCAGTTGGCGTGAAGTGTTGGCTGAGGCGCACAGTGCCCGCGAACTGGCAAACCGGATACACAACGAAGATTTAGTTTGGGATGCGTCAATGCTGCTCTTAGATGCTTATCGCAACCTGAATCAGCTTGACGCGGTGGCCGCCCTGCTGCCTTCGCTGAAAGTGCTGTCCGAGCAGCTGGACGATACCCGTAAACACCTGAGTCTGATCTTACAGGAATTGAACGATCAATACAGCGCCGATCCTGAAGCGGCGATGGACGGCGCGCTGACGACGTTGGCGCAAGCTGAGGCACTGGCAGACCCGGCGCTTGAAGCTGACTGTTGGGCATTGATTGCGTCTTTTCATTCGCGTAATAATGATCTGCTGGCAGCGTTGACGGCTTACAAAAAGCAAATCGCGCTGCTGCGACAGGTTGGCGATCGCCGTAATGAAGGCCATACCCTCAACAATATGGGGATCGCCTTAGTCAGTTTGGGGCAGTTCAGCGACGCCAATACGCAGCTCTCCGAAGCGTACAAAATCCTGCTGCAAATTGGCGAGCGATGGGGCATGGCAACCAGTCTGGTTTTCCTGGGCATGATCGGCGGTTTGCGGCGTGCTTATGATGAGGCGCTGGCGTATATGGAGCGCGGTCTGGCGATCCTGCGTGACTTGAACGCACAGAGCGACATTGGCCTGACTTTGTTTCAGCAGGGCAATGTCTACCTTCGCAAAGGTAAACTTGAGCTGGCTGAAGCCGTCTACACAGAAGCGCTTGCCATTTTTATAGCGCTCAATTTTCATTCGCGCAGCATTGAAGTACAAGTTGGACTCGCTGAAGTAGCGATGCTGAACGGCGATCTGGAAACTGCCTATACGCGCCTCGCTGAATTGCTGCCGACTTTATTGCAAGGGCGTACCAACGATTTTCAACAGCCGGGCTTAGTTTATTACCGTGCTATTCAGGTGATGAAGTGTTTTGCGCAATCGGAGTTGGTCAGGCAGCTATCGGTTGCTTTTTATGCGCACCATGACGCGATTCTGTCGCGCTTGCTTGAACCCATACAGCGTGATGCATACGTCAACAACATCTGGTATCATCGGGCGCTTGTCGATGTGGATTTCGATGCACGGCGGGCGTAGCTTAGCAGCTTAGTTCCTATATACCGTAAATTTATATAACTTATGAATTCTGACAAACCCGTTTAGTTTTGGACATTTTGAAGGGATCGGACACCCGTTATGCTTTCTCTCCGTGAACGCTTGAGTCAGGGCGCGCTGCTAGTCGATGGCGCAATGGGAACGATGCTGCACAGCACCGGCGTCCATTTGGATGCCAGTTTCGATGAGCTGAATCTGACCGATCCGGCGCGCGTGGCGAATGTTCACCGTGCGTTCATCGATGCGGGCGCGGAGTTGATCGAAACCAACACGTTCAGCGCCAACCGTTACAAACTGCGCGAGCACGGCTGCGAACATCCGGTGGCCGAGGTGAATCGGGCAGGCGTCGAGCTGGCAAAGCGTACTGTGTCCGCTGCCTTCAAGCCGATTTATGTGGCGGGCGCGGTAGGTCCGCTCGGCGTGCGGCTGGCACCCTTTGGACGCGTGCAGCCCGATCAGGCATTCGAGGCATTTCACGAACAGATTGCCGCTTTGATCGAAGCGGGCGTTGATGCGATTTTTCTGGAAACATTCACCGATCTGTACGAGATTGAGCAGGCGATCAAGGCAGCGCGCGCCGTTGATCCGTCGATTCCGGTGATCGCGTCAATGGCTTTCACACGCGACGATCGCACTGTGTTGGGGGATACGCCGCGCGAAGTCGCTGATAAATTGACGGCGTTCGGCGCAGATGTGATCGGCGTTAATTGCAGCAGCGGCCCGGCGCAAATTGCGCGGGTGGCGCGCATGATGCACACTGCACAGCCCGCCGCGTTATTGATGGCGATGCCGAACGCGGGTTTCCCCGAAACGGTCAGTGGGCGCGTGATGTACCCGGCTACGCCCGAATATTTTGGCGATTATGCAGTGGCTTTGCGACAGATCGGCGCGGTACTGATCGGCGGCTGCTGCGGCACCACGCCTGAGCATACGCGCGCTATGCGGGACGCGCTCGATAAGCCGCTGAGCACAGGCTTACATATCAGCGTTCTGAGCGATGAATCTGCCCCTGATGATCACAGCGGATCACCTGAACAACCGACCGAATTGGCGCGCAAATTGGCTGCCGGAAAATTCGTGATCACGGTTGAAATGGCCCCGCCGCGCAGCTTCACCGCCCAAAAAGTGATCGCGTCGGCGCATCTGTTGCAAGAGGCGGGCGTTGATGTGGTGGATGTGTCCGATAGTCCACGCGCCCGGATGCGCATGAGTCCATGGGCAGTTTGTCATCTGGTGCAAGATCAGATTGGCATGGAAACGATCTTGCACTTTCCGACGCGTGGGCGTAACCTGTTACGTGTGCAAGGCGATCTGTTAGCGGCGCACGCGCTCAATGTGCGCAATGTTTTTGTGGTGATGGGCGATCCCACAAACATTGGCGATTATCCCGACGCGCACGACAATTACGACGTAGTGCCGTCCGGCTTGCTCAAGCTGATCAAGAAAAACCTGAACACTGGCTTTGATCAGGCGGGCAACTCGATCGGCCAACCGACGACGTTTTTGGCGGGCTGTGCGCTCAACATGGGTGCGCAAGACCTTGATCAAGAGACGAAAACCCTGCAAAAGAAGATCGAAAGCGGCGCTGACTTCGCGTTGACCCAAAGCATTTACGATCCCGCCGTGGTCGAAACGTTTCTGAAGCATTACGAAACGCGCTATGGGACGCTCAAATTGCCCCTGTTGGCGGGCGTGCTACCCTTGTATGGCGAACGGCACGCCGCGTTTTTGCACAACGAAGTGCCGGGCATCAATATTCCTGACTCGATTCGTGCGCGCATCAGTGCGGCAGGCGATGTAGCGCCGCAGGTCGGCATTGCGATTGCACAAGAGCTGCTGCACGATTTGCAAGGGATGGTGCAAGGTGCGTACCTGATTCCGCCGTTCGCGCGCTACGAAATGGCTGCCGAGATCGTGGACGGGCTGAGAGTTCGGTGATGCGCGCAAAACACTCGCAACCCCTGTCCCTCATAGTGAGAGGAACATTCATCCTGCTCACCGTTTTGCTCACTATCAACACGCCGATCCACGCGCAAACACAAGCTACGGATACGCCTGTCGAACGGCTTACCTATGGCGACTCGGTCACGTGCGACTTTGATGCGACAATCGGCGCTTACCTTTTTTCGTTTTATGCCGATCAAGCCGACACTGTGACGATCACGATGATCGCCAAAAATGCTGGCAAACCCGGCGCAATCGATCCGGCGCTGGTGTTGATCGGTACAACAGGTCAGACCGTCGCGCAAAATGATGATTCGCTGGACGCTAAATTTGGCCTGACCAATGCACGGCTGATCAACTTTCCGATTCTGCAAACGGGCTTATATCAGATTCGAGCGACGCGTGATCCACAAACGACTCCGGCGGGCACGTTCACGCTGACGCTCAAAGGTCAACGCAGCGGCTCGGATCGCGCCAATTTGACTTTTGAAACAGCCACGCAAGGGCAAATCAGCAGCGATACGCCAACCACCACTTACGAGTTTCGAGCGGCGGTGGGTGACTTACTCTCCGCCGATGTGCAGCGGGCGGCGGGCGGAGCGTTATCGCCGTCGGTGACATTGCTCAACCCGGCGGATCAACCCATCGCACCGAACAGCGCCGCGCCAACTGCCCATCTTGCGCATGTGCTGATCGATAAAGATGGAATATACACGCTGGTCGTTTCAGGAACAGGCACGACGAGCGGCGCATTCAGTATCACTTTGCGCCGTGAGTTAAACGCGATCTATATGGCGTATGGAGATAGCCAGGACGGAACGATCGACAGCGACACACCCATGATCGCGTACATCTTTGCGGGTCAGGCAAACGACGTGGTGACGATCAAAGACACGCGCCAAAAGACCACGCTCACTCCGCGCTTAGTGCTCCTGAACACGGCCAACCGAACGCTGATCACGGCGAACGGCGCAGCAAATGGCAGTGCGCAAATCACGCGCTTTCGGCTGCCCACTACCGGCGCTTACATCATTCAAGCGACGCGCACGGGTAGCAGCACGGGTGATTTTACGGTGACGCTGACAAAATCACCGTGAGCTATGATGAATCTGCCTGAGCTTGAGTATGACTTTTACGGCGCAGCGCTAGTCAGCATTTCACTCGGCCCACGTCGCGAAATAATGCTAAATTTTGAGTTATGGCCGCGTGTGGGCAAACAATTATCCGCATCGTTCCGGCGGGGCGAAGGAGTCAATGTTGCCGTTCGTTTTGGCGGCGTCTATAACTTTGAAGACGTTAAAGCCTGTTCGGGAAACTGGCCGCAAAACCCCAGCTTGCATTATCTGCGTTACTGTGACGGTAAGCACTCCAAACCTGGCAGCCTGTTCTTTGAAGTTGAATTCGATAGGACAGATGATTACACCGTGATTCATTGCCAGAATATCACGGTCACGCGGTTGTAAAGGCTGCCAGACTGATCGAACAAAAGAGACGAGCCTTGATCGACTCGCCTGTTGAATGTGTGAAGATATGTGCTTGTTAACTCAGAAGAATGTCTCGCTATCATCGGCGGTTTCGGAGACGCCACCCGGCAAATAGTGCAGTGCTTCCGATCGTGCAGTCGCCATCAAGATTTGAACCTGATCACCGTAGGTGGCATGGACGCGCGCTAAATCTTTGGTCATGGCGGCAAAGTCGGCTTCATTGACTTCTGCGGTGCCGGGCGTATCGATGATCAAAAAGCACGGATGACGTCCTAATCCATCGCGACTTTGCAGCAGCATCAGCGCCAGATGAAAGGCCACTTTGAACTTGACTCGTTCGCTGCGCGCCAGATCGCTGTGCAGGATCGACATGCCGCCCTGAATCAAACGTACATAACGCTTTTCATCGATCACCACGCGCTCCAGATCGGGTACGCCGAACTGCGTAGCAAGCGTTACCGCCAGTTCACCTAAGCGGCTGAAAATCGTTTCGTTCGACTCGAACACCGTTTGATCAGCGATATCCGCCGCAGTTTGCAAAATCAGATGCCAGTGCGCTGCCATATCGACTTCGTTTTGCTCGGCTTCTATCTCGCTCACGCCGCGCCGCAGCTGCTCCAATTGGCCGTCAAGCTGGCCTTTGCGCACCAGCAAACTCGTATAGCTCACGCTGAAGCCTTCACGCGCTTGCTGGACACCTTGCTCCAATTGTTTGGCAAGCTGTATGGCCTCGTCGCGGCTGGCCGAAAGCCGCTGCAACGTGTCGGCGGTGTCCTTTTGAATGCGCTGAAAAGTGCTGCGCAAGACGTTAATCTGCTGATCATGTTCGCGCAAGATCGATTTAAGATCGCCATTGGTGCGCGTCCGTTGGATCGGTTGATCGCAGACGTGGCAGGTATGATCGTGTTTTTCGCGTTCGAGCCGCTCCTCACGGTTGACCATCGATTCGCAATGTGGACAGCGCACGACGACCAGACTGTTGATCAGGTACGCCACTTCGCCTTGCTCTTGCAGCGCCACCTTTTCGCGTTCGGCTTCCAGCATATCGCGCTCAACGGCGGAGCGTTGACCTTCCATCGAACTGACCTGCTGGCTCAGCACATTTTGCTCGTTCAGCAGTGAGGCGCGCTTTTCACGCACCGCTACCAACGCCGAGTCGTCCTCAACGGGCAGCATATCATTTTGAATGGCGTCGATCGCGCTTTGCACTTCGGCCAATTCCGCTTCAAGCGCCATGATTTGATCGTGCGTATTCGATCGGCGGTTGCCCATGCGTGAGCGCGCCCGGCCATACGCTTCTTTGGCAAAATCGGCCTGCACTTGAATTTCCGACACGATGCGCGATTGTTCAACGCCGAGCATCATCTCCAGAATCTTGCGATCTTGCCGACCGTAGCCTTTTTGCGGATCGATGATCAGGTAATCATACGAATCGTCGTCAATGTGAATGGCGTGCGCGTAAGTGCGCCAGGTAGTGCTGTGCGCGTGCAAGTCGGGATCATCTTTTTCGGCGCTGTGAGCCGTCCAGCGCAGCGTGGTAATGCCGAGATACTGCATGAAAAAGCGATCGATCATTTCGCGCATTTCGTCGCGATTTTCAAAACGAGCGACGGCATCGACAATGCCCAGATCAAGCTCGTTGAAGGCCAGCAAGCCGCGAAAAATACCGCCGCGAATCGCCTCACCGTCCCGCGATACGCGGCTGGTGAACGGCTGATCGCCCACCGTGAATTGCACAGCCACATCGCGAATCCAGGGCTTGAGCCGCTTTGGAATACCGCTGTCTGACCCGGTCAGCGCCCATAAAATACAATTGAGCAAGGTCGATTTGCCGCTGCCATTGTGGCCTACCCACGCCCATAGCCCGCTACCCAGTTTGCGCTGATAGCTGAACGGCTGCGGGAGTCCTTCAGCGCGCAGTTTATCGCCCGTGATCTGCACATGGTGGACGATCAAGCGTCCTTGCGGAGCGGGCACGGCGTCACGCAGCGCCTCATCGACTCCGGCGTCCTGCAAGACTTCGCGCACCGCCGAAGGGGTCATATCGGGATGATCGCTCACCAGCGCGCGGGTAGTTTCGTGAACCAATTTTTCAAACGAAAGCATCAAAAACAACTCCAAAATATCCAGGACAAGCCGCCGCTGACTGTTTAATGCTAATGCTGATTGTATAATCAAGATTGCACAGCGCGCTGGCGTTGGAAGGATTGATTTTATCACAGGAAAAACGATGCAGCTCGAATTCAGTTCCCCCATCCCTTGCCCCTTCCCACTGCGGAGAGAAGGGGTTTTGATGCGTAAAGTCCCTCCCTCCTTGTGGGAATGCCCTTCGCCAACGGTGGGAAGGCCGGGTGGGGCAGGGGATGGGGAATTAAATTTTGCAACAAACCTGCCTATCCCCCTTGATCCTAGCTGCATAATTTGCTGTGATTTGCCGTAATCTGTAATAATCTGCTGTACAAAAACAGATCGAAGGGCAAACCGCTATGAGCTATCAAGAAATGCTGCCAGATGTGCAGTTGCAAGCCTATGTGCGCTGCATATGGACGATTGATGAGGATCACAGTGATGCTGACAGTCATGAGTCGGCAACACCTGACTCCTACATTGAGTTGATCAGCAACTTGGGCGGTTCGTGCCATGTACAAGGCGAAAACGAAAGCCGCTTACCCGATGTTTGCCTGGTGGGGTTGCAAGACAAGCCGCTTATGTTTCGAGTGAGCGGCATTACCAAAATAGTCGGCGTGCGTTTCTACCCATGGGGCGTTCTACCGTTCAAAGGGCTGTTCATGCCGCCGCTTAACAGCCTCCCGGTGGCATTGGATGCCAGATGGGACGCGCTTTCAGCGGTGCTCAAGCCGATGACGCAAACAAATACTTTTCAGGAGATAGCCGCCCGCGTTGAACTGTTTTTGTTGAGCCATTTTCGGCACGAACAGCCTGATTCGGATTTGGCGCAAGTTCAGGAGGCGGGCAGCCGTTTGTATGCCACCAATGGTCAAACACGGATCGATGATCTGGCGGCGTATTGTGGCTTTTCAAGCCGACAACTTGAGCGTCAATTCAAAGCGCTGGCCGGGGTATCCCCCAAAAAGCTCGCCAGAGCAATCCGCTTTGAAATGATTGCTTTGCGGCTGTTCACTAATCCAGCGATGAATTTGCTCGATCTCGCGTATGAATTCGGGTACGCCGATCAAGCGCATTTCATCCACGATTTCAAAGCCTTTGCACAGCTCACGCCGGGTGATTTTGCCGAGGCGATGCGCTCATACACAATGCAGTCTGCGCCGTAAAAGTTCTGGCTCAACCATAGAACGGCGCGGCGTGATATTTGCGTTCAGCATCGCGTTTAATGGGTGGGCAGTATCTTTGTGAGCGCGTCAAGCAGGTGATCCATATCGGCGGACGTATTGTATCCCTGCACTGACACGCGAATCATGGTCTGCCCATTCCAGAAAACGATCGGAACTTCGATGCGGTACTCATCGTACAAAGTCTGCTTAAGTACTACTGGATCGACGGCGGGCAGCGCGGCGGTGATCATCTGCGCATACCACGACTCCGGTGCAAGTGGGCTTAAACCCGTTAGAGTATCGATGCGCTGCGCGGTTTCGACGGCCAACGCATGACAGGCACGGCGCACCTCCGGCCAATTGTGCTCGCGCTGAAAATCGATCGCGGCTGGCACTGATAAAAATGCAGCCAGATCGCGCGTGCCTTGCCACTGATTGCGCGTCACAAAGGTGGCGTCATCCGCCATACCCCAACTGATCACCAATGGGTTAATCAGCCCGTGATGTTCAGGGCGCACGTACAAAAAGGCCGAACCTTTGGGCGCGCACAGCCATTTATGAAAATTACCCGTATAAAAATCGGGGTCGAGCGCTTGCAAATCCAGATCGAGCTGGCCGGGCACATGCGCCCCGTCGATCAATGTCAAGATGCCAGCGGCGCGGGCGCGACGGCACACTTCAGCGATCGGAAAAATAAGCGCAGTAGGCGATGTAATATGACTGATCGCAATCACGCGCGTACGAGGGGTCACCGCTTGCCACAACTGCTCTATAAAGTGCTCAGGCGTGCTGAAAGGGAGCGGCATCGGCTGGCGAATATAGCGGGCACCTGTTTTGCGACAGACATGTTCCCAGGTTTTATCAACAGCGCCATATTCGTGATCAGTGCCCAGAATTTCGTCACCAGCTTGCAAGGTCAGCGAGCGCACAACGGTATTGACACCGAGCGTCGCGTTCGGCACAAAGACAAGGCTATCTGGCGGCGCATGTAGATAGGTCGCGATGTGCGTGCGTGCGTGATCAAGCAGCGGATCAGCACGGCGACCTAGAAATTCGACGGGCTGCCGCTCAAGCTCAAGCTGCCAGCGTTGGTACGTCTCAAATACAGGCTTCGGACATGCTCCGAACGAACCATGATTGAGAAACACGACGTTTGGGTCGAGCAAGAACTCATCACGCAGGGCGGCTGTTACGATAGGTGTGTTGATCATTGAATGGCTCACTTATCTTGTTGATCAGGGTTAATTTTCGTTGGGCGTTGGATCACTGCGCACGGCGAGTTACTTATTGGAACTCAGCGAAAGAATGTACAGATACAAATTCTTGCTGCTCGGATCACTCAGCCGATCGACGGCATACAAATGTGCATTGCCCATCTTGCCACCTGTCCGCAGCACATCTATAAATTGATCCTGACTGAGTTTAGTGCCCGCCAAAGCCGACCCTTTTGGTGTACCCTCCCCGGCATCACCGTGACAACTGCCGCACGCAAGCGCCGCGTAACGGCTCTGGCCTTGCGCAACACGCGCCGGATCGAGTGCAGCAGTGCTGACCGCCGTGGCTGCTTCGGTTAACGCGGAAGTTGCTATCAGCAATCCGGCAGTTGGCTGTACATAGTGATAAGTCGGGAAGGGGCTTGGCGTGGGCACATTTGCGGGTGCAGCCGCAGCGTTACAGGCCGCCGCCAGGCACAGCAAGCCGATCAGCGCAGCATAGATATAATGAACACGGCTTCTCTTTACAATCATTGATCATCCCACCAATTAACCAATCAGCGCGAATATTCCGGGTTCAAGGCTTCCTGCAATCCATCCCCGATGAATGAGAACGACAACATAGTGAGCGCTACCGCAATCGTCGGAAACAGCGCAAGATGATAATACACTTGAATCGAGCTGCCCACCCCGGCGCCTACCATCTTTCCCCAACTGGCAGTCGGCTCGGTAATGCCAAGCCCTAAAAAGCTGAGACCTGCTTCCGCAAAGATCGCCAGCGGCACGGCTAATGTGAATTGTACCAGCAGCGGCGACAGCGCGTTCGGCAAAATATGGGTCAACGCGATTCGTATATCTGAAGCGCCCAATGCACGCGCTGCCAACACGAAATCACGCTCGCGAAAGGCCAGAAATTGCGCGCGTGTCATTCGCAGCGGATCGAGCCAGGAGGTAGCTGACAAGATCAGGATCACGTTGATAATACTGGCACCGGTCACGCTGAGCACGAACAGCGCCAACAGCAAGGGTGGAATAGCCGTCACCACTTCAACCAGCCGCTGAAGGAAAAAGTCGATTGCGCCACCCCGGTAGCCGGACAGCGCGCCAAGCGTTATGCCGATGGTAAACGCGATCAGCGGAACGCTCAGCCCGACCAGCATTGACGTGCGTGCACCGTAGATCAGGCGCGTCAGGTAGTCACGGCTGATGTTATCCGTGCCAAGCGGATGCGCCGGATTGGTAAACGGAAGCGCGTTGGCTGGCTGCGTGAGGTCGGCGGCATCGTATGGATAGGGAGCGATCACGTCGGCAAATACGGCCAGGAACAGCATTCCTGCCGCGATGATCAGGCCGAACATTGCCAGCCGATTGCGCGCAAAACGGCGTGCCGCATCCCCGATAAGGCTGCGTTGTGCAAAATCCTCTGGTGACGACTCACGCAGAGAAATCGGCTGCGGGTGGCTGGTATTTTCGATGTTCCCTAAAGTCGCCATTATGTTACACGCTTGCCGCCGACCCGCACGCGCGGATCGATGACCATATACAAAATATCCGTGAACAGATAAGTCAGACCCCAAAATGCTGCCACCAGTAACACCAATCCCATGATCATCGGGTAATCGCGATTGGCGGTGCTCGTCACGAAAAACTTGCCCAATCCCGGAATTCCGTAAACGACTTCGATAAAGAGCGAGCCTGTCAGTAAGTTTGGGATTTGTGGCAACAAAATCGTTGTCATCGGGATCAGCGCATTGCGCAGCACATGGCGCACCAGAATGTAACGTTCGCGCAGCCCTTTAGCGCGCGCGGTTCGCACATAATCCGCATTGAGCGACTCGACCATACTCGATCGGGTATAACGAGCGACCAATGCCAGCGGCCCCAATGCATAGGTAATCACCGGCAGAAAGTAATCCCAGGACAGCAGCGCCGCGCCGCCCGGCACCAACGGCCCGATAATCCACTTGTCCGGTTTGCCCCAACCCGCCTGATAACCGAATGTCAGCAGCAGCCACGACGCGATGATGAAATTCGGGACGGTGATGCCCAACGTGGCAAGCAGCGTGACTCCGCTGTCGATCCAACTGTTGCGATGGTAAGCCGCGATCATTCCTAGCAAAAAGCCTACGCTGAACGACACCAAAATCGTATAAAACCCGATTTGCAGCGTGACCGGCCAGGTGCGTAAAATCAGATCAATCACCGGCGGGCTGCCTGCCACTGAAAAAGAGCGCCCAAAATCTAAGCGCAAGGCACTTGTTAAAAAGTTCAGGTAACGTTCCAGCAGTGGTTTATCCATGCCATACTTGTGAAGGATGTTGTCCATGGCGGCTTGCGAATAAACATGGTCGCTCAGACTGAAAGGGCCGCCCGGCACGCTGTTCATCAGGGTGAACACAATGATCGAAACCACCAGCAGCACCAAACACAAGCCAAGCACACGCTGAATAATGTAACGTGTCATATATGATGAGTCACTTTTAATGGTCGCTGTATATTGCCCGAAATATTTCATTGACGGGCAAATCGCCTGATCTGCCCGTCTGCTGCTTTACCGCGAAGTTGACTGAATCGCCAATTCGTTACTTGGTGTGATAGGTGTTGTAATTCTTGACATCAGCGCTGATGTACACGCTGCCCCAACACGCGTTGTTACCCCAATGCCAGGCCGACGTCCCTTGCGCATCCGGTTTGAAGCAGTCGCCTTTGACATACGGTTGATACAGTTCGCCTTCAATTCGGTGGTCGATGAACACACCGCCGACATCCTGTACCAATATCTTTTCAGCGTCATGATACATCTGTGTACGCTTGACCGGATCACCGACCAATGCGTTGGCTTGTTGAACCAATTTGTCGAAGTCTGCGTTACGCCACGACTGACGCCCGGTCGAAACCCACAATCCCAACATGTTAGCCGGATCCAGGTAGTCCATGCCGTAAGAGATCGCGCCAAATTGAATACCCGTCGGGCGTGCCAACAGCTTCTTGGTGTAGTCAGCGCCATCCATATTGTTGACGGTCACTTTGATGCTCAGGCATTTGCTGATGGACGCAGCAGTTGCCACAAAGCGGGCTGCGATGGCGTCACTTTCGCCGCGCAGCTTCAATTCCGTATCAGGAAAGCCTTTACCACCTGCGAAACCAGCATCGCTCAATAGTTTCTGAGCGGCAGGGCAATCGTACGCCTGAATGCTCTTGAAATCGCCTGCGGTGTCCGAGGCCGGGAAACCAGGCATCAAGAAGCTGTAGGCCGGGATCGCCTGACGTGTGCCGATCACATTCTTCACGATGTTTTCGCGGTCGGTCGATTTGGCAAAAGCCAGACGCACCTTCGCATCGTTGAACGGTGGATTGAAGGTATCGAACAGCAGATAGTCGGTGCGGAAATCGCCTGTGGTTGGACGGTAAACGCCAATTTTCGGGTTGGCATCCACGATTTTGAAATCGGCGGGCGTCATGTAGTCACTGTTGACACGTTCCACCGCGAAAGACTGATACGCCGCGAAACTGCCGTTGATCAGATCGCCGTACGTGCCGCGAATCTGGAATAAGTAGGGCTTGCGAAAGCCTTTATAGGTCGGGTTAGCTTCCAGCAGGACGTGATCACCTGCCACAAATTCCTTGAGCACGAACGGACCTGATGAAACGCTCTTCTTTGGATCGATCACATAGTCCGGGCCGTATTGTTTGAGCGCTTTGGCTTGTATTGGTGCCCAGAAGAACAGGGTACTGGGCAGGAACGGCGCGGGCGCTTGCGTAGTCACTTGCAGCGTCAGATCATCGACCGCCTTCATGCCGATTTCTTCAGGCTTGATCTCTTTGGCGACAGCTTGATCCCAACCCTTGATGATCCCCTGCCACATCCATACAAAATCGTAGGCGTGTGCAGGATCGGCCATGTACCGATACGAGGCGACATAATCGGCAGCGGTGAGAGGTGTACCATCGCTCCACACCTGACCGGGATGCAGATGAAACGTCCAGGTCAACCCATCGCTGGCCGCTTCCCATTTATCAGCGGCGGCGGGGATCAAGTTCAGATTGGCGTCGAGCACAACCAGCGGGTCACCAAACAGGTCGGCTGAGTCCTGACCGCAAATGCGCTGATAAACCGTGACAACCGAACTGAGCGAGAGTTCTTTTGCGCTTGAATTGCACAACTCTGTCCAAATCTGTTGTTTATAGGGGGCGGCGTCAGCAGGCAGTTGACGTCCATAAACATCGACGTTGTCGGCTTGCGCCTGAGCCGCCGAAAAACCAAAAGGCAGCGCCAGCACGCAAATTAGCGCAAGCAAGGCTGCACGGCGTACACTGTGATTGTGAAGCATTATTTTGACTCCTGACAAAAATTTGTCTTTTCGATCCGCGAGTAATTTTACTCTTCTAAAATATACCACGGCTTTTATTTTATCGAAACACACCGTAAAACCCCTGCCTTCAGGCATGGGGATATAAGGTGGGATTTGTTTTTTTGAGTTGAACCGATACTATCTAACCATCATGTTGAACCTGGTTGAAACGCACAGAAACTACAAATACCGTTTGTACCGCTGCGACAAGAAAGATCGTAAGCTGCGGCATAAACTGTTCATCGCAGCGCTCATCTGGAATCACCTGGTCGCTTTACAGCGGCGTTACTATCGGCTGACAGGCCACTACATTTCATTGCTGACGATGAACAAGCATGTCCTGAAGCTGCGTCGAACCAGTAAGTTCAAGTTGTGGAAAGGACTGCATTCGCAATGCTGCCAGGATGTGTGCAAGCGTTTAGACGATGGCTACCAGCGTTTTTTCAAGAAGCTGGCGAAAGGCCGTCCCAAATTCAGGAAAGCGCGAAAATATAGCTCGTTCACGTTTCCACAGTCGGGCTACACCGTGAAAGATAATACCGTTTCGATTGACGGCAGCGTGTACAAATTCGTGAAACACCGCGAAATGGGCGGCATGGTCAAGACGCTGACCATTAAGCGTGACAAGGTAGGGCGGTTGTGGTTGGTGTTCAGTGTCATCGAGAAGATAGCCGTGGGCGAGGCCAGCACGGGTGAAAGCGGCGGCTTCGACTTCGGCTTAAAAACGTTTCTGGTCGATGACAGCGCGAAACGCTACCCCAACCCACTCTATTTCACGCAGGACCTTCGCAAAACACGGCAGTTGAACAAAGTGCTGTCGCGCAAGGTGCCGGGTTCAAAACACCACAAACGGGCACGCCGTGATTTGGCTAAGCATCATACGCATATCGCCAACAAACGTCGTGATCATCAGTTCAAGCTGGCTCACGAGCTATGCGATGTCTACGATACTTTGTATTTTGAAGACCTGAATTTGCAAGGCATGAAGGCGCTCTGGGGACGCAAAGTCTCTGATCTGGGCTTCGCCAGTTTTTTGACCATCCTGAGTTGGGTGGCTTTCAAGCGGGCGAAAACGGTGGTTCAGATCGATCGTTTCGCACCTTCCACAAAAACTTGTTCAGGCTGCGGAGCGCGCCACGATCTCACGTTGCGCGATAGAACTTTGTCCTGCGCCTGCGGTCTGGTGATCGACCGGGATCACAATGCCGCCATCAATATCAAAGTCTTCGGGGCATCGAAGACCTACCAGACCGTCGGTCAGCCGCAGGTTCGCCTGCGCAGTCGGGTTTGACGGTAGAAGCCCCTGCCTTTAGGCATGGGGAGTATATCACGGACATCTACAAAAGGAAAACAGTATGAGTGCCGCACAACCTAAATTCGAGTACAGTCTCAACAACGATGTGCGCGCTGTGACCGCAATGGCGGCCTCGCTGATCCCGTACATCTACGAAGACGAACTGTACGGCGCACTGCCTGGTACGCTGCCACGCCTGACCGTTGGCGGGTTGATCATGCGCCTCAATCGGCTGGCCGTGATCCGCGCGCTGTTGTCGCCAGATCAGCAGAAGGCGGTAGATGAAGCGCAGCGCCAATTCGATGCGGCGCGTAAAGAATGGCCTGTCGCCTATGAGGGGAAACTGCAACGTGAATTGGCAGCACGCTTGCAGTCACTCAGTCAGACCATTCGTGACTGCGCTGCCGAGCCGCGCCGCTGCGCCGAAGTCTATCCGTCCGACATTGAGAAGCGCGTGATCGTAGAAGGCTTGCAAGCGGAAGCCGACGCCAATAAAGCGTTGACGCCGCAGCAGTTCGCGTTGATCCGTGCCACCGACAATCAACTGCGGACGTATACGCAGGCGTCCGATTTCATCTGGGATATGCGCTTGCAACCCGCCTATCCGAAAGATCCCTACTGGTATTTATACGCTTCGGCACGACGCTGAATCAAGCCGCGCAATGAGGAATGGTAACCAACTATGGCACATGGCAAACGCATTTTAATCATCGATGACGATCTGACCATCGTAATGATCCTGAAGGATTTACTGCAAGACGCGGGCTATAAAGTCGAAACTGCATCATCGATGAACGTCATGGAAAAAACGCTCAGCAGCCCGCCCGATTTGATCCTGCTGGATATGATGATGCCGGGCGTCAGCGGGGTAGAGGTATCGCAAATGCTGCGCAGTGAGGCACGCACCAATTACATTCCGATCGTGGCGATCTCAGCAGCTGCGACGGTTGAAGACATGGCACGCCGTGCAGATACGGATGCAGTGCTCAAAAAGCCGTTCGATATGCCGCAAGTGCTGCATACAATCGAGCGGCTCATTGGCGATTCGTGACAATTTCAGGTGCTCATTAGCTCTTTGGCCGTCTCTTTTGCTAGCCGCTCATCGATACACCCCCACGCCTCGATGAGCGTTCTACAAACGATCATGTCCTGACGCGGCGCGAGACGAATAAGCATCGCTGCCATCATGCCAATGAACACCCCATTGGTCACAAACACCGTTGTTCCACTCATTGGGTGCATTACTTGCGCTAATCTGCGCGTGTTGCTCAGTATATTGGAAGGCAAATGTGTGAGCGCTGATAAATCAGCGATGGCGTGGATAGGTCTACTCGCCTTGTCGAGTACGTCGTGTGTAATTGAATCCTGGCTGAAAATAAGGTCCACCATATCCAGCGGATCACTATAGGTCAACATCACAACTCGGCTGTTACGTTCAAGCGCTGTTTTAACTGGCATGACAATTCCGCATCTAAGAAAATCGATTGCAGTTTATTTTAGTCTATGATTGACATTAATTTTTGACAAAGTTATCTCAAAAGTATCATGATTTTAGTGTTGATTTGGAAAATAAAAAGTTCACTTGACCCCGACCTGTGCCATGGTTGACAAAGGTTTCGGAATCAGTGAACTTTTGGGGTGACCAATCACGCTTGATTATTTGCTAGGGTTATCGACCTGATCCTGACGGAATCGCTCTACCACTTCGTCGATCGCGCCAGCCATATAAAACATCTGCTCCGGGATGTGATCGAGTTCGCCATTCAGGATCATGCGGAAGCCGCGAATGGTGTCCTTGACGGGCACATAACGGCCATCGCGTCCGGTGAACTGCGCCGCTGTGAAGAAGGGCTGGCTGAGGAAACGCTGAATCTTACGCGCGCGCCCTACCAGTACCTTGTCGTCTTCGGAAAGTTCATCGACACCCAGAATGGCGATGATGTCTTGCAAATCTTTGAATTTTTGCAATACGCGCTGAACTTCGCGGGCAGTCGTGTAATGCTCTTCACCGACTACCAGCGGATCGAGGATACGGCTGGTGCTCGCCAACGGATCGACTGCCGGGAAGATACCCTGCTCAGCGATCGAACGTTCCAGCGCGATCACGCCGTTCAGGTGCAAAAAGGTGGCGACTGGCGCGGGATCGGAATAATCATCGGCGGGCACGTACACTGCTTGCACCGATGTGATCGAACCGACTTTGGTTGAGGCGATGCGCTCTTGCAAATCGCCCATCTCTTGCGCCAGCGTCGGCTGATAACCAACGGCGGACGGCATACGTCCGAGCAGCGCGGATACTTCCGAACCCGCCAATGAATAGCGGAAGATGTTGTCGATGAACAGCAGAATATCGCGGCCTTCATCGCGGAAATATTCAGCCATTGCCAGACCCGTCAACGCCACACGGAAGCGCACGCCCGGCGATTCGTTCATCTGGCCGAATACCATCACCGTCTTACCAATCACGCCGGAAGTGGTCATTTCGCCATAAAGCTGCGTACCTTCACGGGTGCGCTCACCGACGCCCGTAACGACTGAGTAACCGCCGTGCTCTTCAGCGATGGAGCGGATCAATTCAGTCATGGTAACTGTCTTGCCCGTCCCTGCACCACCGAACAACCCGGCCTTGCCACCCTTCGTCAATGGAGCGATCAGGTCAAGCACTTTGATGCCGGTTTCGAGCATTTCGCTGCTGGTGGTCAGCTCCGAAAAGGGCGGTTTTTCGCGGTGAATGGGGTACGTGTGATCGGCAATGATGGGGCCTTTGCCGTCGATCGGGCGACCTAGCACGTTAAAAATGCGGCCAAGCGCCTGCTCACCCACCGGCACGCTGATCGGCGCGCCCGTTGCGTAAGCAGTGACGCCGCGCGCTAATCCGTCGGTAGTGTCCATGGCGATCGTGCGAACGCGGTCATGGCCGAGGTGCGTTTGTACTTCAAGGATCAGGTCAAGCGGATTGCCATCACGCGGCACGCGGATCGCTTCATCGATCGACGGCAAGCCGCCGCCGACCGGAAATTCCACATCGACCACTGCGCCCAACACCTGAGCGATTTTGCCTTCTAATTCGTGCGTTTGAGAAGCCATTCAGAAACTCCTGTTTGTTAATTGCTGCTGTTTGATTGCCGGAACTTATTTTTTGACGAGCGCTTCGACGCCGCCGACAATATCCAGAATTTCGCCTGTGATACCCGCCTGACGCGCTTTGTTATAGGTCAGTTGCAGTTCTTCGATCAGCGTGCCCGCGTTTTCGGATGCGTTGCGCATAGCCACCATACGGGCACTGTGCTCACTGGCGATCGCTTCCAAAAGCGCCTGATACACCAGCATCACCGTGAACTTCGGCACGATTTCTTCAAGGATGCCCGCCGCGCTCGGCTCGTACTCATATTGCAAGCCTTTGGTCGTGACCGTAGGCAGTTGCTTGAAATAGTCCATGCCGACCATGCCCTGCGTATCCATCGGCGTGAGCGGCAGCAAGCGTTGCAGCGTCGGCTTTTGGGTCAGCGCATTGATAAACTGGGTGGACGCGATGAACACTTCATCGGTGCGCCCCGACAGGTAATCTTCGGTGAGGATTTGCGTGATCGGGCGCACATCGGCAGGCGATGGACGCGGGGGTAAATAGCTGAACTCCGCGATCACGTTTTCGCGAGCGCGCAGCAAAATGTCGCGCCCCTTACGTCCGACAGCCACCCACCGCACAGGTAGATACATACGCGCCGCAAAATGGCGTGCTACGCGGATGATATTCGAGTTGTAAGCGCCCGCCGAGCCGCGATCCGCCGTGATCAGCAGGATCGTCAGCGCTTCGGGCTTCTTCTTTTTCACGTCCAGCATCGGATGCAGTGCCGTTCCGGGCGCAGCCGTGCCAGCGATATTGAGCAGCATTTCCCACGCCTGATCAGTGTAAGCGCGGCTGCTGAGCACAGCTTGCGTGGCGCGGCGCACTTTGGAAGCTGAAACGGCCTCCAGGGCGCGCGTCACCTGCCGTATATTTTTGACGCTTTTCATGCGCCGTTTGACTTCGCGTGCAGTTGCCATACGTTAAGAGTGTCACTTTCTGCTTATTTGTGTAATCCCGCGCCCTGAACCACTCATTTTTGCAGGAGATAAGCTCAGGGCGCGAGAAAAACGAAGTCAAAAATTTACTGCGCTGTCTGTACCGGCAGATAGCTGGCGTTGAATTCGGTGAGCGCCTTCTTGAGCAGTGCATCAGTTTCATCGCTCAGCTTGAACGTCTTGAAGATATCCTGACCGATTTGCGGGTACTGTGTCTGCACAAAACGGATGAACTTGTTCTGCCAATCCTTGACGCTCGGCACTGGAATTTTTTCCAGGAAACCACGCGTCCCGGCGTAAATCAGCATCACTTGTTCGTCCAGCGGATAGGGCGCGTACTGCGGCTGCTTGAGCAGTTCCTGCAAACGTGCGCCGTCGTCCAACTGCTTTTGGGTGGACTTATCCAAATCTGAGCCGAACTGCGCAAAGGCGGCCAGCGCGCGGAACTGTGCCAGATCGCCTTTCATGCGGCCTGCTACCTGACGCATCGCTTTACGCTGCGCATCGCCACCGACACGGCTCACCGAGATACCGACGTTGATCGCGGGACGCAAGCCCGCGTTGAACAGATCGGTTTCAAGGAAAATCTGGCCGTCGGTGATGCTGATCACGTTGGTGGGCACATACGCCGAAATGTCACCGAGCAGCGTTTCAATCATCGGCAAAGCGGTCAAACTACCGCCGCCGCGTTCATCCGACAACTGCGCGGCGCGTTCCAACAAACGGCTGTGCAGATAGAACACGTCGCCCGGATACGCTTCACGGCCTGGCGGACGGCGCAGCAGCAGCGACACCTGACGGTACGCCCAAGCGTGGCGTGACAGATCATCATAGACGATCAGCGCGTTTTTGCCGCTCTCCATGAACCATTCGCCCATCGCGCAGCCCGCGTACGGCGCAATGTACTGAAGCGCCGCCGGGTCACCTGCTGAGGCCACCACGATGATCGTGTAATCAAGCGCGCCGTATTTTTCCAGCGTGGCGCGCACCGTGGCGATCTGCGCTTCTTTCTGGCCGATGGCGACGTAGATGCAAAAGACGCCCTGACCTTTTTGGTTGATGATCGTATCGATCGCGATGGCGGTTTTACCCGTCTGGCGATCACCGATGATCAACTGACGCTGACCGCGCCCGATCGGGATGATCGCGTCAAGCGCCATGATGCCCGTTTGGACAGGGGTATCGACGTTTTTGCGGTCAATGACGCCCGGCGCAAGGCGTTCGATGTTGTAGTATTCGGTGCTAGGGATCGGTCCGCGTCCGTCGAGTGGTTCGCCAAGCGCATTCACGACGCGCCCAACCAAGCCCATGCCGACCGGCACCGACGCAATACGACCTGTGGCGCGTACTTCGTCGCCTTCCTTCAGTTCGGTATACGGGCCCATGATGATCACGCCGACGTTATCGGATTCCAGGTTGAAGGCGATCCCTAACGTACCGTTCGAGAACTCGACCAGCTCACTGGAACGCACATTCGGCAAACCGCTGACGTGCGCAATGCCGTCGCCAATTTCGAGCACATGCCCGATTTCGACCGAGGTAGTGGTCTGATGATAATCGGCGATCTGGTCAAACAGACCTTTAGTAAAATCGGTGGTCAACTGTACCATGCGCTAAGCTCCTCAGTAAATTAGGATGCTGACTTTCAGAAGCTGACTTAATAAAAAGCGCGGCTTTGCGCCTCGGATGCTGCTTTACGAGACAGCTTGCACAAAGGTAACTGAACTACCGTTGATGTGCAATATGGGGACAAAAAGCGCACTTTTTGTTTGTGCATTATAGAGCAAACACGCCAGATTGTCAAAAAATGGGACGGGCGATTGCGAAAGCGGTTGACCCTATCCCCTGCCCTGCAATTGACCCCTAACCCCCACCCTTTCCCCGATTACAGGGCAAGGGAGTCAGAGGCGAAGTCGGATCAGACTTTTTCAACGCTGCTGCCTGGGCCCGGATGCGCCACATAAATGTAGGCGCGTAAGTGTGTCGCGTCGTTATACGCGAGCGCCACCCGTTCACTGAACGACTCGACATGTTCGTCGCTGACCAGTGCGATCACTGCGCCGCCGAAGCCGCCGCCCATCATGCGCGCGCCGAAACAGCCCACTTCGTGCTGTGCAAGATCGGCCATGATGTCCAGTTCGGGAATGCTGATCTGAAACAGATCGCGCAAGCTGACATGGCTTTCATTCAGCAAGCGCCCCACTGTTGCCAGATCGCCAGATCGCAATGCCGCCGCCGCTGCCAATGTCCGCACATCTTCGTTGACTACATGCGCCGCTCGCCGTTCGATCACTTCGGGCAGCTTATTTGCCGCTGCCGCCAATTGTTCGGGCGTCACATCACGCAGCGCCTTGACGCCGAGCAAACGCGCCGCTTCTTCGCACTGTTCGCGCCGCTTGCCATATTCGGTATGCGTCAGATCGCGCCGTTTGCCCGTATCGAGCGCCATCAGGCTGACACCGCCGGGGATGGGTACGGGGGTCGCTTCCAGGCTGCGACAATCGATCAGCAGCGCGTGATCCTTTTGGCCGAGCACCGAGATCATTTGATCCATATTGCCGGTACGCACGCCCACAAATTGATGCTCGACCTGCACGCCGAACAGCGCCTTTTCTTGCGGCTTGAACGGAATGTCCAGCAAAGCCGCTGCCGCTTCAAGCATGGCTATCTCCGTGGCCGCCGATGAGCTTAAGCCTGCGCCGGTCGGAACGTCGCTGCCGATCACGATGTCCATGCCGCGCAAGGTATGGCCCTGCTGTTGCAATAACCACAGCACGCCGCGCGGATACAAAGTCGCCTGATTCGGATCAGGATCGCGCAACGTGTCCAGCGTGAATTGGCTGTCAGTGACAAAATCAAGCGAATGAACAGTCACGATTTGATCGTCACGCAAGGCCGCTGCAACTACCGTATTTTTGTCGAGCGCGGCGGGCAGCACAAAGCCCTCATTATAATCGGTATGCTCACCGATCAGGTTAACGCGACCCGGCGCACGCCCGATCACGGTGGGCGCTTTACCGTACACTTTACGAAATGCATCAGGCACGGCAGTTTGAGGCGAAACAGTCATAAAAAACTCCGCTAGCGTAGAATTAATCGATTAACAAATTAAGTGATTGCAAGCGATCATTGTACTGGATAGGCGGTGCTTTCGCTAGCCACCCGATCCGGCCAAGCGTTGCAGCGCGCGCTCGGCCATGAGCTGAAAATTGCTTCCTGCGCTATCGGCGGTAGGGTTAGCCGTGGCGCTGTCTAATACGGCTTGATAACCGCTGCGGGCCGCTGATAATTGGCCTTGCTGCTCCAGCGTGGCGGCCAGATAGTAACGCGCGCGCATGTTGAGCGGATCGGTTCTCAGCGCAGTTTCCAGCTCCGCTTGTGCCGCGCCCGGTTGAGCCGTTTTGAGCAGTGCTTCGCCTAATGTGGCGCGCAGTTCGGCGTCATTCGGAAAATTGCGTACCGCCTGCTGAATCATGATCAAGCCATCGCCATTCAGGGTGTACTCGTCATCGGCGTAGAAGGCGGCCAACAACTGCCAGAAGGTCGGGTTGTTCGGCGCTAAGCGCATTGCCAGCGTGAGCCACGTTGCAGCATCAGCAGAACGCGCTCGCAAGCGATAAATGCTGCCGATCTCAGCCGCCAGCGCCGGATTGTTCGGATCATGCGACTCGGCGCGTGCCAATGCTGACAATGCCGCATCCAGATCGCCATTCAAGCGCCAATGCAGTGCGATCGCGTAATTCACGGTTGGATCATCGGCGGCGCGCGCGGATGCTTGAGCAAGCAGCGGCCACCCATCATGCCCTTGCTGATCCTGCGCAAGACCGAGCAAGGCCAGCGCGCCCACGTTATCGGGACTCACGGCCACCACGCGGTTCAGCAGATATTCAGCAAGCGGCCATTGCACCGCCTGCCCATCCGCGATAAGCTGCAAACTCAGCGGAAAGAGTGCTGAAGCGCCGTCCGGGTGATCCGACAAAATGCGGCTGGCCGCTTGTGCGCGCGGCTGAACAGCCGGATCGCCCATCGCCTTACCAAGATCGGTTAATGCGCTTTGGCGATCACGCGGCGTACTCAGGATTGCTCGCTGATAATAAGCGGCGGCATCGTTCGGCACGATCGAGATCAAACGATTGAGCATGGCGTGTGCGTCCGACCAATCGCGCAGTGCAAAGTCAGCCGCGATGATCAATCGCAGCAGCGGCACGTCTTCCACCGGACCATTTTTTGCATAACCCAACAGCGCGTGCTCGTAAGCGATCGCCTGCGCAGGGTCGCGCTCTGCTAACAAACCCGCCCACTGTTGGCGGCGCGTAACCGTCCAGCCCGATAAGGATGCGGCGCGCTGAATGAGCGCCATTGCCTGATCGGTTTGATGTGCTGCAATGCTGGCTGCAATCCACCGATCGAGCGCTGTCGGATCGTCAGGATGCGCCACTAATACTGCCCGATAATCGCCGCGCTGCATAGCATCGATCGGCGCGCGCAGCGTAGGCGTAGAAAGGCTCAGCAGTCCGCCAATGGTGAGGATGCTCAGCGCCAGCCGTATCGCCATTGTCACCCTATGCACATTTATGCGACGTTTGGGCGGCACGGGTGAACCATCATTTGGCAGGCTGCTCAGCCAGAATTTGCTTGACGATCTGGCGTACCTCATCCAACGTAAATGGTTTGACCAGATACGTGTACACGCTTTGCAACTTGCCCATCAGCCGGTTAGCCGGGTCACTGTGCGCTGAAATGACAACCACTGCCGGGCGCCGGGCCGCCGTTTGCGACTCTTTGATCGCGTCCAGCAGCTTCCAACCTGTCATATCCGGCAGCCCGATATCTAATAATACAATGTCCGGGCGCAGCTTGTGATAGGTATTAAGAGCCGTTGCACCGTTCGTTTCGTGATAAGTCAGGATGTTCATGCCTTTCAATGCCGTTCGCATGATGTCGGCTAGCTCGACTGCATCCTCAATGATCAGCACGCGCGAAACATGAGTGAGCGTCGGATGCGTGGAATCAACAGCGTCTTGATCGGACAAATCGCTTACATCGTTGGTTGGCACTGGTTCAGCCTCTATGGGGTCACTTTGATGAGCACTGTTTGACAAGCACTGTCGATTATAACATGATGCCGTCAGCCATGCGTGGTTAAGCTATAATGGACAAGCAAGACTCATCGAGAATTTATATGGGATACGGATCAATGCTCGACTTTCAACTTTCAGAAGAACATGTCATGGCGCAAAAAATGGTGCGAGATTTTGCGCTTAAAGAAGTCTACCCGACCCTTAAAGAGTGGGATCGCAAGCAGGAAATGAATCCGGCGATTTTGCCGCGCATGGGTGAACTCGGCATACTCGGCATTTGCATCCCGGTGCGCTACGGCGGTCAGGGGCTGGATTACGTGGCGCTCGGCCTCGCCTGCGAAGAATTAGAGCGGATCGACTCGACGCTGCGGGTTGCTATGTCGGTTCACATGGGACTCAACAGTTTGGCGTTACTACAATGGGGCACCGAAGCGCAAAAGCAGCAGTTTCTGACCCCACAAGCGCGTGGCGAAAAGTACGGCGCGTTCTGCCTGACCGAGCCGGACGCGGGCAGCGATGTTGTCAGCATGAAGGCCAACGCGCGCCGTGAGGGGGATGTATATATCCTCAATGGCGAAAAGATGTGGATCAGCCTGGCGACCAAAGCGCATCACTTTTTGGTGGTAGCTAAAACTGATCCGAACGCCGGACATCAGGGCTTGAGCGCGTTCATCGTCACCCGCGATATGAAAGGCGTCACGACGGGCGATATTCACGGCAAGCTCGGAATGCGCGCCGGATCGACGGGTTGGGTTGCCATGCAGGATGTTGAAGTGCCTGTTGCGAATCGGCTTGGTGAGGAAGGCGAAGGCTTTTACGTGGCGATGAGCAGCCTGGATAACGGGCGCTACACAGTGGCGGCGGGCGCAGTCGGCTTGATCCGCGCGTGTTTGGAGGACAGCCTGAAATATGCGCACAGTCGTACCACGTTCGGCAAAGAGATCGCCATGCACCAGTTGATTCAGCAGAAGATCGCTTTTATGCAGCAGTGGTATGACGCTGGACAATTGCTCTATTGGCGCGCAGGTTGGATGAAGAATCAGGGCGTGCGCAATACGCGCGAGACGAGCATGGCAAAATGGTACGCCACTGATCACAGCGTGCAGGCAGCGTTAGAGGCGATCCAGCTTCACGGCGCGTATGGTTTCAGCGATGAATACGATGTAGAGCGCTATCTGCGTAACAGCAAGGGCGCGACTATTTACGAAGGCACCAGCGAAATTCACCAGTTGATGCAGGCGGGCTACGCGCTCGGCTTACGCGATGATCGTCCGCTGCGCTGCGAACTGCCCGCTTACGACGCGGAAATCTGGCAAGCCGAAATGGTCGAGGCATAGCTGCTGAAGATAAATGTTAATTTCCATTTAGCTGCGTAGAAAACAGCAGCGGCAGCGGGTTGGGTTCCTTGCGAATACGCACTTGAGGGTTGTAGCGCTGGTTTGGATTGATGCCTGGCGGCAAGGCGCTGGCAGGCAGTTCGTTCAACAATTTGACATTACCGCTCTCATCTAACGAAAAAGCAACCAACTGTTCGTAAGGATACAACGGATGCTCAAGGCCGGGGTCGATGAGGCCGGTTGCATCGAAACCCGTTCGCCACAGCAAATTATCGGTGTAGTTCACCTGATAAGCATCTACGCCAAACGTCTGTTGAAACAACAGCGTTACAGCGTAGCTGCTGCCGATCGGCGTTTTTGCTCCGTCTGGCAGGATGAAAACAAGCGCAGTTTGTGGCTCAAAACTGGGCGATAGCTAGTGAATTTGCTGAACGACTCGCACTACTTTATCGAAACTAACATTGCTGTTCAGGTAACGCGTATCCTGTAAAGCAAGTGCGCCGCTGCCTGCCAGCAGCATCAGCAGTCCACTTGCCGTCAATACACCTGCTTGTGCGGCACGGCGCGGCAGAAAGGTACTGATACCCACAATGAGCAGTGCCCAAAAAGTGGCTTGAGCAGGCGCAGCAAAAAATTGAGTGCGAATGAAACGTGTACCCCCTTGCAGCGCCATATACAGCAGAATACTCAAGAGGATTGCCACGCTCGATAATAGGATGCCAATCCAATAAGTCTGGCGTGGAAGTAACCAATTCCGCCACGATGATCGAGTAAGTATTAAAATTACGAGGGCTATCAACATGACAACAATACCGAACGACCAATCAGTAATGTTTGGCAGCCATACAAAGCGCAGGGTAGGAGTTAATTGGTCAATCAGGTGCTGAACAATGTCTCGCAATTTGAAACGCGAAAATATGCCTGTCTGATAGGTGTCGTCGCCACTGGCAAGGATGCTGGTCTGCAAGGCACGCATGGCTAATAACGTGACGGTTGTGAACCAGGTAACGCACCACACCAGAAACTGCCCATCTTTTTGACCATGTGCTGCACGACGTTCGCGACGAGTCGTGATCCATAAAAGCAGCGGCCACAGCACGCTGAGTGGAAAAGCGGCTTCGACAAGCAAAACCGATATGCCAAAAGTAACCGATGACAACACAAGCTGCACGCGTGATCGGGAATACCATGCGCGAAAAAACAAATAGAGCGACAGTAGTGCAAAGAATACACCCTGATAATAGGGATTCATGAAAATCGCCAGGTAGCGCGAGGGTTCGGCTGGATTAACGATGAACAATAAAGCCGCTAGCATTGGCAGCGCGCCGGAGTTTCTGAGCAGACGACGCAGCAAAGCATATAGCGTGACGGCACTCAAAAAGCGCGCGGCGGCGGTCATCCATAAAAATCCGTTGACGCTGCCGGGAGTCAGATGTGTGCCGATCAATTCGTTCACTGCTGACAAAGGACGCCCAAACCCTTTATCGAAATAAATGATCTGGCCAGGTTTATCGCCTGTAAGCATCGTTCTGGCTTCGTCACCGCCCATCCAGAACTGAGTTTTCATTGGCAAATAATACGCAATGACAACAAATAAGAGCAGCGATGCGCTGACACCCATTATTTCGACGAATGATAAACGCTTGGTAGCGTGGTGGTAAGCACCTACAGCGTTATAGGGGACGCGCCATTGGTACACCACAGCGCCTTCAAAGGCTAACACGAGTAGACTGAGCAGCATGAACAACGCGGGCTGCGCCCATAACAAAGGTCGTAAAACGATCAACGGAATCGCTGTCGATACGATCAAAAGCACCACAAAGCTCAGATCGCGACGAGTGGTTGACTCGCGAAAGGCTGCTTTCAGGCCATCAGACACGGATATCTCGTAAGCACGCATCGCTTTGAACGGGTGGAGATTGCTCAAGAAAGGCACATCACCCACAATTGAAAGGCACATCAGTTCAGCTATCAGCAGCATACCGAAGAAAATGCCCACTATCAGCAGGTCAGAGCGAAATAAAACATAACCGCTGATTGATACAAGCCGACTTGTATTATCCTGGCTCACCACTTTCAAAACGCCCGATAAATCACTCCCCGCCGCACACAACGGCGCTGTGCCCGATAGCGCCATTGGTTGATCATTAAAAAATACCGTCTGAATCGCGTCAGTCGTCCAATGTAACGTAACACATCTGTCAGCGAGTACGAAACGGTGATCTAATGTCATTTGAACACGCCCACTGCCAACCGCAGTGTTTGTGGTCATCGAAAGCCTTGACAGCACAAACAGCCCGGCAAAGCTGAGTGCGACCATCAATATAAAGAGCAAAAAAGTGATGGGACGCGGTAAAACGCCATGCCCGACGCGACTTTCAGAGGTCATGTTTTCTCGCTGTGTTACACAAGGGAGCCATTTAAGGGCAAATTAGCGTGGATTTTAACTTGCACCTGTTAAAACAGCCATAACAGTAGTCATGACCACATCAGGGGTACACAAAACCTCTGACATGGGCGGGATAGCGTGGAAAAGCGCATTTATGAGGCTGACGGCGATTCCACGCATACCCAAAGCGTGAGTGGTTGTACTTAATAACCTGTTAGAAGAAAGTCGAGAGATCGCGGTATACGGCTTGAATATCGCTTGAAGATGCTGCCTTGCGATAATCGCCGCCTGCACCCTGAGCGATCGTGCCGAGCACGCCCACGTCAGCATCTTTGCCGTAGCCGATCGTGAAGATCGACACATCGGTCTTTTGCTCGCTGGTACGACCAATATCAGCCATGACACTGCTGACACTCTTATAGGTTTGGCTGTTGGTGTCATTGCCGTCCGTCATGAGCACCACGGCGTTGATTTTTGCAGTGTTGGCCTTGCCGCACGTTGGGCTGGACTCAATGTCACTGAAAGCCTGCTTGGGTTTAACACCCGCCACGCACTGCGCAGCAAAAGCCACCGCGTCATAAAGCGCCGTACCACCGCCGGGCGTCAACAGGTCGATCTGCCGTTTGATCTTGTCGCGGTTCGGGCCAACAAGCGTATTATCAAATACAGTTTTGATGTGATCATCGAAGATCACGAGCGACAAGGTAGAATTATCGTCCAATTGATCGACAAAGGCTTTAGCCCCTTCGCGTGCGCCCGCTATTTTGCCATCATCGGACATGCTGCCTGATACATCCATGACCAGCATCAGGTTGACTTGCCGTTTTTGCGCTTGCCACAAGTCACGCACAGCGCGAATAGTCGCGGCGTCCGGCACAGGGAGTGAAGTTTTGGGCTGCTTCGGATCAGCACCATGCGCCAAATCGATCGGCGCACCGATCGCGATGCTCGGATCGGCAGGGCGAAAGCCATATTGCAATGCGGATTGTTGAGCAGGCTTTGCCAGTAAATAGGCCATGTACACATCTGCTGCTGCTTTTTGATCAGCGGTAATCCAGGTGGCGGCGGGGATGCATACCGGGTGATCGCTCAAAAATGTGCCATCGCTCGGATAAATAGCGACTAACGAGTCGTCCGGGTTTTTTGAATTGCCATTTGCATCGTAGCTGCTGACGACCACGCTTTCGTAGACGGTCGCAGCGCTCAGATAGGTGGGTCCACGCTTGATCATGGCGTCTCCGAAGAAGCCGGTGGAGCTGCCATAGTGGGCCACTGAGCTTTCCACTTTGTTGATAAAAGCGGCGGTTTCGGGCTTCTGCACATCGGCCAGCGTCAGCGCGCGATCTGGTTTAGTAGCGGCGTAAGCCATTGCCAGAATCGTTTCAAAACCACTGTTCGAGTAATCCGGGTGGGTGTGACCAAAGCGGAACTTGCCCAACTGCGGCGTGCTCCACGGCGGATCCGCCCAACCGTTCGGTGATGTGGATAGGCTGGCAATGTCCGACCAGCTAATTGGCTTATCCGGCCAGCCCAACACGGTTGCCTCACGCTTCCACATCATCACCACAACCGGGCTGATCACAACACTCTTGCACGCCTGATTCACGGTATCGATCAGGGGCTTACCGTTCTTCTGCTGCCACTGATCGTTGATCAGCGGAATCCAGATGTTGCTGGCGGGACTCCAGATCGTCGGTTGTGACGCGCCGCTCAGGATATTGGTCATGCTCTCACCGGAGCCGATCGCTTCAGTATCCACATGAATCACTTTGCCGGTGGGTGTTGCTTTGGTGTTGCTGGCATTAAAAGTATTGGTCACCGCTTCCAACCATGCTTGTTTTTCGCTGCTGTAAAGGATTTTGATATGCAGTGCATCCGCTGCGACTTGCGGACTGGCCGCGCCGCCCCCGTTTCCGCCGCACGCTGCTGCGAATAACATAAAGCCCAACAGGGCAATGCTCATAGGTTTTTGTCGAAAAGCCATTGACGTTCTCCTTGCATTAATCACACTTGCACTAAGGCCAATCACGGATTTCTGAAGCTGCGCTGCCAGATAGTCAGCAGGTTTTGAATGGTGGCAGCGTCCGGGATTTGAATTTCCTGGCCGATCTGAGCACTCAGGCCAGCCGCCTTAAGCGCTGGATCATCGAAACCACTGTTTGCGCCAAAAATCGGGATGTTCGGGTCAGCGGGACGGAAACCATACTGTAATGCCAGTTTTTGAATATCCGGCGTCAGCAGAAAGTCCTGAAACTTTTGAGCAGCGTCGCGTTGTTTTTGGGTAATCGAGGGGTGATCGATCAGGCACATCGGGTGATCGCTGTATAGATTGAAGGGTGGATAGGTAATCTGCAAGCCTTGTCCTTGCCGCCCGATCGCATTCTTGTAGTTTTCAATGGCGAGCGCTTCATAGGCCACCACGAAATCGTAGGAGGCTGGCCCTTTAACGATCACGTCGTTGGTGAATAAGCCGGTGCTGGAAATGAGCGGAGTGGTTACGCCGCTTTCTATGGTTTGCAGCCAACTTGCAAACTTATCGTCCGTCACGTTCTGGGCGGTGACGACTTGCGTTTGCTTGTAATAGTTGTTCGCCATTGCCACCAGCATCATGACGCCGCTGTTCGAGTCTTGCGGGCTGGTATGGCCCAGTTTGAGCAAGCCCCAGATGGGCGGATTGTTGTCGTCGCTCGGCAGGCCAAGTGTTTTCCACAATGCCGCATCGCCTATGTTTGCCCACTTGCCACGGATGCTGCCCGCCGGATTGAGCGCATCGTACAAGTTGTCGAAGCTGATGCCGCCTTTATCTTTGTAAAAGGCGTTGAACACGTTGGCGCGGTTCGTCCACGTCATGATTACCAGCGGTGAGAGCACCAACCGTTTGCAACTGATAGCGAGCGGGCGGCCAAGCTGATTGCTGCCATTGAGCAAGTTAACCTGAATCGTCGCGGCAGGACTCCACAAAGTCGGGATGGCTTTTCCGTTGGCAAGCGTCGTGCCACCTTGCGTGATCTGACTGAGTGAACGGTAGGCGTCCATCGAACCTTGCCCAACTGCGGTAATTTTGATATTTGGGTTGACAGTCTGGAACTTTGCGATAGCGTCCTGAAACCACTGCTCCTTCTCAGTGCCGTAGACGACTGTAATTTGTGTGGTGTTTTGAGAAGTTTGGGCGGTCGCTTGCGTATCCGCGATCGGCTTGAAGATACTGGGTACAACGACGGTAGCCGCCACGAACAAGAGGGCAATGCCAATGATGGCAAAGAAGACCAGGCGCGAACGGGACATAAGGGTGAACTCCTGTTGAATCGGTGCGCTTCATAAGCGAATAGTATCTGAAAGTATGGTTTTTTATTCCACACGGTCAGTTTGCACGTGGATAAACCCGTACAGGCCGAACTACGGCGGCCCCTATCCCGTCGGCAAAAGCGTTCGGAAGTACTTTACGCAAGATGTTGTAACTAGCGTTCACATCGGCTTGAATGAGTTGTCCAGCGCTCGCTCGAAACAAACCGCGTTTGATGCGTCTACCTAGATAGTGCGCCTGTTTGCCGATTGGTTCAAGATCAAGAAACGAGCATTTGCTGGTATAGCTTTCGTCCGCTACGATGACATGAATGCCCACCAGAGTAGCTTTGTAGGTCAGCAGGTTGATCAACTGCGCATGAGGGATGTTGACGAAATTCTGGTTCGTACGCGTACCCAGGTTGACCTGTTGTTTCCAGCCGTCATTCTTGCCGAGGATCAATGTACCGATGTGATTATCCAGCAACGCCCGAATGACCAACTTTGAACAGCGGTGCAATTCGGTCTTGATACGACGGTTACGGTGCTCGGTGAGGGCATCAAGCTGACGGCTCGTAAACTGACCTGGCGGTAAACGGCTCTGCAACTCGGCGCGCTGCTGGTTGTAACCTTGGTTGACCGCTTTGAGTGGGCGTCCGTTAACAAGAAGGGGCCTGAAGCCCGGCTTGTTTGAAGTCAACGCCAACAAAGTATCAACGCCCAGGTCACCCGCCGCCACTAAGGTCGGGTCAAGTGCCATGTCTGTTTCAGGTGTTTTGGTATACACCACTTCAATCGTATAATGTGTTTTGTGGGGCACAATGCGTACACAATCGATGTGCAACTGCCGAGTGTGAATCGTAAAATCGAGTTGTGACAGACGGATGAAGCCCTGCTTGAGCGAGTATTTGAAATAGGCATTTTCGGGGTAAACGAGCAAGTTTCGTCCTGCTGTCTTGTGTTTATACTTGGGTAGGCGAGGACGGCCTGTAAACAACGCAGGCTGTGCTTTCCATACCGCTAATGCGGCAAAGTAACTCTGCCAGTCATTGTTGAGTTGCCGTAAAACCTGCTGTACCACTTTGGCTGGCAGATGTTGGTCGGCCAACAAGTCTTTCTGCTTAAATCCCTTATCCAATTCACCGTAGGAAATAAAGCGTCCTTCTTGAATATAGGCTTGCCGCAGCCGGTAATTCGCCGCGTTATAGATATTCTTGGCTGCAAAACTGGCTGCATCGATTGTTTGCCAGCGCGGGTTAGTGCGCCGGATGATGTGCTGTTCAACCAGTTGCATGATCAACCCGCTGTCGCACGTTCAATGTTATAGCTTGCGTGCCGCATCTATAAAAACGTGCACCAACTTTGCAATCATTATCATTGAGTTTCATATTCATAACATGCCATAAATTACCCTATTCTGCAATAAATGCTAATTGTGTGAATTATACGCGCTATTCGCCGTATCGATGCGCCTTGATTGTCTCAATTTTAGAACATTTCGATAAAATTTTTGTTAAAGTCGAGTGTGTCTTAGCATGTGGGTTGAACCGCTGTGGTTAATGGTAGGCCTAAGTGAGTACCCTGTCAAACGTGATCTCAGCTATAATAGCCTGCGAAGTGTACAAAAGTTGATAATAAGTGGCGATAGAATGCTATGCAACCGACTTCTGAGATCAGCGAGCGATACCATGCACCTCAGCATCCTATCCCCACCCATCAGCCGGGCTTCCCTGAACGTTTGCGGCGCAGCGCACGCCTGGCCTTACGCCGCTCCGAGCCTGCACCGACCCTGCCGATCCTGCGCAAAGGCTTTACGCGTGCGTTGTTGGTATCACAGGTCATTGCGCTGCTGACCTGGCTGGCCGCCTTGCTGATCGCCAGCAAACCGCAGATCGTCATTTGGATCGATCAGCAGTGGCGCTTTACGCTGGCCTGGCAGTACCTGGCACACCCCTATACGCTGTCTGCCTTTGTCAATCCGCCGTGGACGTTGGTGCTGCTGCTGCCATTCAGTTTTATGCCGCTGCCGTTAGCCACCTTGATCCAGATGGGCTTATATTTTGGGATCATTACTGCAATTATCTTCAAATTTGGCGGCAACCTGGGCAGCGTGCTCATTGCGCTGATCTCGTTCATCGTATTGGACAACGCAATCGAACTCAATATCGATTGGATCGTGTGCATCGGTTTGATAGTGCCGTCAGCATGGAGCGCGCCGTTTATATTAGTCAAGCCGCAAGAAGCGATCGGTATTTTCGCCAGCTATTCGCGTCAGATGCTTATTCGCGCCGGGCTGGTGCTGCTGGCCGTGTCGCTCATTGCCTTGTTGATTTGGGGCTTATGGCCGGTCGCCATGTGGAATGCTATTCGCCAGAGTTTATCGTCCCCCGCTTATAATATTGCGCCACTACACCTGCTGCCCGCGCCGCTATCGATAGCGATCGGCTTGACGTTATTGGTAATCGCTTATAAAAAGCGCGATCCGGTGCGCGCAATTTGGGGCGGGCTGTTTCTCGTACCCTATGTGGCGCTGTATTCACTGCTGCTGCCGTGGGCACTGCTCGCCGTTCGCCACCCACGCTTAACCCTGTTGATCAGCGTCGTCATGTGGGTTATGTACGGCGGCTTTGTGATGATGGCAACGCTCAAACTATAACGTTCAAAACGGGCAAAGTCAGCTCCCCTTAACCCCCAACCCCTGCCCGGCTTTCCTACCGTTGGGAAGATTGGCTCATCCGCTGACTTATCACCCCGTATACGTTTCCCAACCTTGTTGATCGAGTGCTGACGCCTTTGCCAGCACACTCGTTTCCAGCGTTTTTTGATAATCGATCATCTGACGTTGCAAAGCCGAATCGCGGCTGCCCAATATGCGAATCGCTAGCAGCGCCGCATTCGTCGCATTGCCGATCGCAACCGTCGCGACCGGCACACCGCGCGGCATCTGGACGATCGACAGCAGCGCGTCCTGACCGTTCAGCGGATCGGTACGGATCGGTACGCCAATCACGGGTAATGGCGTCAGCGCGGCGACCATCCCCGGCAGATGCGCTGCGCCACCTGCTCCGGCAATAATGACTTGCAAGCCCCGCTCATACGCCGACTGCGCGTACTCGACCATCCGCAAGGGGGTTCGATGCGCCGATACGATGGTCAACTCAAAGGGAATGCCAAAATCGCGCAGCACGGCAGCCGCTTGTTTCATGGTGGGCAGATCGGAGTCGCTCCCCATGATGATTCCGACTTGCGGCACGTTGTGTGTATCGCTCAGGTTGAGCGCTATAGCGGTCAGCGGCCTGACGCGCGCGGCAAGCTCCCCCAACGATGGCGCAACGACGGTGATATGGCCCATTTTGCGCTGAGCGCGAACGCTGCGTTTGCCGTACCAATAAAAGTTTGCGCCGGGAACATTCAGGGCGGCATCCATGAGCTGCTGCGTTTCGGTCAGCTTGTCATGACCGACACCAAGTACATTGATCATCACTGCCGCGCCAACTTTCAAGGATGGATCACCAGGCGGCACGTCGAGAATCACCCGTAAATGCGCTTCAAACTGGCTGGTAACGCAGGCATCAATCGTGTAATGCCCGGAATTATGCGGACGCGGCGCGATCTCGTTGATGAGTATTTCACCACCAGGCAGCAGGAACATTTCCACGCCGAAAACGCCCGCCCCATCAAAGCTATTAACTGCTTGTTTCGCGACGGTTTGCGCCCGCTGCCGAATTAACTCCGAAATGGGCGCAGGGGCGATCACCAGGGCACAGATATTATCGTGCTGGATCGTCTCCACAACCGGATAGACAGCCATTGATCCGTCGGTGCTCCGCGCGATCATGATGGCGAGTTCTTTATCGAAAGTGACCCAACCTTCGGCGTAAAGGGCTTTACCGCCCAACCGCGTAAATGCGTCAGGGATTTCTTCACGATGCCGGATGATCGCATTGCCGCGCCCATCATAGGCTAGGCGGCGAGTTTTGAGCATGAGCGGCAAGCCCAATTCATCGGCAGCGGCGTAAACGGCCTCCAGCGTAGCCACTTCCCGGAAAGGTGCAACCGGTAAATTGAGACTGCGCAGGTGGCGTTTCTGGTCGTATTTATCCTGAATCAAGCCGAGCGTATCAGCGCTTGGTTGAACAGTAAAGCCGCGCATCTCCAACTTTTTCAGCGCTTCAACGTTGACGTGTTCGATCTCGGTGGTAATGATGTCGCAGCTTTCGGACAGTTCCATGATGAACTGTTCATCGCGAAAATCGCCAATGATATGTTGATCAGCGATTTGCCCGGCAGGAGCGTCAGGATCAGGATCGAGGATAACAACCTGTAGTCCCATTTGATGCGCGGCAAAGGTCAGCATCCAACCTAACTGACCGCCGCCTAAAATGCCGATCCTTTTGCCGATGATCGAAGCGCTCATGAAAGCACGCCGATTTTATTGTCAATAAGTTTCTGGATTGCTTCCACGATCAAGCCATGTTCGGCGGCGTGCATGTTCGCCTCAAAGGTTTCCAGCGTATCGTCCGGGGCAATCGGCACGCTGCTTTGAACGATCACCGCACCTGCGTCAACTTCCGGCACGACGTAATGTACCATGCAGCCGCTGTGCGTGATGCTGCCTTGCCGAGCTGCGTCATAGGCCCGCTGAATCGCATTGATACCAGGGAAAATGCCAGGGAGCGCCGGATGAAGATTGATCACCGACTTTGGGAAGCGATCCAAAAAGATCGGGCTTAAAACGTGCATCCAACCCGCCAAAACGATCAGATCAGGTTGACAGGCGCTGATTTTATCGGCTAAGGCAGCGTCATAGCGATCGCGACCTGATTCAGCATACGCTTGCAGCGGAAAATACAGCGTCGGAATGCCAGCGCTTTCGGCACGAGTCAGGCCATAGGCGGCTTTGCGATTAGAAACGACCAGCACAACTTTCGCTGTCAGGTGTTTGGCCGCGATTGCATCGAGAATGGCCTGTAGGTTAGTGCCAGAACCGGAGATCAGGACTGCTAAACGAGTGAGCATCAGGTTAATCTGCTTCCTGTTCGGTAATCCGCACGCCTTCACCTGCGATCGTTTCACCGACGACATATAAATCGTTAGCGAGCGCCGCCTGCGCCATTTCGACATGTTCCGGTGGCACAATTACCAGCATTCCCAACCCCATATTGAAGACGCGGTACATCTCTGCTTTATTGATATTGCCTAGTCGTTGGATCAAATCGAAGATTGGCAGGATAGGCCATGATCCTTCGTGAATATGTGCGCCAACTTGTGCGGGCAGAATGCGCGGCAGATTTTCCACGATACCGCCGCCCGTGATATGCGCCAGCCCATGAATATCTACCCCGGCAGATTGCAAACGCCGGATCGAAGTGAGGTAGCAAAGGTGAGTTTTCAGCAGTGCATCGCCGGGCGTACCGCCTAATTCGCGGATGGGCACATTCCAGTCCAGCCCGTCCAGTGCTTGCCGCGCCAGCGAATAGCCATTGGTATGCAGTCCGCTTGAAGCCAGCCCCAGAATTACATCGCCCCCCCGAATCCGTGATCCATCGATCAGATGTTCCCGATCGACGAGGCCAATGATCGTCCCGACCAGATCGATTTCACCAGCCTCATACACTCCCGGCATTTCAGCCGTCTCACCACCCAATAAAGCACAGCCCACTTCACGACAAGCGGCGGCCATCCCGCTGACAATGAGCGCGACTTGCTGCGGATCGATCCGTGACGATGCGACGTAATCCAAAAAAAAGAGCGGTTGTGCCCCTTGCACCAGAATATCGTTGACGCAATGATTGACCAGATCGCAGCCAATCGTATCCCAACGCCCCATTCGCGCCGCCACTTTCGTCTTTGTGCCGACGCCATCGGTCGAAGCCACCAATATCGGCGCGGTCATGCTGGTCAGCCGGGACGCATCGTATAAGCCGCCAAAGGAACCGATTCCGGCCAGCACTTGTGGCCCATAGGTGGAAGTAACCGCCGCCTTGATCAGCCCGATCGTCTGGTTGCCCGCATCAATATTGACTCCGGCTTGCTGATAGGCGCTGAGTGGTACGCCCTGAGTGTGTCCGATATCGCGCCGATAGTGCATCCCCTCAAAATGAATGTGGCTGACACCCGCGTAAGCCCGCGCGAGCGCCAAGGATAAATCGCTGCCCGTCGCGCTGACCGATAACACGCGCCCGCCTGCTGTCACCAGTTGATCCGCTGCTATCAGCGTACCACCGTGAAAGACGGTCACATCTTTCAGCGGCGGCTCAAGGCCACTGATGGATAGGCCGCTGATGGGTAGACCGCGCGGATATTCGTCCGGGTAGCCGGGTGATGCTAACACGATCGTCGCTGCCGCACCTGCGCGCCAACGCACACTCAGCCGATCCAGTGTGCCCGCGATGCAAGCCACCATAATATCGACCAGATCGCTCTCCAGCAGCGGCAAGATCACCTGTGTCTCAGGATCACCAAAACGGCAGTTATATTCCAGAACTTTTGGCCCCTCAGCAGTGAGCATAATTCCGGCGTACAGAATCCCTGTGTAGGGTGTGCCGAGCGCTGCCATGCCGTCAATCACAGGTTGCAGGATGCTACGGCGCATTGCTTCAATTTGCACGGCGCTTACATCCGATAGGGGCGAATACGCGCCCATGCCACCAGTATTTGGCCCGCGATCGTTGTCATAAATGCGCTTGTGATCGCGCGCGGGTGGCATCACAACGATCGTCTTGCCGTCACTGAAGGCTAACAATGACACTTCCGGCCCGCTCAGATATTCCTCAAGGACAACGGTACTACCAGCGTCGCCAAATTCGCGCTCGACCATTAAGCGATGCAGGACGGCCTGACTTTCATCAGGATTAGCGCAGATAAATACGCCTTTACCCGCCGCCAAACCATCGGCCTTGATCACCATCGGATACGAAAAGGTCAACAGGGCTTCAAGCGCTGACTGGTAATCCTGAAAAACGCGGTATTGACCCGTCGGGATAGCGTGCGCCTGCATGAAGTGTTTGGCAAACGATTTGGAAGATTCCAACAGTGCCGCCTGCCGAGTCGGGCCAAAAATGGGCAAGCCCGCTGCCTGGAATTGATCGACAATGCCTGCTGCCAATGGTGCTTCCGGACCCACCACCGTCAGATCAATCTGATGGTCGCGCGCAAACGCCAACAACGCGCCAATATCGTCCGCCGCGATCGGGATATTGCTAGCAGCAGCGCGATCATCGGTCGCAGTCCAGACCGTGCCGCCGTTACCGGGCGCAATGTAGAGCTGGCTCACCTGCGGCGATCGCGCCAGTGTCCAGGCTAATGCGTGCTCGCGTGCACCGCCACCAACGATCAAAACATTCAAGCTGTTTATGAACCCCACATGCCTTCAAAAACCAGTTTCTCGCGGCTCTCCTCAAACAGCCACTTCGGAATCGGGATGGGATATTCGCCGGAGAAGCAGGCGGTACAATGTCCAACTGGATGCTGATTCCGTTCACCATAAGCGCCTTCTACGGCGGTGACCATGCCCGGCAAGCTCAGGTAATCCAGGCTGTCCGCGCCGATTCGCTCACATATTTCAGCGACATTCAGTTGATGGGCGATCAGTTCTTTATAGGTCGCCATATCCACGCCCATAAAGCACGGATGGCGTACCGGCGGTGAGGAAACCCGCATATGAACTTCAGTCGCACCCGCATCGCGCAGCAGCTTGACCAGCGGCCCGGACGTACTTCCGCGCACGATCGAATCATCCAGCAAAATGACGCGCTTACCCGCAAGGTTTTCGCTGAGTGTGTTATATTTGAGCGAAATCCCGATCCGCCGCAAATGATCATCCGGCTGGATGAAGGTACGCCCGATGTAGCGATTCTTGATCAAGCCTTCCGTGTAGGGCAAGCCGGATTCGCGGCTGTAACCGATCGCGGCGGGGATTGCGGAGTCCGGCACGCCGACCACAATATCCGCGTCAACAGGCGATTCGCGTGCTAATTGCTGCCCCATCCGTTGACGGACTTTGTGGATCACCTGACCTTCCAGCATCGAGTCGGGACGCGCAAAGTAGACGTACTCGAAGATGCACAAAGCGCGCTTGGCTGGCGTCAAACCCTTGACAGCGGTCAGACCGTTTTTATCCAGCCGCACGATCTCACCCGGTTCAACTTCGCGCAGATATTTCGCGCCGATAGTTGATAGCGCGCACGACTCGGAAGCGACTACATAGCCGCCATCTTCCAAAGTTCCCAGGCACAGCGGGCGTAAGCCGTTCGCATCCCGTACCGCATAGACGGCATTACGGGTCAATAAAGCCAGCGAATACGCGCCTTGCGCCATCTGCATGAAGTTGCGAATGCGCCCGATCCAGCGATCGCCGCTTGCCCCATTCGTTTCAGGTTCAACCGATGCGGCCAGAATTTGAGTAATAACTTCGCTGTCGGTAGTAGACGATAAGCCAACGCCACGTTCGAGCAGCGCTTGACGGAGTTCGTGCGTATTCGTCAGATTGCCATTATGCGAGACGCCAAGCGGCCCGTACATCGTTTCGATCAAATAGGGCTGTGCGTTACGCAGATGCGATGAGCCGGTGGTGGAGTAGCGGTTGTGACCGATTGCAAAATCGCCTTTGAGCGGGCGCAGATTATCCTCGTTGAAAACCTGCGAAACCAGCCCCATGTTTTTATGTAGGTAGGCCATTTGGCCGTCACTGGTCGCAATGCCTGCGCTTTCCTGCCCGCGATGTTGTAAGGCGTACAGGCCGAAGAAGGTCAAACGACTCACATCGCGCCCTGGCGCGTAAATCCCAAATACTCCGCATTCGTCATGCGGTTTATCATCATCCGAATCTAGCAGCGTTGTCAATTGATCGATCCTTCCATCGCCTATCCTTCATTATGCGGCAAATTTGCCAGATTGCTTGCAATGCTCACCCAAACTACAAATTCCGCAGGGCATTTTGAAACAAGCGCAAGCCGAGCATTCCCTGCTCACCCCGCCGCCAGCGCGGATGCTGCCAGGGGAAGCTGTGATCTTCAGGATGTGGCATCAACCCCAACACATTGCCCGCCGGATTGCATAATCCGGCAATCGCCAGCTCCGAACCGTTGGGGTTAGCAGGGTAGCTATTTTCACTATAGGTGAGCGCGATCAAATTCTGGCTGATCAGGGCATCTCGTGTCGCCTGATCGCGGATCACTAATCGACCTTCACCGTGCGCCACCGGACAGTAAATCGGCTCGCTCAGACCTTGCGTGAATAGGCAAGCGCTGTTCGGATTAGGGTACAAGTATACCCACCGACACTCGAAATGCCCCGACTCGTTGAATGTCAACGTTACGCCCCGATCCACGGACTGATCGGTTAACGCTTCAGAACTGGCTAATTTTCCCGGCAGAAACCCACTCTTCATTAACGCTTGAAAGCCGTTGCAAATGCCAATGACCGGGCGTCCACTCTCGACAAAGCGAGTCAGCGCGTGGCCGAGCCGATGCTCAATATCCAACGCCCATAGCTTGCCCGCGCCGAGATCGTCACCATAGGAGAAACCACCCGGCAGGATCAGCATATGATAATCCTGCAATCGGCGTTCACCCGCGAACAGTTGGCTGATATGCACAATTTCCGGCTCTGCGCCGATTAATTCACAAGCCAACGCCGCATCCCGATCACGATTCGATCCGCTGGCACATAGGATCAAGACGCGTTTGGCGGCGTGTGTCGTTTTATCTGGCTTGATCATAGCGTCGGGTTGAACGTGCGAAACAGGGGGGTTGACAGGTGGAATGTGCAGCAAATCTTGTCCGCGCCATGCCTTTTCCAGCTCGCTTATAGCAACTTGCACAACAGCGTAAGTCGCGTATTGAATAGTCAACTTGTCGCCAGCATCCACGCTGCCGATCCGCGTGAAAGATACATCGCCTAGCGCTGCCCTGAATGCGTCCTCATGCTTCGGTGCTACTTCGACAATGAAGCGGCACAACGATTCGGAGAATAGAATTTCATCGGCACGCAGCGACTCACCATTGATTGAAGCAAGAGTAATTGAATCGAGTTGAATAGCTGCGCCCAGGCGTCCGGCGAGGCACATTTCTGCCAATGCCACCCCGATCCCACCTTCTGAGCAGTCGTGACACGCTCGTACAAAACGCAAGGCATTATGTGTGGCGCGCAAGCAATCCAAAGCATTCGGGACTGGCTGCGGCACGTTTCCGCCGGAATCACCGCGTAAACCCGCGTAATGACTGCTGCCAAGTTCGGCATGAGTCTTGCCGATCAGGTAAAGCTGATTGCCCGGCTCCTTCAAATCCATCGTTATGGACTGTGTAGCGTCCGGGACAATGCCCACCGCCGAGATCAACAACGTGCCGGGGATAGCATGACGCTGGCCGTCAACATCGGCGTATTCGTTGTTCAGGCTGTCCTTACCGGAGATGAAAGGCACCTGATAGGCAATTGCAGCATCGTAGCAACCCTGCGTACAACGGACGAGTGCGCCGAGTCGATCGGGTAGGCTGCAACTGCCCCAACAGAAATTATCCAGGATCGCAATCTGATCGGGATCAGCACCAACGGCGACGGCATTACGCATCGCTTCATCGATCGCAGCCCAGGCCATTGCATACGGATCATGTTCTCCGTAAGCCGGACAAATTCCATTGGAAAGGGCGATCCCGCGTGTCTTGTGTGGCTGAGTATCCAGCGGAATGATGACCGCAGCATCGCTCGGCCCATGATTATCTACGCCAACCAACGGCTTGACGACGGTTCCGCCCTGAACTTCATGATCATAGCGGCGGATTACCGACTCTTTGCTGCGAATATCGGGGTGAGCCAACAATTGCAAAAGCGATGTGCTCAGCTCAGCAGGTTCAGGGAAGCGGATCGCCTGGACGGGTTTGGGCATCCAACGCGCCTGCAAATGACGCTGCGGAATGCCGTTGTACAAAAAGTCCATTTTCAGATCGCTGACGAAGCGATCGCCGTAAGATAAGTGCAGGTGGCCTGTCTTTTCTAGCTGACCGATCACCACCGCTTCGACTTCCTGTTGGGCGCAAATGGCTTGCAGCGCGCTCAGGTTTTCCGGCGGAACGGCTAGCACCATCCGCTCCTGCGCTTCACTCAGCCAGATTTCCCACGGTCGCAAGCCGGGATATTTCAGGGGTACCGTTTCCAGCCTGACGCTCGCGCCTAGTTCCTGACCCATCTCACCGATCGCTGAGGATAAACCACCCGCGCCGCAGTCCGTGATGGCGTGATACAACCTGGCGTCACGCGCCCTCAAAACGACTTCCTGCACCTGTTTCTCATGGATCGGATGGCCGATCTGCACGGAACTACCGGCGCTCTGACTCGTCAGTTGATCCATTTCCATGCTGGAAAAAGTCGCACCCCGCAAACCGTCCCGTCCCGTGCGCCCACCCATGACAACCAGCAAATCGCCGGGTTGCGCGGCGGTCGGATGCGATCCGTGCGGCAGAATTCCGACACAGCCACAATAAACTAACGGATTAGCAGTATAACCGGCATGGTAAAGGATCGCGCCGTTGACGGTCGGGATACCCATCTTATTGCCGTAATCTTCGATGCCACGCACTACCCCTTCAGCAGTGCGGCGCGGATGCAATACGCCTTGCGGAATTTGAGCGTCCGGCGTATCCGGGAAACCAAAGCACAAAATGTCGGTGTTGGCGATCGGGCGAGCGCTGACGCCGAGAATATCGCGTACCACGCCGCCGACGCCCGTATTTGCGCCACCGAAAGGTTCCAGTGCCGAGGGGTGATTGTGGGTTTCGACCTTGAACGCAATATCCCATTCATCATCCAGCTTGATGATCCCGGCATTATCGACGAAAGCCGAGCGCACCCAGGGTTTAGCGATTTGTTCCGTCGCCGCGCGCAGATAGGTACGCAGCAGGCCGTTGATCGTCACTGCGCCGTCCGGCCCGGTATAGTCGATCAGGGCGCGGAAAGTTTTGTGGATACAGTGTTCGCTCCACGTTTGAGCGATCATTTCGAGTTCGGCGTCGGTCGGCTCACGGCCTTCATCCGCAAAATAGGCGCGGATGGCTTGCATCTCCGGCAAATTCAGGGCTAAGCGGCGTTCAGCGCTAATCGCTAAAAGGCGATCGTCGTCTGCCATTTGTAAAGCAATGATCTCAACGGTATCGTCCGTCTGCTGATACGGGACAAATGGCGGGGTGATCGGTTGATCGATCGTGAAGCGTTGAATGACGAGATTGGCAAAGCGTTCGGTAGCCAGCCGTTGCAAAGCATCGGGCGCATAGTAATTCGTTGAATGATAGGCATGTCCTGTTGCGACGGCTTCAAGCGTGCTGATACCGAGTAGATGCGCTGTTCGCAGCAAGTTTTCCGCTGCCGGATCAGTGACGCCGGGAAGCAGCGTGACTTCAATGGTATGTATATGCTGAGCGCTCGTCCGTGCTGACGAAAGTTCGCTTGTTGTTTCGTCAAGCGTACTGACGGTAACCATTTCTGTAACGGGATCGGCCAGCAGCTTTTGCGCGATCTGCTGCACATCAGCGGGCGTGAGGTTGCCACGCAAAAAGTATAAGCCGACAGCTTCCCAACCATCTGGGTGATATTTGCGGCGAACCTCAACGCGAAAAGCAGGTACGCTAACCGAAGGATGCGAAGTCAGTACTATAGCTTTTTTAATGCCTTTTTGAGATGCTCTCGTAACGACGAGCTTCATTTGCAGATAGTACCCGGTAATTGATGTTTTGTCTTGCCTGTATTGCGGCGCGGGTGTTTCGCTAAAATAATTGGAGCGTAGGCTGCTCCGTGACTGTCAGCTTGCTGGCGAGCGTGATTTGCAGGATTTGTTGGCTACGTTCGGCAATATGGCCTGGATCGAATGGTTTGAGGATGTATTCGTCTGCGCCCGAAATATTCCCCATTTGTTTATCGACGGATTGACTGCGCGCCGTCAGAATGATGATATAGGTATTACGTGTGCGCGCATCGGATTTGATCAGGCGGCATACGTCAAAACCGTGAATACCGGGCATCATCAGGTCGAGAAAAATCAGATCAGGGCAGGCGGTGTCGATTATCTTCAATGCCTCCACCCCATTTTCAGCCGTCAGCAGCTCGACTCCTGCCTCCGCTAATTTGCGCAGTGCCTGTTTGAGTAAACTACGGATATGCCGTTCATTATCGACGATCAGTATCTTCTTAGAGGCATTCATCAGCGTTGTTTCCTCATATGGTCCGGCGTCATCGCATAGCTTGCAGTGTATTGCGCGAGCAAACGAAACCTATGGAAAAACTGCTGAGTTTTCAGCTAAAAAAATAGGTCATTTTGTCAGATTACAAAGCTGCTTACGCTGACTATGCTATTTTCAGGTCATTTTATTGCTGTTGAGCAAGCAGGACAACAACCCTTATGGATCAGCTTACCGATCGACAAGCAATCAATGTCCTATGGGTGATTGTTGCCAGCGGCATGGTATTTTTCATGCAGTTGGGCTTTTTGTGCCTGGAAATAGGATTAGTACAGGCTAAAAACGCGATTGATACAGCGGTTAAAAATGTGGCGGATTTTGTGGTCACGTCGCTTGTTTTTTTCGTGAGCGGCTTTGGTTTCATGTTCGGCCATAGCTGGTTAGGGTTGATCGGCACCACTGATTTTCTGGTGAGCGGCGCCAGCAGTGGTGCGACTTATCTGGGCACGGCGTTTATCTTCATGCAGGTCTGTTTTGCGGGTTGTGCCGTGACCATCATCGCGGGTGGAACGGCGGAACGCTCCGATCTGGCGACGCATTTGCTGATCGCGGTGGTGATCGCAGCCGTTATCTACCCGATCTTTGGGCATTGGGTATGGGGAAATCTGTACTATCCTGAAGCAAACGGTTGGCTGGTTAAGCTCGGCTATATCGACTTCGCCGGAAGTTCGGTAGTCCACGGCATCGGCGGTTGGGTGACGCTGGCCGGTATTATCGCCATTGGCCCACGGCGCGGACGCTATGGAAAAGACGGCAAATTGCAGCCTTTAGGCGGAAACAATATCCCGATGGCCGCGCTCGGTACGTTCATTTTATGGTTCGGCTGGTTCGGCTTCAATGGCGGAAGTTTGCTGCGGGTCGATGGTGATGTGGGCACAGTTATCCTCAAAACGAATTTCGCGGCGGCGGCGGGCGGGCTAACCGCTTATTTGTATGCGCGCTGGCGGCGACCTCAAAGCGGCTTGCAAGCGCTGCCCATGTTATCCGGGACGCTTGGCGGCATGGTCGCGATTACCGCCGGATCGTTCGCCGTACCGCTGAGTGCATCGCTGATCATCGGCGGCCTGGCCGGGATCGTCGTTAATTTATCGCAGGATTTGCTCGATCACTTCAAATGGGATGATCCGGCGGGTGCGGTGCCGGTGCATGGTTTTTGCGGTGCGCTTGGCACCATTCTGACAGGTGTTTTTGCTACACAGGAAACGGTGCTCAGCCATGCGGGCAGTCGCATCGATCAGATCGCGGTGCAGTGCCTCGGCACGATCGTTTGCTTTATCTGGGCGTTTGGTGTGGGCAGAGCAGCCTATTGGCTCATCAACAAGTTTCACCCCATTCGCGTTACGCCCGAAGAAGAACAGCGCGGTCTTAACCTCACTGAATATGACGATGTGTTATCCTGGCTGGATTATCGGAAAACGCAGCAGTACGAATCGGCGGTTGGCACGCTCAACCAGTTAGTCGACCAGCGTACCACAGCGCTCCGTACCGAACATGCTCGGCTGGATACGGTGCTGAACAGCATGGCCGATGGTTTGATCGTCACACAGGCCAACGGGTTGATCGCGCTGGTGAACCCGGCTTTTCTGCGGATGATTCCAGCAAAAGGGGTAACGATTGGTCAACCGATCCGCCAGGTCGTCAAGCAGAAAGCGCTGCATCAGGTGATTGAGCAGGCAGCGCACAGCACAGGTCACGTGTTCAGTACCCGCTTTAGTTTGGAGGATCGCCATTATCAGGCCAGCGCGCGTACCATCGAAAATACGACTCCTACCGATGGACTGCCCGGCGTCGTAACCGTCATGCGCGATGTGACCGCCGAGATGCAAGCCGAACAGGTGCGCCTTGATTTTGTGAGCAATGTGAGTCACGAATTACGGACACCGCTTACCTCTGTCGTTGGCTTTGCCAAGGTGATCCGGCAGCTTTTCAGCGAAGAAATATATCCAAAAATGCAAGCGTCCGACCGCGCTACCACCGAAATTCTGGATATCATCGATGAAGACCTGGACATTCTCACCGAAGAAAGCGAACGTCTGACGCGGCTCATCAATGACGTGCTCGATTTGAGCCGAATGGATGCCGAAAGCCTGAAATGGGACACCAAACGGGTCAATGCTTTGCAGATCGTCAATCAAACGGTAGCGTTGTTCAATGCCGCAGCCGTTGAACGCGGGCTGGCTTTGATTGTAGATGCCCCTGATCAGGTTCCGCTGATCGAAGCGGATAGCGACCGCTTTAAGCAGGTGTTGACCAACCTGATCGCCAATGCACTCAAATTCACGCCGTCGGGATCGATTTTAGTCCGTTTACAAACTATCCAACCCGGCCAAACGCTTGCTTTATGGCCGCACCACTATTGCCCGGACAGCGCACGTTCCGATTGGCCGTTGTTGACAAGCGGTGTCGCGCGCCCGTGGTTGATCCTGGGCGTCACCGACTCAGGCGTTGGGATCGCGCCTGAAGAGCTGGCAATGATTTTTGAGCGCTTTGGTCAGGCCGGACACCTGATGACCGATAAGCCGACCGGCACCGGCCTGGGATTGGCAATCTGTCTGAACATCGTACAGCGGCTCGACGGCTTTTTGTGGGTTGAAAGCGAATTGGGAACTGGCAGCCGCTTCATGATGGCACTGCCCACGATCGCTGAACTGGTTGAACCTTATAGCGGAATATCGGCAGATAAATTCTAGAGACTGATTATCTGTGCAAACCGATTGGCCGCATGAATAATGGGTGATGGTACGCTTCAGGTACATTAGGTGGGCCCAGCAGGATTCGAACCTGCAACCAATCCGTTATGAGCAGACTGCTCTGCCGTTGAGCTATAGGCCCGGCGTTGACAAGCGGCTGATGGGGTTCGAACCCATGACGTCTTGCTTGGAAGGCAAGCATTCTACCGCTGAATTACAGCCGCATATCCCTTAGTTTACTTTCCAAAGCCGCGTCTGTCAACGGGCGATTCTTTGAGGGTATGAGCAAAAGCGTCACACCCTGCAATAATTAATCTGGAGTCAGGGCACAACGTGCTGTGCCCTGTGCTTTCTACCCGCGCAGCTATTAAGAGCTCTTAGGCGCGGGCGTTGACGTTGGCACGGTCGGATCATTGGCGGCGTCGGTAGCAGGCAGCAGCGTGAACAACTGCCCGTCGCTGCGCCCGTAGACCTCTGGGAAGTAGAATTCCTGCGCGGTCGTCGGGATCACATGGTACGTCCCGGCCAAGCCTGCGCGCACGATGTAGGTGTACTCATAGGTGCCCGCTGGCAAGTATTCGGCGGAAAGCACCGTCTTTTCGTCGCGGAATTGTGCATCACCGAACCACCACCAACCCCACCCGCCGAAGAACGGATCGGCGTAATTGAGTTGCGGCTGAGTGCCCACGCCGCTTGAGGTTGCCAGATTAGGATTGATCGACTCAGTACCCGCCGGAATCGGATCGTCGAGTACTACATATTGCAGATCATTTGCGACGACTAGATTCAGATGAACGCGGATGTTGTCGCCAACGTGCGCTTGCGTGATCGACGCATTCGTTTTGTCGGTCGCAAGGCTGTACGTGCGCGTGACCGTGATGCCGTGCGCAAGCGCTTTGACTTGTTCGACCGGTAGATAGGCATTCAGGTGCGCCGTATAGTACAACGTCCCTGTGCCCGCGCTGCGCGTGATCGCCAGCTTGTTGACGCTGCCGCGCAGCATATCGGCTACCTGCGCTTGCATCGTGGACGGCGTGCGGAGTGCCAACGCGCTGGCTTGCGTAGTGCCTAGCAGCGGCTTATCGTTGAGGCTGGCGCTGAATGTGTAGTTCGGCTGCGCATCGCCACTGGCAAGCATCCAATCACTGAGCGCCATGACCGACCATGCCGTCTCCTGATTAGTTTCCCAACTGTCGCCCTTGCGCGCCACCATCAGCCAGCGTACTACATTCGGCAGCAGTGGATTCGTCGGCTGGATTTTGGTCAGCGCGTCCAGCACGATTGCGGTCGTGCGCGTGTCGGTGTTCCAGTTCCAGTAATCTTCATAGCTTTCCTGCCAGTGCTGACCCGTTGCGCTGATGATCGCGCTGGATTGCAAATCGCTGATCAACGGTGCAAGGTGCGTGTCATCTTTGGCGTTCAGGATGTAGAAGGTCATTGCCAGATACGCCCGCGCATACGTGCTCATTGCTTCACGGATGCTGAACAGGCGTACCGTGCGGCTGACATTGCCCGCTCCCGCCCGTGCCAGCACATATAACATGAACGACTGGCGATTCAACTGGTATGTTGCCGCCTGATCGCCTAAATCCGCCAGATTCCCTTGCACGTACTTGATCGCTTTGGAGAGTACATCAGGATCGACCGTATAACCCGCGTCTTTGGCTTCACTCAAGCCGAGCAGCGCATAGGCCGTCACATAGGTGCTGCTGTTATCCTCGACGCACCAACCCCAACCGCCATCGACATGCTGCTGATTGTACAGCCGTTGAAAAGCGACGCTGATTTGATTATCCAGACTCGTCTTGAGATCGGCTTTGTCGAGCTTCAGTTGATCGATCGCGTGGTACGTCACCAGATTTGGCAAAAAGCGGCTGACCGTTTGCTCGGTGCAATCGTAGCGCTGATTGCCGAGTACCCCTAGTGCATCAGTAGCCGCCACCGCTAACGATTGATCGATCCGCACGTTGAGCGCGCCTTGCGTGATATTGAACTGCGTAGGCAGCACGATCCCTTCGGTTTGAGTGCCGCCGTTTTTGTCGATTGTGCCCGCCGTGCCGACCGTTTCGGGCACTTCGTATTTGTAGATCGGCAGCGTATCGTCGCCGGGCTGCCCAACTGCTGATTTAGCCGCATCGCTGTACTTGCTATCGGCACTGACGGCTGAGAAGGTAGCGTCAACGTTGGCCGCATCCTGTACGGTGACCATCCAATCCACGCGCGCGCGCTGCCCCGCCGGAATGCTCAGCGTGCGCGTATCCGGTGAGCCGAGCTGCACGCCTTTTACGGCGATCTTGACCGTGACCTGCTGATCAGCGCCTGTATTGTTGTTGACCACGGCGGCCAGTGTCGATTGATCGCCTGTGACGAAAAAGCGCGGCGTGATCGGGCGGATCAACAACGGTTTGGTGCTGATCAGGTCAAAGGTCTTTTGGCCTACCAATGTCGTCGGCAAAGCTGCAATGGGCAGCGTGACCGCGCGCACGTCGAGCCGCCACGTCGTCAGTTGATCGGGCAGCGTGAGCGTTACATTGGCGTTACCTTGATCGTCGGTCATGACGGCTGGCTTCCACAACGGCGTATCCAGGAACAATTGGCGTACCTCGAAAATGCCGCCTTCCGGCCCGCCGCCGCCGCCGCCTTTCACCTTGTTCAGGATCGTTTGCGTCTGCTGATCAACGCTGATAGTCAGCGTGGAAGCAGTGACCACCGCCAACCCCTGCTGGCTGTAAAAGTGATCGATGATCGGCGTGCTGGTGTCGGGCATCAGCGAGAGCACCGCCAAATCGGTCACACCCGCGCCGACTTCGGCCTTGACTGGCTTCCCCTGATAGTCACTGACGTGAACGGTATACGTCACCTGTTCGCGCGGGCCAGCTTGCGGCTTATCCGACTTGACATCGATATTCAGCTTGTACTGATCGGCGTTGACGTTGAGCTGTACCATGCCCAAACGGAAGGCCGCTACTGCATTATTCGCGTCCGTGCCTTTGACCAGACTCACGCTCACAAAAGCGTTCGGCGCAAAGCTAGCATCGATCGGCAGCTTGTAGACAGTGCTGTTGTTGCTCAGCGTGATCACTTCGCTTTTGAGAATGCCGCCGCGCTCGACCGTGATCCAGGCCGTTGTCGCGCCTTGAAACGGTGACGGGATCAGGATTGATGCGGTATCGCCCACCTTGTAATCGGCTTTGTCGGCTTTCAATTCGATCGTGTTGCTGTTGCGCTGCCGCCACGGGATGTAATCCGGCCCGGCCACGTACTCGAACGCCGACGAAGTAACGGTATTGCCGTGCGTATCGGTGGCTGACACATACACTTTGTAATCGCCACCACGCGGCGGTACGAACGTGTAAACCGCTTTGCCGTTCGCGTCAGTATGCACGGTCGTGCTGTCGATCTGATTCTCTTTCACGTCGTAGCTCCAGATCGTGCGCCCATCGTCCGGGTTGACCTGCTGTACGCTGCTCCATTGGCGCTCAACAGCACGCACCTTGACATCCGTGTTGGGCAGCGGCTGGCTGTTCCAATCGACAGCAATCACGTCCATTTTGGCGGGCGTGTTGACCGTCGTTACATAGTCTTCCGGCGCGACGCCCACGTACAGATCGCCCGCGTGAATAGTCACTGGCACCCGTCCGGCCACCACCTGATCGGACTCGTCCACCACATCCGCTTCGATCGTGTACGTCTGGCTCTGTTTATCTTTGCCAAGATCGGCGGGCACTTCGATCACAAACTTGCCATCGGCGTCCGTCTTGCCCGATCCTTGCGCAACCTGATTGCCGTCCGGCGAATAGTTAGCGTCAGGTCCGCTGTCCTCGCTGTAATCGGCAAAGCTGTAATTACCAGTGCCAGCATAGTTGAAGGAGTAGCCACCGCTGGTGACCGTCCAGTTCACGCGCGCATTGCTGACCGCACCGCCGAAGAAAAAGCGGCTGTCCACCGTAACGCGCACTTTGCCGCCCTGCACTACCTGACTCTTGTCGGCGGTCACGTTCACCTGAAACTCCGGTGTGCGGTACTGTGCAACGCTGAATGCACGGGCGAATTCCTGGCGCACTGGCTGCTTTTGCTCATCCAACCGCGTAGGATCTATCAGCGCGGCCACGATCCGGTAGTAGCCGAGCGGCGCGTTCGTATCCAGCATGAACTGTCCGCTAAAAGTGCCAAAGCTGTTGACTGGCGCATCCGTCTTATAGATCGTTTCGCCTTTGTCATCGATCACTTCGATCGGCACGGTTTTATCGTTCGTCAGGGTATAGCTTATGTCGTGCTTGTCGCGCAGCACGCCCCGGAAATAGACGGGCTGCCCTGGCTTATACAGCGATCGATCGCTGTACAGGTAAATGGTGGGGCGATCGCTGGAATAACTCGCTGGCAGATTGAAATCATACGGCAAAATGCCGTCGGTCAGGGTGCTGCTGCCGATGCCGAAATGCGTCCCATCGTCCAAGACAGCGGATACGTCAGTAGTGCTTAGCGCATCCGTAGTTTGCGGATGGGTAATCAGTGCGATGCCATTCGCATCCGTGACAGCGCTGCCAATGCTCACGTAATTAGTGTTGCTTCTGTGGCCGCCGCGCTTGAAGCTGATGCTGACGTTCGGCACGGGCTGCCCGCTTTTGAGGTCAGTCACCCAGGCCGTCACGCTGCTATCGGTCTGCTTGAGCGTGATATTGGCGGTTGCCACGATCATGGCGTGCTTCAGCGGATAGCTATCTCGCACGTCCGGGGAAGCCAGCGTGAGCCAGTATACACCCGGCTTCAGCGGATCAGTGCCAGGGCCAGGGGGCGCGGGTTTATAGGGTGCAGTCGGCGTCGGCGTGGTGTTGCCCGCGCTTGGCAGACCGATAAAATAGTGCTTGTTATCGCCTTCGGCTGCCCAACCATTAATGTATTGAGTCGGCGTTGGGCTGCCCTTCGCAGGCTGGACACTTTGTACGTGCCACCACACATAACCATCCACGCAGCGCGGGCCGCCGACAACTTTCAGCGAAACGCCCGGCTTGACGATGCTTACAACGTTTGCTTTCAGCGCCGGATTCGCATGGATATTCAGCGGTGCCGGATCATCTTGCAACACGAGTACTGTTTGTCCATTGTTGAGACGAGTCGGTGGCGCGCCGGGACAAGTGAAGCCGAACGGCTGTGTGACGCTTGATCCGCTGGCACTGATCGGCAGCAGATCGTAACGCGCGGCTTGTGGCGGATTTTCAACCGGAACACGCCACGCTCGCAAAAATACTGAATCGGGCGGCGTATAATTGCTGTAGCCCTCCGACACATTTTGCAGCAAATCGTCAGGGCTGATCTTCCACAGGCTGAGATCAAGCTCGCTCGTATTGCGATGCGTGCTATATACGCGCGTGGTCGGCGCATAGGCACTGTACAAGCCAATGAGGCCGCCGCTTGTTTGCAGAAACGCCTCAGCGGGGTAATTCAGCGCAATCGTGAATTTGAACTGTACGCGACCATCCGACAGCACCGTATAGGTCTTGTTGTTTTTATCGACCGCGAGCTGCGTGCCGTAAATATCGGTGACGCCTTTCGGATCGAAGGTGACAGTGTACGTCGTCTTATCATCCACGCCTAAGTTCAACGAAAACTCAGGGTTGCCATCTTCACCACTGGGAGTTATCGCGCCAGGCTTCGGGCTGATCGTGATATGCGATAACAGGTCTTTGACTTTCATCGGCGCACTAAACTGAAAATTCATATCCGTATTATTGGTCACTTCGCCATTGGCTGGCTGCACATTGCCTAAAATGGGTTTACCAACGACTGTAAAGCTCTGGGTGGCTTTGTCTTGCAGCGTAGTGCCTGTGACGGATTTAGCATTTTGCGCGATCGTAACATCGTACAGGCCATCATAGTCGAGCAGCACATCAGGCGTAAACGTGAAATAAATATCGCTGGGCCAGTTGAATTTGCCCGTGATCTGTTTACCGCCCGGCCCCGTCAGCGCGAATGCCGCTTCAACGCTGGCATGATCCATTGGCTGACTGAATTCAGCGTTTATAGGTGCGTCACGTAAAATACCACTAACATTATCTCGCTGCGCATTCAAACTGGTCACGCGCGGGGCAAGCGTGCTGAACCTCGCGGTAACATCGTCGGGTAGTACAGCGCCGGTTTGATCGGTCAGGCCAGCTTTGACGGTGACGACGTAAGTAGTACCGCCGCTCAAGCCGCTGTTCGGCGTGAACTGATAGATCGACGTGTTGATCCATTCGCCCTTGCCTGTGATGGCGGGGCTAATGCTGAGCGGATTCGGCAGCGTGCTTTGCTGCTCAAGGGGCGTCAGCGGCACTACCGGATGATTGAAAATCACCGTGATCGTGGCATTCCCTGCGATGTCTTTGGCGCTGTCAGCGGGGATCAGCTGAGTCACCAATAAATCGCCAACCGTGCGCAAGCGATAAGTATCCGTGCCAGTGAGCGGCAAACCCGCCGCGCTTTTCGCACCAAGTTTGAAGCTGAGCACATAATCGGTGCTGCGCGTCAGCGGTTGATCGGGCGTAAAAATGAGCACCGTATCGCTTTGCCAGGCGCTCTTGCCCGTGACGGTTTGTTTGCCGTCGCTGGATTTGACGCTTAGCGCCGCCTCGACCGATGCACGATCCATTGCGGTATTGAAAGTAAAAGTAAGCGGGCTGTTGATCGGAAGATCGCTGCCGCTCGCAGGTGAAAGCGCAATAATCTGCGGATTGACGTCATTGGGGGCACTGCGCGCAGCAGTCACCGCACTCAGCACAATGGCAAGCGTAAAAGCAGCCGCCAGTAGGCCGACTAACGACCAGGACGTTCGACGCATAACGGATTCTCCCGAATTTATGGTGAATTGTTATTGACAGTATAGCCGACTCGCGTAGTTGCCGAAAGCACGGTGAGCCGCTGTCAGTTGATCGCAGAGCAAGCGTATAGTGTTGGTAAGAAGCGCTACTTCGGATCTCCGAAAATAGTTAATAGTTTGCTTTGACCTTGCCAGCGCCCGATAAATCCCCTATAATAGGCGCGCGATTGGCAAAGGACGGTTAAAAATGATTGAAGCGGGCGACCTGAAAAAAGGCGTAACAGTTAAGATGGATGGCAATTTGTACCGCGTGATGGATACGGCTTACAACAAGCCGGGACGCGGCACGGCCTCGATGCGCGCAACTTTACTTGATATTCGGTCGGGGCAAACCTCAAACCGTGTATTCCCGGCCAGTGATCGGCTGGACGATATTTTTGTGGATATTGTGACCGTAGAATATCTGTATCGGGACGGCGATACGCTGCACTTCATGAATACAGGGACGTTTGAGCAGTACGAAGTGCCAGCAACCTTGTTCGGTAAAGATGCCTCGTATCTCAAAGAGAACATGCAGCTTGATTTGAAGTTTTACGATGTCGAAGCGATCGATTACCAGTTCCCAACCACCGTCATTTACAAAGTGACCGATGGTGAGATGGCAGTTGCGGGTGACTCGTCGGGCAGCGTGACCAAAAAAGTGACTACCGAAAGCGGGTTGCTGGTTCAGGTACCGTTGTTCGTCAACATTGGCGATAACATCAAAATCGACACGCGCGACGGCTCATACCTGACGCGCGTTTAACCGCTGTTAACGCTAACCTCTCTTGCTTTTCACATACATGAGCGGGAGGGGTCAGGGTTCGGGATGCTGCTCGAACAGCGCGCGATGTGGGAACACCAGCTGATCGGGCTGCCGAATGCCGTGCTCCAACGCATGGCGATTCGCGCGCTCGAAATCATGTTGTAAATCGCGTACCAAATCAAGCTGCTGCATGGCTGGCTCCAGTGAAAAGAGCGCGATGCCCGTGGTGAATGCGCCCGGTACGATCGCTAACCAGTGTCCGCTGTCGGCTATTTTGCGCGCGAGCGGTTTCAAATCTTTACGCGTGCGCATGATGATATACAACGCTTGCAAAATCGGCTGAATCGCGCTGTTCGGGATTGTTTGCGAGCCTTGTGCCGTGATCGGCTCAAATTTCCCAAGATCGTATACCGCAAAAGCGGTCACGCGCGCCTCGAAATGCTGCCGCAAAAACGTCGTATGGCCGGGTCGTGCCACCTGCTGCCATGCTTGCGTCGCCGGGTCGCGCATTAAGAGCTGCTCGATGATCACGCGCTTCTCATTGTAATACGCATACATCGAACTGAATTGTGCCCGATTGATTTTTCCGGCGGCAAATTCATTGGCGACTTGTGCCGTCTTTTGGCGCAAGGTTTCGAGCGCCGTTTCAGCTTTTAAGCGTTCCTCAGGGGTGCTGAGCACTTGCGGCACGGCTTGCGTGGCACGCGCCTTAGAGGGTGCAAGCGGCGCGGGTGCGGGTTCCGCCTCCGGTGCGGGTGGCCGGATCGGGGACGTTGGTTCAAGTGGCGAGACAGGCGATAGCAAGGGCGGCGCTTTAAGCGTTACCGGAAGCGCATTGCTATCGGCACTGGCGGTATTCGCACTGATTGCGCTGGGTGTCAGTGTATCGGCCTGCTTCAGCAAGCGTCGGAGTAAAGATCGCGGTTCATCGGGACGCT
>Ga0209511_1000171_pt1 | contig 75101 bp, 74 predicted proteins | sample SSSSmetaG_FD_184141 | JGI IMG/M metagenome (GOLD analysis project Ga0209511, IMG submission 184141) | Glacier valley bacterial and archeal communities from Borup Fiord, Nunavut, Canada, to study Microbial Dark Matter (Phase II) - ​SSSS... | ecosystem: Environmental > Aquatic > Freshwater > Ice >... | reverse complement strand
GGACCAAGCCAAGCCGGACCAAGCCAAGCCGGACCAAGCCAAGCCGGACCAAGCCCAGCCGGCCGAGCCTGTACCCGCCTCCGGCTCGGGCGGTGCGCCGTGATTCCGTTGCGCATCGCGATCGTGGTCGCGCTGTTGCTCGTGCCGGTCGTCGGCACGGCGACGTGGATCGGCTCCGCGAAGACGCGGCTTGCCGAATCGATCGCTGCACCGGCCGAAGGTACCGCGGTCGCAGCCGCCGCGGATGTCGGTTACTGCAGCCCGGAGCTCAAGAAGATCCTGCGCCGCGTGCTGTTGAGTTGTGGTCTCGTCGGTGGCGGCGGCGCGCGCGGCTGCCAACCGGTGCAGGCCAAGAACGTCGCGACGATGAGCGGCACCGATTTCAACGCGCTGTTCAAGCCGATGAAGGATCGTGGTGGCATCGTCGAGTTCGATAAAGACAAATCCGAGCTCGACCAGATCGATCTGTCGCTCGTCGATCAGGTGTTCGCCGATCAGCGTGGTGCGAGCTGGTTCTTCGTCGTTTCGCGGAGCTCGCCCGAAGGTTCGGTCGAGCACAACCGCGAGCTGTCGAAGGCGCGTGCCGAAGCGGTGATGACGCACCTGCGGTCGCAATTCAAAGATCCCGACCTCGATAAAGAGGTCGGCATGCTGTGGCTCGGCGAAGAGTTTGCCCAACTCGAAACCGATTTCTGCTCGTGGAAGCGAAGTGCCACCGGCACCTCGTGCACCTCGGAAGAGATCAACCGGAGCGCGTTCGTCGCATGGATCGACTGCCAGCTGTAATTCTTTCGTTCGTGCTTTTCGCGGCGTGCGATCAGCACGATGCCAAGCCTCCAGCTTCGCGCGCGGAGGGCGCGCAGGTCAGTGCGACGCAAAAGGCGAGCACCGAAGCGTTCTGCGATTTCCACAAGACCGATGACTCGGGGCCGGCGCTCGCTCTGCCCGCGCTCGGCGAAGTGAAGGTCATCTCCAAGCCCGGGAGCTGGACCTGGCTGAACGTCTGGGCGACCTGGTGCAAGCCCTGTGTCGAGGAGATGCCGCGCGTCGTTGCCTGGCGAGACAAGCTCGCGAAGGCCGGCAAGCACCTCGAGCTCGCGTTCGTCTCGATCGACGAAGATGACGCGACGGTCACGGCGTTTCAGAAGGAGCATCCGGGCTCGCCGCTCACCGCGCGCCTCGCCGATCCGAAAACGCAGAGCGATTGGTTCAAGCAACTCGGCCTCGATGCCGCGCCGCCGATTCCGATCCACGTCTTCGTGAGCCCGACCGGGCACGTGCGCTGCGCGCGCGCGGGCAGCATTCGCGAACAGGATTACGCGGCGATCGAGCTCTTGCTCGCGGAGTAAGCTCTAGAGGTCCGGCGGTGGCTTACCGATACCGAGTAACGCCCGACCGGCCGCAGGCAACACGCGATCGATGACCATCTTGTGCGTCATCACCATCTCGATGTCGCGCAGCGCGAGCTGCAACGGATGGTTCGCACGCACCGCTGCTGCACCGTCGATGTGAAAGCACGCGCGCACGACCTCGGCGCACGCCTCGGTCACATGGGATGCGGCGAGGCGCAGCTCGCCACGTGCCTTCGCATCGACGTCGCACCCGAACACGCTCTTGCAGGTCGCGATCAGGTACGCGCGCGCCGCCGCGAGCGCCGCGTAGAGCTCGGCGTACTTCGTGATCTGCGGTGACGGCACCTCTTTCTCGCTCTTCAACCGCGCGGCGGCGTGGCCGAGTGCGGCCTTCGCGATGCCGAGCGCACACGATGCGATGCCCGTCGCGAGCAAGCCGAACACCGGCACGCGATAGAGCGGCGTCTCCGCCCACGGCGGTGTGAACAGCGAGCACGTGTGATCGGCGATGATGGGGACGTTCGTGATCTCGATGTCGTTCGAGCCCGTACCGGCAAGGCCGAGCGTGTCCCAGTTGTCGACGATGCGAACGCTCGCGCGAGGTACGAAGCACACGAGGTGCTTGCCCTCGAAGATCGCGCCGACCGCGAACCAATCGGCGTGGCGCGAGCCGGAGGCCCACGACCACCGGCCGGTCAATCTCCGGTCGCCATCGATCGCGCCGCCGGGGGCGAACACGCCCGCCATCAGAGGCGCGCCGGAACCCCACAGCACCGCCGCCGTGGTGCGCGGCAGGTACGCGGCGAGCATGGTCGAGGTCGAGGCGGTCATGGCGACCCAGCCCGTCGCGGCATCGCCTTCGGCGAGCGCCTCGAGCGTCGCGACGTACTCGGCAGGCTCGAGCTCGGCGCCACCGAGCACGCTGGGTAGCAAGCAGCCGAGGAAGCCGCCGTCGCGCAAGAGCGCGACGACGGCCGGTGCGAGCTGCTTGTGCTGGTCGTGCTCGGCGCGATAGCCAGCGAGCTTCGTGACCAGCTCTCGTGCAGCGGCCGCGAGCATCTACGTGGTCAGTCCGAGCGCGGGCTCGAGGCTCTTGATTTCGGCGAGCTCGTTCGGCGAGCGCCGACCATCCGGAGCCGCCTCATCGACGAGCAGCTCGACCACGTCGCGCTTCTCGTCATCGCTCCGCGCCTTGATCCGCGCCTTGATCCGCGCCTTGATCCGCGCCTTGATCCGCGCCTCGGTTTCGTCCCGGTCCTCGAGCTCGATCACGCTCTGCCTCTCGGTCTCGTCGAGGCCGAGCTTCGCAAAGATCTTGGCGAAAAATGCCTTCTCGTCGTCGGTCATCATGCCGTCGGTGACGAGGATCTTCGAGACTGACAGGGGCTTGGCGACGTGGGGCTTCATGCGCGTGGTTTCCCGAAAGCGACGGTAGCCATCGGGATGAGCGGCCACAGCATCAGCGTCCAGATCGGCTGATGCAGCACGTTCACCAGCAGCAGCACCGCCATCACGACGAGCATGCCGACACGAAACTTCGCGTACTTGACCTTGTTCGCCGGCGACAGGAACAGGATCGCGATGTCGAACACGAGCAGCGCGAGATCGGTCTCGTTCGGGCGAATGTATGGCAGCGGGCTGACGATCGACAGGGTCGTTGTCACCAGGCCGAGCAACCAGTACGGGATGACCGCGATCGCGAGGCCTGTGCGCTGAAACTTACCCCATAGCCGGGTCAACCACACTGGCGAGGTCAGCGCGAGGATCGCGAACGCGAGCAGGAACCGGCCGCTCTTTGGCTCGGTCACCGTCGGGATGCCGCGCTCGAGGCAGTCCGGATCGCTGTGCTCGGGATCGCGATAGCTCGTCACGCACTCCTTGCGCACGTAGATCGGCTGCGGCTTCACCCCCCACTTGGTGTGGACGGCCTCGCGCAGGAACTGCGGCAAGAACATGCGCTCCCAGTAGGTCGGTACGCGATCGGTCGGCCGACCGAGCTCGATGTCGGTCGCGAGCAGCTCGAGCCGGAAGCCTTGAAAGCCATCGCGCGACAGATCGCGAAAGGTCTCGTTGCCGGGCGAATCGGTCATCTTCGACAGCGCGTGATCGGTGACGTTGTCGATGATGTCGCGGATGCGCGTGGTGCAGTTGTCCCAGAAGTGGTCGTACGCGTAGTACTTGTTCGGCTCGAGGATGTCGTGCTCGAGCTTTTCGATCACTTTTTGCTTCTGCGCCTCGTCGAGCGGCAGTTCCTGGACCCAGATCGTGCGATCGAAATACAGATAGACCTGCAACATCTCCTCGGGCGAGGACCTGCCGACCCAGAAGCTGTGGTCGCCGCGAAAGAATCCCCACGCCATCGCGAGTGGATGGTGGAAGTCGCCGATGCCGTAGTTGTAGCAATAGTCGCCGGGCTCCGAATGCCGTGCCGAAATCCGCATCCCTTGGTGGGTCACGCACAGCGCGATGTGACCGTGGCGTTCCCAGGGCAGGGCACCGATGCCCATCGTGACGAGGTCGATCTTGATGGTCTCGGGCGGGACGGGCCGGGTCTCGGGACCGGGCTGGGCCGCCGACGTTGCTGCCGCCAGCGCCACGACGATCGCTATCACGATGGAGCGCATGTGGGCTTTATGGGGCCTTCGTGATCAAGTTGTCGACGGCGTGGACCGGCGGCGTGCTGCCGTTGATCAGGTGCTTGATCGCACCCAGAACGAGGCGTTGGCTCTCGAGCAGGCTCTTGCCAGCGAACACCGGCGACACGACGGAGATACTGTAGTGCCCGCCGCTACCTGACGATTCGACGACGGCATCGGGGATCTTGGTCTTGATCGCCGAGGAGATGGCTTCGTTGACGTTGCCGACGAAGTCGGTTGAATGATCGCTCACAGCCCCGAACTTACCCCAAGCCGCGCTGGCAACCTGCTAGCTTTGAGGGGTGAAGACCGTGGGAGTCGATTTGTGGGGCGGCCAGGTCCGTGGCGCCTCCGAAAATCGAGCGACCCTGATACGCCCGGCCGCCGTGCCGCGCATCGAGCGCGGGGTGAGCGCTCTTTTTCACGGCGCCTACTCACAGTTCGCGGCGGCCTGTCGCGCCGTCGACGAGCCCGGCATCGCGATGATCGCGGTCGACGAAGCGACCGGTCGCTCGGCGGGTTGTTGCACGCTGCGCGCACGCGTCGGGCGGCACGTCGCCGCGATGGTCGGCCGTCACGATCAGTGCGATCTGTTCCTCAACGGCAACGACGAGCTCGCGCTGCGTCACATCGCGATCATCCTCGACCCGGTCAAGAGCTGGTCGAAGAACTCAAGCGCGGTGAAATATCGCGTGCTCGATCTCCGTACGTCAAATGGTTTTCGCGACGAGCACGGTCGCCCCTTACGCGGCCTCAAGGCGGAAGGCCCTGCGGTCTTGCGGGTCGGTGGTTACGCGTTGTTCGTGATGCCGCTCGGCGACGCGGCCGATTGGCCGGAGAGCGGCAACGACGCGTGGGCCATGATCCCGCCGCGCGAATACTTCGACGAGCTCACGAGCACGCCCGAGGCTTCGTTGAAGATTCCGAAGCAGCTCTCGAGCGGCCTCGAGAGCTCGTTCGCCGGTGCGCGCACGCACGTCAGCACGATCATGCGGACCGCAGGCCCGCGCGGTACCGGCGACAGCCTCGTGATGCCGGGCTCGGGCGTCGGCTCGCTAGAGCTCGTCGGCAAGTTGCATCGCGGCACGCTCACGCTCGGTCACAGCGCGCTGCGCGACGGCGTGTTGGTCGGTCGCTACGCGCGCTGTGATGGTGCGGGCCTCCTCGACGATCCGTCGCTGTCACGCGTTCACGCGCTCTTGCTCGATGTCGACGATGCGTTCCTCGTGATCGATACGGCGAGCCGCAACGGCACTCGCATCGCAGGTCAATCCTCGACGCGCGTGATCGCAATTTCCGGCGATATGGAGCTCGGTCTCGGTTCCAGGACGCGAGCGTTCTGGCGTTTCTGCTCCTGATCTCGCGATCGTTGCGGCACAGCCGCGATCGTAGCGACAGTTGCGCGTTTCACCCGCGCTGATGGTGCTGACGAGCAAGCGGATCATGCAGCCGCCGCTGCTCTCCGCGATTCGCGGTGATCGCAACGATTACTGCAGCGCGCTGTTCGTCGATGCGCACGGCCCGACCTCGCTCGCAGCGCTCAACCAGCTGTGGGTTTGCGTCGACCAGCGGGCCCGGCTTCGATGGTGCGGATCCACACAAGGACACCAAGAACACGGGTTCCAGACGCCCTGTGTTCTTTGTCGCCGTCGCGGGTGTAGCCAGCTAGCTACCGCCGAGTCTTGGTCTTGGTCTGCGTACGCGGCCGCATCGTGGAGTTGCGCTTGCGCAGCGGCGTCGATATCGGACCGGTCGGTTCTTCGTCGTCGAGCCCGGTCGGCCACGTGACCGTCGGCAGCGGAAATCCAGGCCGGGCGAGCAGGTAGCCCTGACCGAAGTGGGCACCGGCCGCGATCACGGCCTGGAGCTCTTCGAGGGTCTCGATGCCTTCCGCGACGACCATCGCATCGAGGTCGCGGCACAGAACGACGATCGCACTGACGAGCTTGAACAGCCGCGTGCCGATCTTGAGGCCAGCGATCAAGCCGCGGTCGAGCTTCACCACGCGGGGATCAAGGTCCGCGATGTACTTGAGGTTCGAGTAACCGGCACCGAGATCGTCGACGACGAGATGCACGCCGCGATCGCGGACCTCGGTCAAGATGCTCTGGCACAGGTTGAAGTGCGAAAGTGGAATGCTCTCGGTGATCTCGAGATACAGCTCGTGCGTGTGCTGGAAGATCGGATCGTTGGGCTGCACGAGCCACTTCTCGTTGAGCTCCGCGGGATGGACGTTGACGAACAGCTTGTGGTTCGGCACGTCCTCGATCGCCATCTCGCGCAACATGCGACCGAGCTCGCCGGTGCACGAATGCTCGACGGCGGCCGCGAACAAGCTCAGCGGGCCATCGAAGTCGGGCGACTTCGAACGAGCGAGCGCTTCGTAAGCGAAGATCTCATGCGTCCGGAGATTTACGACCGGCTGGTAGACGCAGCGAACCTCTCGGTTATCAAGAACGCGGCGAATTGCCTGGTCGGTAAAGGGAGGTCGAGTCGGACGCACCGAAGGACAGAATACAGGTGTTCCACGACGTCCGGGCGAGGTCGGCTAGGCTTCTTGGGGTGGCGATCGTGGTGGCTCCTCGTGATCGGCGAGCTGCTCGGCAGCTATCGCGCGAGGCAGGGCGCCGGCGGGATGGGTATCGTGTGCCTCGCGGAGCATCGCTCGCTCGGGAGTCGCGAGCCCGAAGACCGTGCAGCGGTTCTTTGACGAAGCACGCGCGGCAACGCGCATCCACGAGCGGGGCATCGGCACCGCGCTTTATTTTTGGCTGACACGGCAACGATTCGTATGTCGCGATGGAGCTCTTGATCGGCGAGCTCCTGACCCAGCGTCTGGGCCTGGGCCGGATCCCTCCGCTGCAAGCCGAGCGGCTCGCACAGATGTGCGCGCTCGCGACGGCGGCGGCTCAGGCGCGGCATCATCCATCGCGCTCTCAACCCCAATAATAGTTTCGTCGTCGCGGATCCGGCGATGCCCGGTGGCGAGCGTTGGACGCGGCCCGTGCAACTCACTGAATGACCCGGCTATCCTTGGTGACCGTGGGAGCGCCCCACGACTTCTCGATCACTGCGACATCGGTGGCGACGCGATACCGAGGTCGAGGCCTCGGAGCCGGTCAGCTGGTACCTCGTGGGGCTGCTTGGCGAGATGCATCAAACGCGGCTGACGGATCAAGATCTCGATTTCGGCATCGCAACGCTGATCGATAACGACGGCGATTCTTCTCACCTGCGGACGTAGGCCGGCGAGATCATGGGCACGCCCGCGTACGTGTTGCCCGAGCAATGTCACGGCGCTGATAAGCTCGATCATCTAACCAACAGCCGACCTCTACGCACTCGGCTGCGTATTGTTTCACATCCTGTGCGGTCGCCCGCCGTGCATCGCGCAGCCCCCAGGCGACATGCTGCGCGGCGCAGGTCCGCGAGGGCGGCCGCGACCTAGCCAGTTCGTGCCGGAGGTGTCTCCTGCGATCGACGCCCCGTGCTGCGCTGCCTCGAGAAGGTTCCGGCGCGTCGGTTCTCGGTAACCGGCGATATCCCGCAGCTTCCAACCATTTACCCGCAATGGAGGATGGTGGCAATGCATGGGTAGCCGCCGACGACACTCGCCGGGAGCGCGACCTCGCTCGCCGTCGTCGTGCCACATCACCCGGTCAGTCGTCAGCGGCGGCCAGTACGCCGGGCCTTCGGTCGGGGATTGCGCGCTCGAAGGTCAGGCTATTTACTCTTCGCCGTCTTCGCCGTCTTCGCGGTCGTCGAGACGCGGCGAGCCGCTGTCGTCATCTGCGGTCCCATCCTTCACGGCTTCTTCGCCGCCGTGGATACGCTCGGCGAGCTCTTCGGATTCTTCGACCGGCGAGACGAGCTCACCTTCGTGATCGTGAAGCGCGAGGGCCGGCGTGCCCGATGGCTCGGTCATCGTCGGAGGCGGCGCAGCCTCGTCCGCATCTTTCTTCAGTGCGGCGTTGCCCCACGCATCACCGTGGGTCGGTACTTTTGGCGCTCTGGCCGCCTTCGGTTTCGTTGGCGCCTTGGCTCTCGCCGGTACCTTGGCCTTGGCCTTTGGTTTCAGCGCGGGCTTTGCCTTTGTTTTTGCCTTTACCTTTACCTTCACCTTCGGAGCAGCCTTCGCCGCCGAGGCAGCCTTTGCCTTCGCTGCGGGCTTCTTAGCCGTTGCCTTCGCTGCGGGCTTCTTCGCCTTTGCGTTGGCGTTGGCCTTGGCTACGGGCTTCTTCGAGGACGTTTTTTTCTTCGAGCTCGCCATACCGCGCAATCGTAGCTCAAACCAAAACCCGCATTCGCTTCCGACCGAAACTTCCGATCGTCGCGCCGAATCTTCCAGGGATCGGGCACTGCGCGCAGGCGCCCGGTGGGGCCGTCGAGCTCCGAGACCTCGTATCAAACGCGTGAAATCACCGCTCCCGCGGCCACTACGTCGATGCTCGGCCGATCCGCTTCAAGCGTCGCACGCGCGAGCTTCGCGTCGGGGCCGCCTCTTCGTTCGTTGATCGATCAGCGTGGTCACGATCTGCGGTGACGCGGGTGCGCTCGATGACAGGCAGCTCGACCTCGAGTGAATGATCGCGCGCGTGCGCCGCGGGAGGCGAGCTCGACAATGGTGAGGATCGTATCGGCGGCCGCAGCTCGTAGATGCAAGGCACCTGGCCACGTGCGCCCTTAAGGTCGAGGCGATCTGCCGCCTTTGCGACGCCCCCGCTTCCAGACGAATCCCGCATCGAGCGGCACGATGCGACCCTTCGGAACGTCGTGATTCTCGACGGAGACTACCGCTGTAACCACGTCCACGGCGGTCTCCAACCGGGCAGCGGATCCCGGGTAAAAGCTGCCGGCGGCACTGTCGCGGACATATGTCCACTCGACCCGCCCGTAAGTATTTGACGATCCAAAGCGTTCTCAGGGAGTTGCCGTTGTCAGACGCTCGGGGCAAGTTAGGCCCCCTATGGAGAGCAACGAAACGACCACTAGCGAATCGGACGGCCACAGCGTTCCTCGCTTCACCGAGCTGCAGGCCCTCATCGCGAAGATGGCCCCCGACTTCGAGAAGTTCTACAAGGACGGCAACAAGGCGGCCGGCACGCGCGTGCGCAACGCGATGCAAGAGCTCAAGACCTTCGCGCAAGCTGTTCGCACGGAAGTGCAAGCGATCAAGAACGGCGGCGAAGGTGGTGGCGAGAAGGACGAGAAAGACGCTGACTAAAAAGCGTAGGACTTCGCGACACGTCGTTGCCTCCGCCTGCGGTTTCTAGGCGGTTGGCAGCGGCATAGCGGGTGCAACCGTTGTGAGTCCCGAAGGGAAATCCAACATGCGCATCCTCGTCTTAGCGTTTTCATTGACCGCGTGCGGGAACAGTCCCGATCCGCGGATGATCACCGGTGGCGGCGTCGGCGACGGCGTGATCGACGGGCTTGTCAACGTCTATATAATCGACCACGACACGCACGTTCCGATCGTGGATGCAACGGTCGAGATCGCGGGCAAAGACCAGCATACCGATGCCACCGGCCTGGTGATCTTCCGCGACGTCGACGGCCCGCAGACCCTCGCGGTCAAGGCCGCGGGCTATCGGGGCACGCTCTGGCAGGAGGCGAACGGCGCGAACCTGACGATCCCCGTGACCAAGATCGGCAATCTCGCCGCGCAACAAGCGACGCTCGTCGGCACGGTCGCGAACTGGAGCGCCGTCACGGTCCCGACCGGTCACGTGAAAGCCGCGGTCGTGAGCTACTCGCAGACCGATGCGTTTGGCGATCCGGCGAACAACCTCGCGACCCCGTCGAGCGGCAACGTGTGCGTCGGCAATCCCGCGACGTGCTCGTTCTCGATCGTGACCCGCACCGGTGCGTTGACCTTGACCGCCGCGATCGTGGACCTCGATCCGCATGGCAATGCCGACGCGAGCGACGACACGTACACGGTCATCGGCTGGGCGATGTCGCCTGGCATCCAGGTCGATGCCGGAATCGACCAGACCGGGCTGATGCTGACGCAGCTCGCGGCGACGCAGCTCCAGACCGTGACGATCGACTACGCGACGCCGCCGAGCACGCTGACCAAGCGCGATGCGATCGTCGGCATCGAGATCAGCAAGGACGAGGTCGTGCAGCTGCCAGTGTTGCCGAGCGGTGCGACGAGCGCGCTGATGCCGCGACCGACCGCGTTCGCGACAGACGCGACGTATCGTCTGACCGCGCTCGCCCAGACGAGCGCCGGCGAGACCGGCGCTCAAAGCGTGATCATCGAGCGCGGCCAGACCGGCACGACGCTGGGGGCGGACCGATGGCTCGAGGCGCCGACGGGGCTCGCCGCGACGCGGACCTCGGCGAGCATCGACGTGGTGGTTAACGCGAAGCTGCACACGATCACCTGGAGCGATGCGAACGGTGAAGTGTTCGATGCGACGCTGTTCGATGCGAAGAAGCTGACGGTCGCCGTGCCGGAGCTCGTCGCGCTGCCGACGACGGGCACGCTCACGGTCAAGGCGCAGGGCATCGGCGCGGACTTCGATCCCGGTGATTTCAGCCTCGAGACCGATACGAGCTTACTGTGGGGTTTATCGAGCGAGCCCGCGACGATCGACTGATACGATCGCAGCGCGAAGACCTTGCGAAGACCTCACAGGCAAGCGCGCGCGCTCGTTGCGGGGTCGGGGGGCATGGGTCCGGCTTCGCGTTCGCGAAGTCGCTCGTGACTGCGGGTGTGACGGTCTGGGTCGCGACATGGCCGCCACTGTTGAAGCCGTTCGAGCTGCTGTTATCGCGCGAGCCGATCGCGATCGAGACGCTCCATCCGTTCGATACGGATTACGGTCGGCTCGACGACGTACCGGCGGGGGGCGCGAGCCTCGCAGGTACAAAGACGACGGCGATGTTTCGATCACAAGCCGGCGGCCGTCGGCATGGTCGACATCGTCGTGCACCGCCGGGCGAACGAACCGGAGGTGACCAAGCCGCTGCCAGGCACGTCGCGCGGAGGATATCTGGCTGACCTGGGAACGTCTGCTTACTCGCATGTCGCGCGATCCAGGCGCTCGGCCCGCGATGCGGGCGGATCGTTCGTGACCCTGTCGTACCTCGCTGCCGCGCGAGTCGTTGCGGGTTACGGCGGTGGGATGGCGGCAGCCATGGCCGCTCTCGAGTCCGATGTGCGCATGCTCGCGTTCGAAGCCGGGCGGAAGTGGGGACACCCGGTCAACGCGGTCTCCGCAGGTCCTTGGAAGTCACGCGCGGCCGAGGCGATCGGTCCGATAGGAATGATCGTTTTCATGGCGCAACGCTCACCATTGCCCCGGCCGCCGCCCGCGAAGTCGCGACAGCCGCGTGGTTGGCGAGTCCTCTGGCCACGGGAACCACGGGAAGCGTGATCTACGAGGACAAGGGGTATGCCGCGATGGGACTTGTCTGGGGCTGCCGCGCTAGGCTGCCGAAGTGGGAGCTCGCCTCGTCGTGCTGATGCTAGCGAGCAGCGTCGCGCACGCGGATCCGGATCCCGAACCGGCGCCGGTGGTCCAGCCGATCACCGCGAGCGGCCGCGTGATCGACGCGCTCGGTAAACCTGTGCGTGACGCCACAATCGAGGTCGAAGGTGGCAGCGCGAAGACGAGATCCGACAAGCAAGGTCGCTACACCATCACGGCGCCTCTCGGCGCGACCTTGGTCGTCAATGCCAACAAGCGCGGCGTCGCGCTCGGGAGCGTGACCGGCGAGTCGATCGATGACGCCGTCGTCTTGAGCGAGCTCTCGAACGAGAACATCGAGATCGCTGGCGAGACCCCGATCGCCGCGACAGGTGCTGCGACGCTCGACCGCGAAGAGATCCAGCGCCTGCCGGGAGCGGGTGGTGATGTCGTGCGAACGCTGTCCGCGATGCCGGGGGTCGTGAATACGCAGATTCCGCTCGGCTACAACGGCATCGTGATCCGCGGCTCGTCGCCACAGGATTCGAAGGTGCTCGTCGACGACTTCGAGATTCCGATCTTGTTTCACGCGCTCGCGTTTCGCGCGATCGTGCCGGCCGAGACGATCGAGACCCTGACCTTCGTCCCGGGTGGCTTCGCCGTCGACTACGGTCGATCGTCTTCGGGTATCGTGTTGCTCACGACGCGCGGTGGCAGCGACAAGCGAAGCACCGCGGCAGAGGTCTCGCTGATCGATGGCGGGCTCGTCGCGCAAGGACCGATCGACGACAAGACCAAGTACATGATCGCGCTGCGTCGCTCCGTGATCGACTTCATCGTACCGCTCGTGATCCCGAGCAGCGTCGATCTGTCGCTCACCACCGTGCCGCAGTACTGGGACGAACAGTTCAAGATCGATCACGAGCTGAGCTCCGCATGGAAGCTCTCGATCTCGAGCATCGGTACGGACGATCGCTTCGAGCTCTTCACCACGAAAGATCAAGACGCCGGCGCGAAGCGGTTCTACGCACGCACGCGGTTCCTGCGGCTCACCGCCGCGGCGAACTATCACGAGGGCGAGTGGAGCGCGAAGGTCGCGTTGTCGTCGATGATCCAGGAGGTCCAGGCCAAGATCGGCCTGTATCAGGGCATCGATATCGTGACCGCCACGGCGACGCCACGCGCGAGCATGACGCGGTCGATGGCCACGGCATGGGGCCTCAAAGATGTCGTGTGGACCGCGGGTGCCGAAGCCCAGATTGGCTACTCCGATGTCGACCTCGCGATCCCGCTCGAGCGCCGCGAGGGCGAGCCCTATCCCGCGTACGATCCGAAAGACACGACAAGTCACTTTACCGGTTCGGTATGGTTTCCTGATTACGCGGCCTGGACCTCGCTCGAGGCCTCGTTCGATCCGCGAATCCGGCTGACCGGTGGGCTGCGCGTCGACTACTTCGGTCGACCGAACGAGCTCGCACTCGAGCCGCGCAGCGAGATCCAGATCAAGCTCGATCCGACCCTGACCGCGCGCCTCGGTGCCGGCGCGTATCGCCGCCCGCCCGAATTTCAATCGGAGTTCCTGCAGAAGTCCGTGCAGTCCGAGCGCAGCGATCAGTACACGATGGGCCTCGAGTACAACCCGATCCTCGGCGTGAAGATCCAGGGCTCGCTGTACTACACGAACCGTTCATTCTTGATCACGCACAATGCCGACGACACCCTCGGCAACAACGGTCGTGGCACGAGCAAGGGCGCCGAGATCCTCGCGATCCTCACGAACGGCATCTGGTTCGGTTGGTTCGGCTACTCGTATTCCAACTCCGTGCGTGTCGATGCACCAAGCGATGCGCCGCGCCTGTTCGACTACGACCAGCCGCATAGCCTCAACATCGCACTCAGCCGCAAGCGAGGCCGCTGGCAGATCGGTGGTCGATTTTCGCTTTATTCGGGCCTGCCGAACACGCCCGTCATCGGCTCGGAGTTTGATAGCGACCGCAACCTGCATCTCCCGATCTCCGGCCCCGTAAACTCCGATCGCGCCCCGCTTCATCACCAGCTCGATCTCCGCGTCGATTACAACTTCACCTGGGGCCCCGCCGCGATGACCGCGTACCTCGACGTCCAGAACGTCTACCTCGATCGTAGCGTCGTCACGTACTTCTACGGTTACGACTACTCGCAGCGCTCCGCGTTCGAGTCACTCCCCCTCATCCCTTCGATCGGCTTGCGAGGCACGATATGAAGTGGCTGGCGCTCCTGTGCCTGGCTGCCTGCACCGGCGGCGTCGACCCCGAGTACGAGCTCGATCACGATCGCGTGATCGCCGTGAAGATGGAACCACCGCGGATCCAGCCGGGTGAGACCACCACCATCACGGCGCTGATCGGCCACAAAGGCTCGCCCCCGGACGAAGAAGCGCCGGTGACCGCCGTCGTCGATTCCCCGACCGGAGTTGATAGCGCACTGACACAAACATCGACAGGCTGGACCGTGACAGCTCCACCCGATGCTGATCTTGTCGCGGCGCGCAACGAGCTTGGCTTGGCCGCCACCGACCCCGTGCCCTTGCGCGTGAAGATGACGTTCCTCACCCACGACCCGGTCGCTTACAAAATCGTATGGCTGAGTGATAGTGCCGCGAACCCGGTAATCGATCCCGTTACGATCGACGGGAAGGACGCGCTAGGTACACCGGAGTTGATCGTCGCGAAGGAAGTCAGGATTCCTGCCTTGGTCGACTTCGACGACACCTATAATATCAACTGGCTTACCTCATGCGGCACGCTGCACGACTTCGACCTTGCCAGCCCTTATCTACAGGTCGGTCCCGAAGATTCGCAGAGCGGCACGTTTGCGATCGTGGTGCGTGACATCCGTGGCGGTGTCGCTTGGCACCTGTGGCCGATCAGCGCGCAGTAGCGGCCAGGGCCACCTGCACCGGTGCTGATGGTGCTCGCTCGGGACCACCCGCTGGCGTTGATGGTGCCCGCCCCAAAACGGCACAAGCTACACGGGGCTATACCCGCACCGGGACACCCGTACCTGACTTGAGGAGGCAAAGCTCGCATTGCCCACTGCGTAAAACGATCATGGATCCGTGCCGCGACCATAGGCCGAGTACCAAAATTGATGTCGCCTAGAGGTTCGAAGTGAACGATCTGGATCAGTCGATAAAACGGGCCCGACTCGCTAACGCAACCCTCGACTAGCCGAGTTTAGATCCACGCCTCGACAAGTCTCGCTTGCGAGACTTATCCACTGCTCGTCTCCCGTTCAGCGTAGACGCTCAACACCGGCACGCCCGCGAAGCGCGCCAACCAATACGTACCTGGCGGAAATAGCGCCGGCTTTGCTGCCAGCCACGCTGCCCGAGCTAAGCGGTAGGCCATCAAGAACGTGTCGTTTCGGGCGAGCGCTTCGACGCGGTGCCACTTCGACTTCGCCGCGACTCGAGGATCCAAGTTGCGTCGCTGTTCATGAGTTGTAGGTGTGTCTCGCCACGACTGCTGACGTGCGGCTCTTCGACCTAAAATTCGCGTCCCACTTTCGCAACGTTTGCGAGCCTCTTCCTGCTCGGTTTCTGTAATCCGTCGCCCAACTTCCTCCACAATAGCGTCAGGTTCGCCGAGTTCCGGAGGAATCACGAAGCGCAAACTGATGCTGGCGGGCATCAGCCCGTGCTCTCGAAAGAAATGGCTTGGTCGATGCGCTTGCAGCGGCTCTCTTCGAAGCATGGCGTGCACTAGCTTTGCACCGGGCCAGTGATCGACGCGATCGACGAGGTTGTCGAGCACGGGGTTGGTCGCAGCGTACACAATCTTGCCGATTACGTCGGAGCGCTCTTCGAGCACGACCAAGGACGGAGCTCGGGTCGCCCACATGTTTTCCCAACGACCCCAGTGAGCGTTCTGACACTTCGCCAGCATCTTGTGGAAGTGAGCCGTGAATTCGATCACTCGCCCATACCTGTCGAACAACACCGTGTGGTGATGGTTCGACATCTGTTGCGACGCGATGATCTCGATTTCGAATCGTTGGGCGGCTTCAGCTAGGCAATAAACGAACGCGTTGTTTGTCGTCGCGTCCGGCCGCAGCAGGAACTGCCGCTGCGTGCAGCGCCGCGTGAGCATGTAAAACCGTTCGGGTAGAATTTGGCGCGGCATCGTCATCGCCACCTGAAAAGCAGCTCTGATGCCAATCGCAGGTATTTGAAATCAATTGCTCATCGTGGATTCGTGTCCGCAGTGCGGCCGGACGTGTCCGGCGTCCGGTCACCCGCTAGCCGGATTGCGGACACAACGTCAACTCCGGACACAACGTCAACTTCAATCGGGCACGGGCACGCGGCGCGGAGGGGACACAACGTCAACTCCGGTCGGGCACGCGGCGCGGAGAGCTCGACTAAATCGGAAGCTGGCCGCCGTGGAAGTCGGCGAGGCACTGCGCGATCAGGATGTCGTGTCGGCGATCGTGCATCGTCGCCGAGCAGGTCTTGCGAATCGCGGTGTAAAGCGAACGTAGCGGCGGTGGTAGCTCGGTGGAGCGATTCGTCGCGTCGGTCGCTTGTGCGGCGGCGAGCAGGCCGATCACGAGAGTGTGATCGGCGAGCACCTGGATCGAGCGCAGATCGCGCGCCGCGATCGGTCCCATCGGTACCTTGTCCTGGTTGTGACCTTCCGTGCTGCGCGAAAACACGCTCGCTGGCGAAGCGAGCTTCATCGCTTCGGCGACAAGCGAAGACGCGAGTATCTCGACGGCTTTGAAGCCGTGATGCGAGGTTTGGCTCGGGCCGGCGACTGCGACGAGGTTCTCCGGGATGCCCGAGCTCTTGGTCGAGTGGCAGAGGAGCACGAGCTGACGTTCAATTATTTCGGCTGCGTGAGCGAGATGGAGCTTGAGCGTGTCGGCGATGTGGGTGACGTGGCTACCGTAGAAGTTGCCGCCGTGGAGTGCGATTCCGGTCGCTTGGTCCATCAGAGGATTGTCGCCAGCGCCGTTGAGCTCGATCTCGATGGTCGTCGCAGCTTGGTCGAGGATCTCGAGGAGAACGCCCACGACGTGGGGCGCGCAGCGGATCGAATACGGATCCTGAACCTTGCCCGGAGTGAGCGCTGGTTGCGCAGGGGAGGCAAGACCGGTGCGGACCCAGGCAGCGTAACGAACGGAACCGGGATGTGGTTTCGCGAGGAACAGTCGCTCATCGAAGTGTGCGGCTTGGCCCCTGAGGAGGAACGAATTCCAGGCAGTTACGAGCGCGTGGCCACGTGCGAACGCCTCGGTACGATCGAGAGCGAGGCTAACGAGTGCGGTCATCACGCTCGTGCCGTTCATGATCGATAGCGCTTCTTTGTGTCGGAGCGTGATCGGTGCGAGACCGGCCGTGGCGAGCGCTTCGGCTGCGGGCCGTACAGAGGGACCTGGAAAATCAACTCCGGCGGGGTCAGGGGCCGAAGACCGGACAATGTGACCGCAGGAATCAACTCCGGTCGGGGAGCCGAACACCTCGCGCTCGCCCGAAAGCACCGCCGCCAGATACGACATCGGCGTCAGATCTCCGCTCGCACCCACCGATCCGAGCTCGGGGATCACCGGAATAATGTCATGCACCAGGAGCTCGACCATCGCGCGCAGGGTCTCGGCGCGAATGCCGGACCAGCCGGCTGCGAGCTGCGCGAGGCGCGTAACGATCACGGCGCGGCTCTCCTCGCGCGAGAGCTTCGGACCGACGCCGACACCGTGGAAGCGATAGAGGTTCGCGACGAGGTTTGCACTGTACTCGGAGGCGACCGCGTTGACGACGGACGCGCCGAAGCCGGTGTTGACGCCGTAGAAGGGCTCTCCACTCGCGACTCGCGACTCGACCGCAGCGCGATCCTTCGCCATGCGCTCGTGCCAGCTCGGCTGCTCGGTGAGTGCGACCGCGAGCTCGCCACGAGCGACACGCGCGACATCGCGATGGCTGACTCGCGCTTCTCCGATCTTGAGGGTCACGAGGCACTCCAGAAATCGTAGAAGTTGAACCAGTTCAGCGGCGCCTTGCGGGCGTAGGTCTCGAGCATGGAAGCGTACATCTGAGAGTAGCGCGCCAGCGCGGCAGCACGGTCGTTGCGGTCGAGCTTTACGTGCTCGGCGAGAACTTCGAGGTGGAGCGCGTAGTGGTTCGGTTTCGAGTAGAGACCAGCGACAAAGTAGACCGGGCACCGCAACGTGTGGGCAAGAAACCACGGTCCGGCGGGAAACGCGGCGCGGGAGCCAAGAAAGTTTGCCATCACGATACGTTCGCGCTTGCCGCGGGCATCCGGGGTGCGATCGGCGAGGATCGCGACCAGTTCGCCACGTTCGATCGCGGCTCGGATCGCGAGCACCACGGTCAGCGGATCATCGCCGAGCGAGATCAAGTTGGTCTGCATGTCGGGTGCGAGAGAGCGCAGCACGCCATTGATCTTCTCGGCGTTCGAGAAATCGACGACGACGTTGATCGGTAACTGGTACGCCTTGCCGAGCGCTCGCATCACTTCGAAGCTGCCGAGGTGCGCGCCGAGCAACATGACACCACGCTTCGCTTCGGCGGCCTGGACCAGAAATTCGTGACCGTGATGTTCGAACGTGAACGGCTTCAAGGTGCCGGTGAGAAAGAAGAGTCGGTCGAGTGAAACCTGCGCGAACATCTGGATGTGCCTGACGGTCGCACCGAACGTGGCGCGTTGGCCAATGCGACGCAGATAGTCGCGGGATGCGCGGCGCGCAGTGCTCCCGAATACGGCGTAGTAGAACGCGATGATGTAGAGGAACCACCCCGCAAGGCGACGTCCGAAGATCTGCGTGAACAGGACGAGCAGGCGGATCCCGAGCACCGAGCCCACCTCCGGGAGCTTCTTCCAGCTAGCCACGCGCTCGCCGCCACAGCCACCGGAAGGGCTTCGTGAGCAGCCGCAGCACGCCCTCGGTACACAGCCACACGTGCGCCTTCGTGATCAGCAAAGTATCGGTGAGCCCACGATAGTGCGACACGCCCCCGGTGTAGATCACCGGGGTCGGCACGTGGACGATGGCAACGCCTGCCCACGCGAGGCGCACCGCGATCTCCGGATCGAAGTCCATCGCGTCACCGCGCGTTTTGACGCCGAGCGCTTGTGCGACGGGATACACGCGAAACCCGCACAACGGATCGCCGACCTTGGTGCCGAGCGTCTCCACGATCGCCATGAACTCGGTGATCTTCCGCGCGCGCAACCGGCCCCTCGGCGCCGAGGCATCGAACACGGGCTGTGCAAGCACGAGTGTGGGATCCGCGGTGATCGCCGCGATCAGCTTTGGAATATCGTTCGAATTGTGCTGGAGGTCGGCGTCGATCTGGAGCGCGTACTCGAAGCCGTGATCGCGGGCCCACGAGAGGCCGGTCTTGACCGCTGCACCCTTGCCGCCGTTACACTCGCGGGTCACGAGCTCGCATTGCTGCGCGGCGGCGAGTGTTTCCGCGATCGCGCGCGCCGGTTCAGCGCTGCCGTCATCGACCACGACGACATCCGTGATGTGCTCGCGCACCCGCCGGACCTGCTCCTCGAGCGTGGTCGGGTTGTCGTACGTCGGGATGATCGCGCAGATCCGCATCAGGTCACGACCAGCTGACCGGAGGCGACCTGTACGGCTTCATCGAGGATCTCGAAGTGAATCTTGCCGGTGGTGATAGCGAGCTTGATCGAGAGCGTCTGGTCCGGCTCGATCGGCTTCTTGAAGCGCAGCCTGCGGATCGCGCGGAGCTCGCCGACCTCGGGATGCTCGAGCTTCACGATCGGCCAGACGATCCGGTCGATAACCGCGGCACCACACAACACCTTGAAGGTGTCGAAGTGGCCGTCGAAGAACACGAGGTCGCTCGGGATCTCGGCGCGATACTCGTCCGGACCGATCCGCTCGACGGGAATCTGGTCCATCGCGCGGTCGGCGACCCCGAGCAGTGCGCGCAGTTCGCGAGCGTCGACCTTGCCGCGCTCGGTGCGCGGGATCCGGGGCACCACGCGAAAGATTTTCGGCACGAACACCGCGTCGAAGTGATGACGGATCGCACCGGCGATCGCATCGCGCGTGACGTCGCTTTCGGTGGTCACGGCGAGCGCGACGCGCGATTCCTTGTCGGTTGCAGCGTACACGAACACCGCGGCATCGGTGACGCCGGGCACGCCACGCACGGTCGCCTCGATCGCACTCGCATCGGCGCGCTTACCGCCGATCTTCACGAGCTCGCTCGCGCGACCGAGATATTCGAACGTGCCATCCGCGGCAAGCTCGATCCGATCATCGAGAGCAATACGCCCACCCGTGCACCACGCCGATTCGACCGTCAGCTGCTGCGCGGGCGCGGTGACTGTCACCCCGGGCAGCGGTGACCAGCCCGCGTACGGATCAGAGCGCGTCGCGATGCCACCCGTCTCCGTCGAGCCGAGAACATCGGTGACGCGCCACGTGTGCTTCGCCATCAAGCTCGCGTGCAAGGGTGCTGGCAACCGCGCCGCACTCGAGATCACGCGCAGTTGCCGGGGCATCGCGGCTTGCGCCATCGCGCGAAGGTGAGCGGGTGTCGAGATTAACAGATCGACGTTGTCGCGCTCGACCGCAATCGCGACATCGGCGGGCAGCAATGCCTCGTGACTCGCGATCCGCGCGCCCGTGCGCAGCGGCAACATCACTCCCCAGAGCAGCCCGTAGAGATGCGAGAACGGCACGGTCGAGAGCACGCATTCCGCTTGCATCACCACGCTGGCCAGGACCGTGATCTCGTCGACCAGCTGGGAGAGCGTCTTCTCTACATATTTCGGGCGCTCCGTCGTTCCCGACGTTGTCATGCGCACGGCGAGCTCGGGCAATGAACGGAACCTCGATGGAGCTTCGGATTCAGAATTCGTGATCAGCGCCGGCACGAAGAGCGCTTTGATCGAACGGTCTTGACGATCCGGATCGTCGTGCAGCACGGCCGCGATCGCAGGATCGGCATCGATTCGATCGAGCGTGCCCGGTTGAACGTTCGGCAGCAGCTCCACGGTCGCGCCAGCAAGCCACGCACCGAGCAACCCGGGCACGTACGACCGCGCATGCTTGCACGACACCACGATGCGTTGCTGTTGCATCGGCCGGAGCGCCGCCGCGATCCGTTGCGCGTGGAGCGCGAGCGTGGCCTGGGTCTCGTCGTCGAGCCAGAGCCGGCTGCGATCGGGGTGCAAGATCGTCGTGAGGATCACCGGGAGCGAGCAGGAGGGAACAATCTGGACAGGACCCAGTCAAGCGGATTGCTGCCGTATTCCCGGAACTTGAGCTTCCGCACCACATACTCGACAGCGAATAGTAGTCCGACGAGCACGTAACTCGCGACGCCGACGTAGGCGGTCCAGATCTCGAGCGACGCCCATTCGGCGAGCACGAGGCCGACCGCGGCCAGAGCGAGCAGATACACGCCCCAGACCCGGGTCCACTGCCGGCAGTGTGAGAGCTCGCCCGGTCCCAGCTCTGGTTTGACCATCCGGGCAAACGTCTCGATCATCGGGGTGGTCTTCAACGAGCGCAAAAACGCGAGGCCGAACGTGGCTTGCGTCGCGGACGGCAGGATCATCAACCACACGCCGTCGTCGAGCGCCCAGCCGAGCACGGCGAACACCAGCGCGATCAGCGGGAGACGCAACGCAACAGCGCGATGCTGCGGCTCGGCAGCGAGCAGGATTGGGATCGTGCGTACGATGACCCAGGCAATCAGCGTGAGCGCCGCGACACCTACATCATGGCGCGACAGCGTCCAGTACAGCACCCACGGCGACGCGATCAGAAACAGCGTCGAGAGGATGCGCAGCGCGACCTTCACAGCCGCTCGAACGGTTCGTTGACGATCTTTAGCGAGTAGCCAAACCACTCGTTCACGAGCTCGGCGGTGCTCGGTTCGCAATATACGCGACCACATCCCTCGCCGAGCGTGATCCGGATCGCACCGTGCTGGCCCGCGCGCGTGAACACCACCGCGCGCAGATTCTCTGCACTCCAGGACTCGTCGACCGATTCGCCGTCGAGCTCGCCGTGAAGCACGCCCTCGAAGCCCTCCGCTGGAGCGGGCAGGCGATCGAAGAACACTCGATGGACATCGACGACGATGTTGCGCGGCGAGAAGGCGACAGGTGGGCCGGCGTACTGCTCGAAATGGATGAGGCCGGCCCTCTGCGAGATCTTGAACGCCCTCACGTTCATCGGCCCGAACCCGAAGATCAGGAGCTCGGGGCCTTGCTTTTGAACGACCGTGTCGAGCTCGGCGCTGACCGGTTTGCCGTCGGGCGATGTCGCGTGAACCGTGAGCGTCTGCCGCACGAAGAAGTCGTGCGGCAGCTGCGCTGGATCACGGAGCGTGCCGGGGTACGCCGCAGGTGCCGTCGTCGAGATGTCGACCGGGTCCCGTGCGGGATGACCACACGCGGCGAGCAGCAGCCACGCGTATCTCATGCAGCTCCCAGGCGCGGGCCGGCGATCGAAGCCATGACGAAACAGAACACGAGGCTGAACGTCACGCCAAGCGTAACCGTGATGCCGATCGCTGCGAGCCCTGGGCTCGCCGATAGGCCGAGCAGACCGAACGACAGGATCGTCGTGGCAGAAGCGGTCAAGATGCTGACTAGCGTGCGCGCGTTTTCCTCGAGCGAGCTGGTCGTATCGACGAAGAAGATGCCGAAATCAACGCCGAGCGAGACCACGAGCAAGAGCGACATCACGTGGAGGATCGTGAGTGGTGTGGCGAGCATCACCAGCGTGGCGACCGTCGCGATGCAGGCGAGTACGGCCGGTAGCAACGCGACCGCGACCTTACGCACGCTGCGATAGCGCGCGAGAAGTAAACCGAAGATCGCGACGAGCCCGAGCAACGACGCGACGACCGTGTGGATGCGGACGCCGCGAAACAGATCGACGATCGTCTCGGTGGGTACGACGATGCTGGCACTCGGCACGGTCGTGCGCAGGCGCGGGACGTCCATCACGCCGACGAGCGGGATCAACGCGATCGGCGTGGTCTGCGACGGGATCCAAGCGGTCAGTAGCGGTGCGAGTGGCGAGCGCCGGACATCGGCGAGCCGCATGATCTTTGGAGGTGCGGCAAGCGCATCCCAGAACGGCTGGAACTGGTCCGGCACGAAGTCTTCGGCGGCCATCGCGGCGCGAATGCGCGGTGCGGCGGCCTTTGCCGATTCGAAGCGCGCGCCTTGCTCGGCGCTACTCGGCACCAGGCGGTCGAGCGGCGTGTATGCCGCGAGGATGCCGGTCGCACGGGCGCGCTCGAGCTCGGTCGCGGTGGCCGCGACCTTCGCGAGCAGATCTTCGTCGGAGAGACCAGTCACGACCGCATACGTCGTGGTCTCGGGGCCGAGCCGCGCGCGCACTTCATTGTTCTCGGTGACGTGCGGACCGCTGTCGTCGACGAGCATGTTGACGTTGTCGGAAAACGCAGCGGCGCGCAGGCCGAGCACGGTCACCGCGATCGCGAGCAAGCCTCCCGCGAGCTTCGCGCGGCGGGTCCAGTGGATGCTCGTGACGCGGATCAAGAGCGCGAGTACCCAGCGATTGACCAGGCCGAGCGTGCGCGGCGATCGGTACTTCGTCGGCATCCACAGCGGCACCATCCAGTACGTCGCGGCCATCGACGCGACGATCGCGATCATCGAGAACACCGCCATCTGGCGCAGGCCCCCGAGTCCCGAAGCAGCGATACCGACGAAGCCGATGATGGTGGTGATCGCACCGAGCACGAGGCTCGGACCGACGCTCTGCATCGTCGCTCGCGCGGACACGTCCGGCGTGAGCACGAAATGTGCGTAGTAATGCTCGACGTAGTCCAGGCCGACACCCAAAAGCGAGGTCCCGAACGCGATCGTGATCCCGTGGATCTCGCCGAACCACGCTTCGCACGCGAGGACCGCGATCGCCGAGCCGAACAGCATCGGCACGAAGCCCAGGAGAATCATCCGGATCGATCCGAACAGCACGTAGAAGATCGCTAGCATGCCAATCGTCGACAGGATGCCGATCCGGTTCACGTCGCCTTTGATCTGCGCCTCCGAGGCGATCGCGAACTGCGCGGTGCCCGAGGTCTGCATGCGCACGGGCGCGTGCGTCACGGTCCAGCCGTCGAGCAACGCGCGGAACTTGATCTGCGCCACGCTCTCGAACGGCGATGACTTGGTCTCGACGAACACGAACGCGTGCTGGTGATCCGCAGTCATGACCACGCCGTCCTCGTCGACGAGCGCCGTGCCACGGCTCTGCTTCAAGGCTGCGAGCGGCTCCCACATGCCGCCGAGCGGATCGCGCGGTGCGGTCTGGCGGACCACGACACCGGCCGGACTGCCGAGCTGGTCGCGCAGGGCTGCGAGGCGCGCGTGGAGTTGCGAGTCGATGTACGCGCTGCGCGGCAGGAACGTCGTCGCGGGCCACTTGTCGAGGAACGCGATCATCGCGGTGACATCGGCCTCGGTGAAGCCACTGCGCACCTTCGAAGTGTCGCTCTGCGCGTGGAGGAAATCGACGAGCTCGTGTGCGAGTCTTGGGAGCTCGGGCGCGCTCGACAGATCGATGACCATCACCCGCGCGAGTTCGCTCTCGGTCAGCATCGCGGCGATCTGTGCGCTGCGATTCGCGTTGTCGTCGGGAAGAAACTCGGTGATCTTTGTCGTGAACTTGAAGTGCGGCGCCGCGATCGCGAAGCCGATCGCGGTCAGCGCGAGAACGACGAGCGTCGCGATCTTGTTCATTTCGCGAACGCGGTCGCGAACGCGGTCGTGATCTCGGAATCGGGCACGTCGCCATTCTTCTTGAGCTCGGCGAGCTTGGTCTCGGTCGTATCACCACTCGCTTCGGTGATCTGGAGCGACACGAGCTCGCTCTTGTGGCCGACCACCGTCACCTGCTTGACGAGCTTCTTGAGCGAGTTGGCTCGCGGCGTGAGGGTCACAGCCCACCAATCAGCATCGCTGTACGCGCCGAGCTCGAACGCCGCCTCGAGCTCCTTGCGGTCACCGCGCAGGAGCGTCGGGAACACGGTCGCGAACGCGCGCAGGTCCTTGCTCTTGTCGAGCGGCACTTCCTCGGTGTGGCCTCCGCTCTTGATGCGCAGCGTCGTCGGCGTGAGCACGACTTGTTGCTTCTTCGGTGCGAGCGTGGTGCGCGAGATGCCCTTCGTTCGATCGAAGACGATCGTGCCGTTCGACTTCAGCGGCCTAGCGAGCAGGGCGACATGCTTCTCCTCGGTGAAGGTGCAACTCATGCGTTCGAGCCTGACGTGTGCGAGCACCGGATCCGTCCCCGCGCCGTGTGCAGCCGTACCGGTCAGGAGCTTCGCCGGCGGACCGTCCGACGGAGCGGCAACGGCGGGCGCGCACGCGAAGAAAAGTGCGAGCCCGATCCGCTTCATGCGTTCCCCGCCGCCCGCGGAACCCGGCTCGCGCCGTGCTCGTGGATCGCGGCCACCAGATCCGCGACGGTCTTGAGCTTGCGGATCCGAGCTTCGTCGAATTTGAGCCCCGTCTTCTCCTCGACCAGAACCGCGAGATCGATCGCATCGAGGCTATCGAGCTCGAGGTCTTGGACCAAGCGCGCACCTGGCTGCGCCCGGTCCACGTCGAGCTGAAACAGCTCCTTCATCATGCCCTGCACCTCGTGCAGCACTTGTTCTTTAGACGGTGGCTCCATGGGCCCTCGTATTGTAGCGCTGAACCGACGTAGAGTCCCGACGTGGCAGCCCGGCGCCGGCGCGTTCCCGAGCAGTACCGTCAGGTCCACGCGCTCGCGTTCGCGCCGCTGTTCTTTCAGGCCGCGATGGCGGCGCGCAACATGGGCGTGCTCGCCGTGGTCCACGCCGCGAAGGAGCCGGGCCTGCTGCCGGCGGAAATCGCTTCGCAGGCGAGCGTCTCGCTCTACGCCGCGCGTGTCTTGCTCGAGGGCTGCCTCGCCATCCAGCTCGTCGCGCACGAGGCTGGTCGCTACCGCCTCACGCCCGCGGGTGAGTTGTGGATCTCCGACGAGATGACGAAGGTCAACGCAAACTTCGTCCAGGATATTTGTTACGCCGGCGCGATCCACATAGAGGAGAGCCTGCGCACCGGCACACCTGCCGGCCTCAAGGTATTCGGTGAGTGGTCCACGATCTACGAGGGCCTCACGCAGCTGCCGCCCGAGGCCCAAAAGAGCTGGTTCGACTTCGATCACTTCTACTCCGACGGCGCGTTTCCGCTCGCCTTCCCGAGTGTGTTCGCGCCGCCGCCGAGGCGCCTCCTCGATGTCGGCGGCAACACCGGCAAGTGGGCACTGTACTGCCTCGCACATGATCCAGCGGTCGCGGTCACCGTCCTCGATCATCCCGGCCAGCTCTTGCAGCTCCAGGCGAACGCGGTGGCCGCGGGTCTCGCCGCGCGCCTCCGCACCATGCCGACGAACCTCCTCGATCACTCGATCGCGTTCCCGACCGGCTTCGACGTCGTGTGGATGAGCCAGTTCCTCGATTGCTTCGGCGAGCCCGACATCGCCAAGCTGATCCAGCGCGGCGCCGCGGCACTCGCGCCCGGAGGTCGGCTCTGCGTGATGGAGACGTTCTGGGATCGCCAGCCCAACGATGTCGCCGAGCTTTGTCTTGCGGGCACCAGCCTCTACTTCACGTGCATGGCGAACGGCACGAGCCGTATGTACCACTCGCAGGACTTTCTAGAGCTGATCGCGAACGTCGGGCTAAGGGTCGTGGCCGACGAGAAGATTGGCCACAGCCACACGCTCCTGACCTGCACGGTGTAGCCGTGTCCGAGATCCGGCTGTCGCCCGCACCGGTCGCCCGCACCGGAGTTGATTTCGAGTTCGGTTGCCACCCTCAACTGCCACCCTCACGGGAGGTGATTTCAAGGTCGAGATCCGGCGACGCCCGCGGCGGACGGCGGCAGGCCAGAGAGGTGCAAGGCCAGATAACGGCCACCGACAATCAACGCCGGAGCGGGCAAGCGGGAGCGGGCAAGCGGGAGCGGGCAAGCGGGAGCGGGCAAGCGCCGGAGCGGCAAGCGAGTAAGCGGGTGAGAAGCAACCCCGGAGAGGTGAGCAGAGAGGTGAGCAGAGAGGTGAGCAACAACCCGGAGCGGCTCGGCCCGGCGCTGCTGCCCGGTCCTGGTCAGGGCGTCGGCGATCACGGTGATCGAAGCGGCATCGCCGAGGTACTTCGCGAGAAGGCTCGACACTCGGCGTCATCCTGGTCGGCGAGGGCTTCGAGAGTCGGCCGGATCTCGGCGACCATGCGGAACTTCTCGACCATCCGCCACGCCTTCGACGTCACGCCTCGTCGTTGCGGACGCCCGCGGCTTGCTTGGCCTGGATGAACTCGGCGAGGTGGTTCACTGAACGGAACGCGTTGCGCGTTTCTTCGTCTTGGCTGACCTTGACGTCGTACTTGCGTGCGATCGCGGTCGCGAGCTCGAGCGCATCGATCGAATCGAGCGCGAGGCCGGCACCGAACAGGGCATCGGTGTCGGAGATGGTCGTGGGATCGATATCCTCGAGCTGCAGCGACTCGACGATCAGCTGCTTGAGCTCCTGGTGCAGGCTGCTACTCACGGAGACCCAGCTTAGCTCAACATCTCGCGGTACCGCTGCTCGATCGCGCTGGAGAGTTCGCGGCTAGGAATGCCCATGGTCGCGGGATCGATCGTCTCGACGGGGACGATCGTGAGGATCGCCATGTGGTCGGGATGCTTCCAGATCGGGAGCCGCTTCGTGAGAGCCCGGGGCTCGCATGTGAGCTTGATCAATACGATCGGCACCTTGGTTCGGATCGCGAGCTCGAACGCGCCGCGATGGAATGGATGGACGCCGCCTTCACGCGGCGAGCGGGTTCCCTCGGGGAAGATCAGCACGTCGAAACCACTGCGTAAGCGTTCTTCGCAGCCCTTGAGCACGTGCGTACCCAGCGGGACGAAGCCGGTCGCGCGGATGAGGCGGCGCAGCAGGAAGTTGTCGGCAAAGCCGGTCCGCGCGACCGCGACGACGTTCGGGAACAGCGAGCAGACCGCGGTCGTATCGCACAGCGATGGATGATTCGCGACGAGGATACGCGCTCCTGTGGCGGGCTCGCCGTGCGGACGGATCGTCGCGTAGGGGCTCGTGCAGTGATACAGGCGCAGTGATCGCATCACGAAGTGAAACAGCTTGAACCCCGCGCGCACCGAGGTGAGCGTGCGGTGGATGCGCTGATCTCGCGTGCCGGGCCAGGTCATGAGGAGCGGTACCCAGATCCAGCCGAGCAGGACGGCGACCGACCAGAACGCGGCGAAGCAGAAGCCGACGCCGAGCGCGCGGATGCCGCGATACGGCCAGTAGAGCGGCGCGGGCAGCCAGGCCTTCACCGGATAGAGTGGCGCGGCCGGCATCAGCGTGGCGCTCCGGTCGGATCGAGCGCGACGCAGCGCAGGCCCTGCGCGGCGCACCGGTCGAGGATGGTGGCGAGTGCGGCGAGGGTGGGCTCGCGATCGCTGCCACCGCCGAGGCCGGTGCCGTCGTGCAGCGTGACGATGGCGCCAGGCCCGAGGTGCGGCGCGATCCGCGCGACGATCTTTTCGGCGGTTGTCTGGAGGGAATCGAGGCCACGCACCGACCAGGTGACGCAGGTCAGCGCGCGCGTGCGCTTCCAGCCCGATGCGAAGCTGGGCGTGCGCAGCCCCTGCGGTGGGCGAAACAAGCGCGGGGACTCGGGGACGATACCGGCGACCACGGCGATGGCTTCGGCGATCTCGCGTTCGACATACGCCGCGCTGGCGAAGTGAAACTTGAGCGCGTGGTGCTGCGTGTGCGTGCCGATGCTGTGACCCTCGGCGTGGATCCGTCGCACCACGTCGGGGTGGTGTGCGGCCCGTTCCCCGAGGACGAAGAACGTCGCTCGTGCGCCGCGTGCGGCGAGGAGGTCGAGGACGCGCGGCGTCCACACCGGATCGGGGCCGTCGTCGAACGTGAGCGCGACCACCGGTCCCGTGAGCCGGTGGATCACGGGCGCGAAGAACTGCGCGCTCGGCCACGCGATCGCGTACGTAAAAAAGCCGATCGTTGCGACGAGGATCGCGATCGTCATGACTACAGCGATCGTCTTCGGAAGCAACGCGAACGCGCCGAGGATCGTGAGCAGGGCGACTCCTTTGACGACGAACGCTCTCGCCACGCTAGATCTTCTGAATCACGAGGCTGGTGTTGATCCCGCCGAACGCGAACTTGTTGCAGATGATGCGCGTCAGGTGCTGGTCACGCGCGGCACCCATCACGTAGTCGAGCGGCGCGCAATGCTCGGCGACCTGCTCGAGGTTGCGAGTCGGTGCGATCCAACCTTCACGCAGCATCGTGATCGCGAACGCGAGCTCGATCGCACCACACGCACCGAGCGTGTGACCCATGTGACCCTTCAGGGAGCTCACGGGGGTGCGCTCGCCGAACACCGCGTGCATCGCCTGGCTCTCGGCGATATCGCCGACCGAGGTCGCGGTCGCGTGCGCGTTGACGTAATCGATCGCGTCGGGCCCGCACTGCGCGGACGCGAGCGCGAGCTCCATCGCACCGCGCATGCCGTCGCGCGAAGGGTTCGTCACGTGCGTACCGTCGCAGTTCGTGCCGTAGCCGAGGATCTCGGCGTAGATCTTCTTGCCGCTCCGCTTCGCGCGCTCGTACTCCTCAAGCACGAGCGTGCCCGCGCCTTCCCCGACGACGAGGCCGTCGCGTCGCGCATCGAACGGGCGGGGCGTGAGCTCCGGGGTCGTGTTGAATGCCTTGCTCGCGGCGTGGAGCATGTCGAATACGGCGACGTGGCTGAAATGCAGCTCTTCGGCACCACCGCACACCATCACATCGGTGATGCCCGCCATGATCGCTTCGTAACCGGTACCGATCGCCTGGCTGCCACTCACGCAGGCCGCTGCGGTACTGATCACGCGACCGCGAATGCCGAAGTGAACGGCGAGGTTCGCGGCAGTCGTGTGGCTCATGAACTTGAGGTACGTCGTCGCGCTGACGCCGATGAAGTCGAGATTTTGCCTGATCAGCTTGCCGACCCACTCCTCGTTGGCCTGCGACGAGCCGTGCGTGCTGCCGTACGCGAGGCCAAGCTTGCCCCCCGCGAGCTCCTCGGCCGAGAGCCCGGCATCCTTGACCGCGATCTCGGTCGCGACCGTCGCGAGCTTGGCGACGCGACCCATCGTGCGCGCCGCCTTGTGTGGAAGCTCGAGCTCCGGCGGCACGTGCACCGGCGCCGCGACCCGCGGATTGAAGTGACCGAGCCGGTCCCACTCGGGCATCGCGACGACGCCCGTCTCGTTCGCTCGCAAGCGCGCAGAGGCAGCCTCGAGATCACAGCCGAGCGGGCTGACGATGCCAATGCCAGTTATGACGACGCGCTTCATAGACCTCCCGAAACCGATAGCACCTGCCCGGTGATGTACGCGGACTTTTCGCTGACGATGAATGCGACGAGGTCGGCGACCTCCTGCGCGGTGCCCATGCGCTTCATAGGGATGTGCTTGAGAATTTCTTCGACAGGCGCGCCCGCGATCATCTCGGTATCGATCAGACCGGGTGCGATCGCATTGACCGTGATGCTGCGGCTCGCGAGCTCGAGCGCCAGCGCCTTCGTGGCGCCGATCAAGCCCGCCTTCGCGGCGGCGTAGTTGACCTGACCGCGATTGCCGTTCACGCCCGAGATGCTCGAGATGTTGACGATCCGGCCCCACTTGCGGCGCACCATCGGCATCACGAGCGGCTGGGTGACGTGAAAGAACCCATCGAGCGTCGTATCGACGACCCGGTGCCACGCATCCGGGGTGAGGCCCGGGAACGGCGCATCGTGGCTGACACCCGCGTTGTTGATCACGATGTGGATCGGGGTCTGCGCGAGCAGCGCGGCGATCGCCGCCGCACTCGCGACCGCATCCTTGACATCGAACTGCGCGACCCACACCTGGGCCCCCATCGCGCGAAGCTCCTCGGCCAGCGCATCGGCCGCGGTGCGTTGCTGCACGCACGTGAGCACCAGATCGTACTCCCCCGAGAGCGTACGCGCGATCGCGGCGCCGATGCCGCGGCTCGCACCGGTGACGAGGGCAACCTTGCGAGTCATGCGAGCTCCATCAGCGCGCCGTCCATCACCGAGAGCTCGGCGGTGACACACAGGTCGTCACCGCGCGCGACCGAGCCGGAGAACGTCGCCATCTGCTGACCTCCGAAGGTCTTGGTCGCGGTGATCGTGAGCACATCACCGACGACGAAGCGGTCGACCGCGAACGTGACCTCGCGACATCCAAGGAGGAGGCCGACCTGCACGGGCCGCGCTCCGGTCGCCGCGGTCACGCCAGCGAGCACCGCGCACGCTTGCGCGATGAACTCGATCATCGCGCTCGGATGCACGATGCCCGAGCGCGCGAACACGCACTCGGGGCGGATCACCGTACGACACACGATCCGCTTGTCGACGATGACCTCGAGGATTTCCTCGATCAACAGCATCGGCGGGCGATGCGGCACGTACGAGGCGACAGGGCCGAGCTCCATCACGCGAGCTCCAGCTGCAAGCCGAAGGCACCGCTGATCCGCCCGAGCTCCTGGACCAGCGACACGCCGCGAGCGATCGCATCGGCGGTGATCGCGAGCGCCTCCACCGTACCGACCCCCTGGCGGCTCGGCGTGAGCGCGAGCCGCGTCGTGCCGCCGGCGCGCAACAGGAACGCCGCTGCGACCCCGGTTACCTCGGAGGGGCCCTGGAACACCGCGGGCACGGGCTCGTCAGCGATCGCGAGCATCACGGTGCGCTCGGGCTCGGCGCACGCCGTGAGGACTGCCTCGAGCCAGCCGGCCGCGATCGCATTGTTGCCGGTGATCGTCGTCGTCGGCTGCATGCTCTGCGCCGCGACCGAGTACACGCCCGAGGGCGAGTTGTGCACGCTGAGCGCGAATGCTGCCGAGCTCACGAGCTGGTGGTCGCGAAAATCCACGATCAATTTCTCCGCCGTCGCGATCTCGCCATGCGTCGTCGCGAACACGCAGATCGGGTTATCCGCGTGGAGCGCGCCGCACACCTCGAGCGTCATCTGCGTGACCAGGCTCGTGAATCGCCGGTTGCGACCGACGACCATTGGAAACGTTGGCGCGGTGAACGCGCGCTCGGTTCCGCGCAGGGCGTCGGCCGCCGACGCGTGCCGCGTCGAGAAGAAGCTCGCGCCGAGGATCGTGACCGCGCCGATCACGCCGACACCACCACGCTCGCATTCGAACCACCAAAGCCGAAGGCATTGATCAGCACGTGCTCGAGCTTCGCCGCGGTCCGCTCGGTCACGAGGTTGACCGCGAGCGCTTCGTCGACAGGCTGCGCGCGCAGGCTCGGGGGAATGAGCTGGCGCTCGAGCGACTCGAGTGCGAGCACGAGCGCGGTGAGCCCCGCCGAGCCGAGCGTGTGACCGGTGACGCTCTTCGTCGCCGTGACCGGCACGGGGCGCTCGAACACGCGGTTGATCGCGAGCGCCTCGGCCGCATCGTTGAGCTTGGTGCCCGTGCCGTGTGCGCTGACCATGCCGATCTGATTCGGCGAGAGGCCGGCGCGATCGAGCGCCTGGCGCATCGCGAGCTGGCCGCCAAGCCCCTCGGGATGTGGGCTCGTGTGATGGAACGCATCGCTCGCCGCTCCGATTCCGGCGATCCACGCGCGCGGCTCAGCGGCCTCGCGCTCGATCAGAAGAAACGCGGATCCTTCCGCGAGCGTGATGCCCGCGCGATGTGCCGAGAACGGTGCCGTCGGTGTCGGCGCGAGGAGACCCAGGCTGTGAAACCCGAAGATCGTCGTGCGGCACAGCGAGTCCGCGCTGCCGACCACCACCGCATCGGCGAGGCCCGCATCGATCAACCGGAGCGCCGACGCGAGGGCCTTGAAGCTCGACGAGCATGCGGTCGAGGCCGTCATCTGGATGCCGGTGATGCCGAGCATCTTCATGATCCGATCGCTCGTCACATCGATGCCGTGGTTCGCGTAGCTATACGCGCTCGTCGCGGGCATGCGAGCGCTCGGCGCGAGCGCTCGCTCGGTCTCCTCGAGACCACCGGTCGAGCTCGCGAACAGATACGCGACGCGATCACCACCCCAGCGCGCGACCGCCGCGTGGACCGCGGATTCGATCGCTCGCACCGACGGCAGCGCGACGCCAGCGAGCCGCATCGGCTCGGCGATCGGCATCACCCCGAGCGACGTCGTGAACGGAAAGTCGCCGTACGCGCTCGCCTGCGAAAACCCATCCTGGCCCGCGAACGCGCGCTCGATCGCGACTTGAGCTACCCCGAGGCAGTTCGCGATCGCAGCGCCGGTGATCGCGTAACGCGTCACGTAGCGCTGCCATCGCGACACGTCGCGGCGAGCGCGCGAAGTCGGCGGCTCGAGTGGTGACCCGTGTACGGGTTCGCGGCGTCCCACGCGTAGCCCGCGAGGACCGAGCAGATCATCGCGTGGATCCGCGGCTGCTTCGCGGGATAGAAGATCACGTCCTGCAGGCTGCCGTCGTACCAAGCTCGGACGAACGTGCGGAACGTTTCCACACCGAACATCAGCGGCTCCGCGAACTCGCGCTGCCAGTCGACCACGGTGCCCTGGAGCTGGCGATCGAGCGCGTCGGCGGCGAGCTTGGCCGAGTGCAACGCGATCGTCACGCCCGACGAGAACACCGGATCCAGGAACTCGGCGGCGTTGCCGAGGAGGGCGAAGCCCGGGCCGTGGAGCGTCTTGACGTTCGCCGCGTAGCCGGTCAGCTCGCCGATCGGTCGGATCGTCTTTGCGCCCCCGACGAGCGCGTGCAGCTTTGGTTCGGCCGCGATCAGCTGCCAGTACTTTTCCTCGTCGCTGCCGGTCAGCGTCGCCATATGCTCGCGGCCCGCGACGATGCCGAGCGAGCTCGTGCCATTCGGGAACGGGATCAACCACGACCACACGTCGCGATGCGTGGGATTGATGCCGATCCGGATCTTCTGCCGATCGAAGGTGCCGGCGGCGATGCCGTCGTGCACGTGACAGAACCGCGCCGCGCGCACGGGAAAGTCTGAAGGCTTCTCGAGCTCGAGGAGCCGCGCGAGCACGCGCCCGAACCCGCTCGCGTCGAGCACGAACTTGGGGCGATGGGTCTCGAGCTCGCCGCTCTCGGTCTTCGCGGTCACGATGGGGGTCGCGCCGCTCACATCGATCGCGGTGATCTCGACGCCGTAGCGCACACTCGCACCGAGCTTCTCGGCTTCGCGCGCGAGGAGCTGGTCGAACTCGGACCGCACGACCTGGAACGTGAAGCCGAGGCCGGCGCTAAACTTGGTCGCGAAGTTAAACTCGGAGGTCTCGTCGGCAGATACGAACGTCGCGCCGTTCTTGTACTGGAAGTTACCGGCCACGACCGCATCGAGCAGTCCGGCCTCCTGCAACAGCTGCGCGGTGTACGCGAGCAGGCTCTCGCCGATCGAGAACCGTGGAAAATGCTGACGCTCGAGCACCGAGACGCGATAACCACGGCGCGCAAGCAACACGGCCGCGACCGAACCCGATGGACCCGCACCGATGATGAGAACGTCGGAATCCACGACTAACCGTTCGGTGGCGGTGCTTGCGGTAGCTCGTCGCCGATCAGCGCGTGACCGAAGGCGTCGTCGGTGACGAGCTGTTCGGCGACCTCGGCGAGCGCGTTCGAGAGCGCTTCGTTGAAGTTCTCCGCGCTGTGCGTGCGGCCCCAGCGCTTGCTCGTGCCGGTGTAGACCTTCGACCACGCCGCACCGCCGCGATGCACGATCGCGCGCACGCTGACCGTGCCGGCGAACGTGCCGCCCTCGACGACCTTGTACTCGAGTAACTCGGCCTCGAGCGACGCGACCGGTACTTCGCGCAATCGCGCACCGCTCTGCATCAAGATCTCGGCGAGCTTGGCGCCCGCGAACGCCGCGACATTGTCGCGCGTGTGGACGACGGTGCTGTCGTCATCGTAGCCACCCACCGCGGTCGGATCGGGACGAACATCGCGGAGTACAAAGCTGAACGGCGCGGCGGCGAAACCCTCTTGCACCATACTGGTCGCCTTGGGCGAATCGGTCACACCGCGCCACGAGAGTGCGAGCGTCGAAGGAGGAGCGCTGTGACACGCCGCCGTCACCACCACCAGAGCCAAACCGAGGAGTCGCATGAGCGAAGCCATACAGCGAAGCCATACCATGATACCCCTGGCGATTTAGCAGCCGAAAATCACCGCGACGGCTCTCGCTCGCACGCGATGGCGGCTGCCATTCGGGCGGCACGGATCACGCCTCGCTACCTCGCTGCCGACGTCTGGTCGGGTACGGCCGTCGCCCCTGCCTCGGGTGCGCAGGCGTCCATTTCCGCCTGGCAGCTGGCACGCATGCAGTCTTCGTTCATGCAGAAGTTCTTCTGACCGCACGAGATCGCTGCGTTGTGCTCGGCTTGCGCGTCGGGCGTGCCGTGCGCGGTACACTCGTCGAGACAGGCTGGGCTAGTACACGCCTTGTCGCAGTCCTCGACGATCTGCTTGCACGTCCACGTGCCGCCGGTGTCCTTGACCTCGGGACGTTGCTGAGTTCCGGTGATGCTCGAGATGCACGCACCCAGGAGAACGACGCAGGCCAGCGCTCGGATCATCCGGCGATCATAACGCGCGCCAGCGCCAACGCCGCCACGCGGCGACAACTCGGATCAGTTCGTGAGTCGCAAGTTGGAGCCCGATCGTTCCTGGCCGGTCCTTGAACAGGTGCGGTTACGCTCGCGCGAGCCGGGTCAGCGTTGCGAGCGCCTTCTTCACGGAGGCGGGGTGCTTGCGGAAGCCGAACCACGGATCGCCGGTCGCATCGCGTCGCGCTTGAAAATCGCGCAGGCGGATGCCATTCGGCTTGAGCGTAGGGTCGTCGAGCTCGTTCCAGGTCAGCGGCACCGAGATCGGCGCGCCCGGACGCGGCCGCAGCGAGTAGGGCGCGACGAACGTGGCACCTTCGACGTTGCGCCCGGTATCGAAGAATAGCCGGCCCTTGCGATCCTTCTTGTAGAATTCGGTGGTGACGAGCTCGGGATAGCGATCGCAGACCACCTTCGTGATGCCGCTGACCAGCTCGCGGACTTCGTCGTAGGTCGATTTACCATCGGTCGGCACCACGACGTGGAGCCCTTTCGATCCGGTCGTCTTGACGAACGCGGGCACGCTGATCTCGTCGAGTAGATCATGAAGGATGCGCGCGACCTGGCGCACCATATCGAAGCTCTGGTCGTCGGGGGGATCGAGATCGAACACGATCTCGTCGGGCTGATGCGGCCTGGCCGCGTGGCTCGTCCAGATGTGAAACGCGATGCCGCCCTGGTTCGCGAAGTAGACCAGCGCCGCCTGCGAATTGCAGATCGGATACTCGACGACGGTCTTGGTGCCGAGCTCCGCGCGCTCGATCCACGCGGGATAGTGCTTCTGCGCGTGCTTCTGCATGAAGCCGCCGCCCTCGATGCTCTTGGTGAATCGCTCCATCGAGAGCGCGCGGTCACGGAGCTCCGGTACCATCAGATCGGCAACCGCCGCGTAATAATCGATCACGTCGCGCTTCGTGATGCCGACATCCGGGAACACGATGCGATCCGTATTCGTGAGCGCGACCCTGATGTCGCCGAACACGAGCTCGCCGGTCTTCGCCATCAGTCGGCAGCCACCGAGGCCAGGGCGGTGAGCTCGCCTTGATCGAAGAACAAGCGTTCGCAGCCGTCGCACCAGTCGTATTCGACACCGCCAGCGCCGCGCAGCGCGATCATTTCGCGGTTGCACTCGTAGCAGTGCGCGGGAGTGGTGCGGCGCTGATGCGTCGCGACGATGCCGCCATCGATCACATGCTCGAGCTCGAATTGCTCGACCACCTCGGTCTCTCCCTTATCGAGGACGACTCCGCCGCAGCCCCGACAGCGATCGATCTCGACCTGTCGGACGACGGAGACCTTCATCTCGCTCGCGCAGGCGGGACACTTCATGATCGAGATCGTAAGCGATCTGTCGCCGATCTTTGCTATCACCGAAGCATGAAGAACTCCATGATGGTCGCGGGAGTCGTGGCGCTCGCAGTCGCGGGCTGGCGTTATCTTCAGCCGTCGGCGGACGTCGCCGTGAAAGACAATAGGATCGTCACCGATCGGCTGTGGATCGATCACCTGCCGATGGACCCGCGCGAGAAGTTCGACGTGTTCGCGGTCGTGACCCGCGAGAAGCTCTGCTTCTTCGAGAAGCGCTCGCGGTGGCAGATGGCGATGGACGTGTGCCGCTACCAGCTCGTCGGCGACGAGCTAAGGACGGTGTTTCCGCAAACCGAGACGACCGAGACCTACAAGGTCGCGGTGACGCCGTGCAAGACGAACGGGTTCGACTACTGTCTCGAGATGTCAGGCGGTACACGCGGCGCGAAGAAGTACTACTCGATGAAGAACTGGGTCATCCGTGGCGGTTCGATCGACGCCCAGGTGCAATCGATCACGCCGTAAGTCTGCTACGCCAATCGCGAGCAGCTCTTGGTCGGCGCAGGACGTAGATGATCGCCCGGGCGGCCGGCTGGCTGCGCAAGCGTTCTCGATTCGCTGACCAGGCGCGGGCTCCGTCCGCGGTTCGTCGCGGATTCGAGCGCGGGCGCGCTCGTCGTTGGGTGCGGGTCCGCGGGGCTCGAGATGCCGGCGCTCGCCGAGATCCTGGTCGCGATGCCGCCCCGAGATTTCTGGGATTCCACGCTCGGCGCGGGCCCGCTCGCGGGCAAGAAGTTCGATCGCATGTTGCGCAGCCATGCTGCCGATCGCGCAGGCCGAGCGCGGGCGGTGTGGTTCCATCACACAGGCGCCGCGTCGGCCAGACATGGTGACGCTCGTGGTCGATCATTCGCCGCGCTCGGGCCGTTCAAGCTCGAACAACCGATCGTCGACGTCGTGTGGATCTCGGCGCGCTAGATTCCGCGCGCCCGGAGCAGCGCTTCGATCTCGGGCCGCCGTGCCTCGAGCTCTTCGGGATCCTTGACCGGCAAGAACCGCGAGCGCGGGACCTCGAGGAAGTGGCTCGGCAAGAAGGCGGTGAGCTGGCCGACGAGGCGCTCGAACTGGATCACCGTCGCATTCTCGAGCCTCTTCTCGACCCGGAAGAACGTGAGATCGAAGTCGTCACGATCGATCGCCGCGGCATCGAAGACGAAGGTGTTCGTGTTGAACAGCGGCAGCGAATCTTGGTCGAAGAACTGCGGGAACCGGAACGATTCGATGATCTGCGCGACACCATCGACGCGCGCGGGTGCGCCACCGCGATCACCCGGCTCCTTGCGCACGACCTCGGCGGTGATCTTCGCACCGCTCGCGAGGTGCACTCCGATCACGAGCGGATCGAGCGTGGCGGCGAGGTTGTCGACGTTCGAGATGTAGAGGACCTGGCCGCCTCGCGCGCGAAATGCTTCGAGCATGCCGCCGAGGCGCAGCGCGGTGACGAGGTCGCCGTGCCCGGTGGCGTGCGGCGAAGGCTTGCCATCCTCGAGATGGAGCTCGCCCTTCGGCGTGAGCCGCAGCGAGACTAGCTGTGGAAAGCACGTGACGCCTTCGAGCCCTTCGTCGACGATCTGCTGCTCGATCCGGTCGTGCGTCGCCGCACTCGTCATCACGTAGATCGGTGCGCGCGGCGCGACGCTGCGCACGTCCGCGACCTTGATCGCCAGGAACGACTTGCCACCGACCACCGGCACCGCGGCCTTCACCACGCCGCCGAACCGCGTCGCCATGCCACCCGCGAGGATCACCACGCCGACGGAGCCACGCGCGATCGCTTGCTTGCCGCGCAACACGAGCCGGTCGTATTCGATCGTGCCGGGGGGAGGCAGCGTGCTCGTATCGCGTGCATCGAGCCCGGCAATCTCGCCCGCGATCACCGTCGATTCCTGATCCGCGGCGCGCGCTGCAAAGCCGACGAGCTGGGCTTCATCGAAGCCAAAACGCTCGAGCTCCTTGCGCACCGCGGCGTCGATCTTGAAGGGGGAGAGCTTCGCCTGTTTCGTGGGGTCCGCTGCGGGCTTCTGATCCTCGTGAGCAAGCTCTGCCATGCGGCCAAGCCTACTCGCGAAGCGGGACGTTGTCGTGGCGAGTCACGCCTCGAGCGCACGGCGAGCCTTGACGAATGAAGATCGAATCGGCGGGCCATCGTCGTCGAAAGCGAACCGGAAGCGGAACTGGAAGCTCAGCTCGATCGCCAGCGCGCCGGTTGCCGGGCTGCATCTGAACCATCGTTGCGCTGACGACATCACCGTTTGTATCGACGGTCACGAACGCCTCGACTTCATCGGCACGCCAGCGCCACATTCACATTCACCTGTGATGTGCCTCGACGCCGCTGACGCCCTACGAGGGGCTGATACCCGGTTGCGCCACAGGTGTCGCAAGCTGCAGGAGCTCCGCGCTCGTACTGCGCTGGACCACGCCGAGGCCGTCTTGCGGCGACGGAATCGCCAGGTACATCAAGCGCTTCACCTCGCGACGCCCACGCGTGACGGTATCGAGCACGAGCCCGACCGCCAGGCTCAGGAACGCGAGCAGCATCATCGTCGACGACAGGATCGCAGTCGGGAACCGCGGCACCAGGCCGGTCTCGAAGTACGTGATGAACACCGGGATCGAGAGTCCGACGGCGAGCAAGGCGAGGAGCAGCGTCATCCACGAGAAGAACGCGAGCGGCCGCTCGTTCTTGAACAGCGTCAGCATCACGCGCAGGATCCTCACGCCGTCGCGATAGGTGTTGAGCTTGCTCTCCGAGCCGGCGGGCCGCTCGAAGTAATCGGTCTCGACCTCGGCGACCGGGAGATTCAGCGTGAGCGCGTGGACCGTGAGCTCGGTCTCGATCTCGAAGCCGGCCGATAGCGCGGGGAACGACTTCGCATAGCGCCGCGAGAAGACGCGATAGCCGGAGAGGATATCGGTGAAGCGCTGGCCGAACAGCCGCGCGAGGAAGCCCGTGAGCATCCGATTGCCGAGCACGTGACCGGGCCGGTACGCCTCCTTCGCCTTGTGGATGCGCTTGCCGACGACCATGTCGAGGTTCTGTTCGACGAGCATGTCGATCATCGCGCGCGCCGCGGTCGGATCGTAGGTCGTGTCGCCGTCGGTCATCAGATAGATGTCGGCATCGATGTCCGCGAACATCCGGCGCACGACATTGCCCTTGCCCTGCAGGTTCTCGGAGCGCACGACGGCACCGGCTTCACGCGCGCGCTCGATGGTCTTGTCCTTCGAGTTATTGTCGTAGACGTAGATCGTCGCTTCGGGCAGCGCGGCCGCGAAGCCGCGAACGGTGTCGCCGATCGCGATCTCCTCGTTGTAACAAGGGATCAAGACCGCGATGCGAGGACGACGCGACACCATGCGAGCGAGCCGAACGTAAGCCTTGTCCGGTGACTAGTGCTACGATTTCGAGCGTGAAGCTCGGCTTTTCCACCGTGTTGCTGGGGCTTTGCACTCTCGCGAGCGCCGCCCCGCCCGAACCGACCGGGCCCCATCCGAGGATGATCCTCGACAAGGACCTCAAGACGGCCTGGCACGCCCAGGCGAGCGCCGAGCACGGTCCCGTCATCGGCTCGATCAAGTTGTGCGCCCGCGCACGCGAGACCCACGAATACGATCACGGCGTCTATCACGGGTCCGAATGGGCCAAGGTGCTCCAGGGCTGCCTGGTGGCGTGGGCCGCCACCGATCACAAGGCCGACGCCGAGACCGCGATCAAATTCTTCACGGCGCTGCTCGACGATCACGACCTGATCGGTGATGGCAAAGGTGGCGACACCGCCGCGCGCCACGACGACGGCTACGCGATCCGGATGGTCGGCCCGTACACCGCGCTCGCCTACGACTGGCTCCACGATCTGATGCCGCCCGCGTTGCGCGATCGGACGCGCGCGCGCTGGAAGGCGTGGCTCGATTGGTGGCGCGTCAACGGCTATCGCCACGACGGCCCGGGCACGAACTATCACGCGGGATATCTGATCGCGGCGACCGCGATCTCGATCGCGCAGGCCGGCGACGGCGACAACAAGGACCTGTGGCACGAGGTCGCCGACAAGATGTGGGGCAGGGACATGGCCGGCGCGTTCAGCGACGACGGCGTGCTCGCCGGAGGCGCGTGGCCCGAGGGCTGGCAGTACGGTCCGCTCTCGGTCGCCGAGATCGCGATCGGCGCACGCATGATGCGTGACGCGGGCGTACCGGTGAGCACCGCGCGCTGGCTCGATCAGGTGTTGCGCGTCCACGTCTATGGCCTCACGCCGGGCGACGGCGTGTTCGCGGGCGGCGATACCGACGACGAAGAGCACGGTTACATCAAGACCGGCGTACTCACGCTCGACGCCATCGCGCTCGGCGATGCCTCGGACGACGACCGGCGCTGGGCGCGAGGTGAGCTGTCGCGTCTGCAGCTCGTCGATGTCGATTGGTTGCTTTACGACGCGCTCGCCGGCGTCGGCGACAAGCCGGTACTGCCACCGCGCCAGCTGTGGCCGACCTGGTACGTCGCGAATGCGGTGCGCACGGTGTTCGCGCGCGCGAACTGGAGTCCCGATGCGATCTGGTTCGTCGCGCAGTGCGCGCCCAACATCGATGTCGATCATCGTCAGGCCAATGCCGGCAACTTCGTGCTCAGCCGCGGCAAGGATGACCTCGTCATCGATCCGTCACCGTATGGCTCGCAGTCGACGCTGACGAGCAACGCGCCGACCGTACGCTCGCCGCAACTGCCGAAGGACTACCAGCCGAGCCAGGGCTTCTGGGGCGAGAAGACAGGCTTCGAGTGGGTCACGCAACGCACGAGCGGCATCGTCGCGGCACGTTGCAACTACGCCGATCAGTACAAGTTCCAGGATCGTCCGACCGATATCGAGAGCGCCTCGCGCGACTTCGTGCTCGTGCCGAGCGGCGATGGCAAGGACGCCGCGCTCGTCGTGATCGATCGTGCCGAGACCGGCGGCGCCGATCGCGAGATGCACCTGCGGTTTCGCACGCAAGGCAAGCTCGCGCTCTCGGGTGCGACGGCGAGTGCGACGGTCGGCGCGAGCACGCTCGCGATCACCGTGCTCGGCCAGTCCTCGGGCACCCCGGCGATCACCGCGAACACGCTGAAGGATTGCTTCGCAGCCGGCACGCTGCGCGGCCAGTGCGAGGCCGCGCGCGTTCCGATCACCGAGGACCGGATCGAGATCGTAGGTCCCTCGCCGCGCGCGGTGCACGTGATCTCTGCGACCGCGGGCGCCCCGATCGCCTCGACCCCGATCCAGGGCACCGGCTGGACCGGTCTCCAACTCAAGTTGCGTGATGCAACCGTCGTCTGGCCGACCAAGCGGACCGATTTTACCTATACCGCGCCGCCCGGGCTGCACGTCGTACTCGATGCCGCGTCCGCGATCGGCAAGCCCTCCGGGAGTAGCTGCAGCGTCGATATCAAGAGCGGCTCGCAAGCCCTCGTGATCGCGCTCGACGCCCGGTGCAACGTGAAGCCGGACGCCGAGGCCGTCTCGGCGTCGCTCACGCCAACCGCGGTGCAGCACCCTGTCGCACATACCCGATCGGCTAGGGGAGGCTGCTGTGGCACGCAGTCCGGGCCGACCTCGCCCGCGCTGACCGGTGCGCTCGTACTCGGGCTACTGAAGTGGCCGCGTCGTCGGAGAATCGCGAAGAAAAGTTAACCAGACGGGCTTGTCTGCCTAACCATCTTTTCAGTTCGCAACTTCCGGGCAAACTCAGCCAGCAGACATGTGGATCGTCAAGATCGCCCTCCGGCGTCCGTACACGTTCGTCGTCATGGCGATCTTGATCGCACTCGGCGGCATCTCGACCATCAGCGGGATCGGCGGCAAGAAGATGCCGACCGATATCTTCCCGTCGATCGATATCCCGGTGATCTCCGTGATCTGGCAGTACGGCGGGCTGCCGCCGGAGGACATGGAGAAGCGCATCACGAACGGCTTCGAGCGCTTCCTCATGACGATCGTCAGCGACATCGATCATGTCGAATCGCAGACGCTCACCGGTAACGCGATCATCAAGATCTACCTGCAACCCGGCGCCAACGTGCCGCAGGCGATCGCGCAGACCACCGCGATCGCGCAGACCGCGATCCGGCAGATGCCACCCGGCGCGATTCCACCGCTGATCTTGCGCTACTCGGCGACGAGCGTGCCGATCATGATGCTCGCGCTCGAGACCGACACGCTGAGCGAGCAGCAGCTGTTCGATTACGGCGTGAACTTCATCCGCGCGGAGATCGCGACGATTCCGGGCGCACAGATCCCGTATCCGTACGGCGGCAAGCAGCGCCAGATCATGGTCGACATCGATCCGGCACGCCTCCACGGCGCCGGTATCTCGCCGCGCGACGTCCAGACCGCGATCGCGAACCAGAACGTGATCTTGCCGTCCGGTACCGCGAAGCTCGGCAACAACGAATACCCGATCATCATGTCGTCGACGCCGGAGACGCTCGAGGAGCTCGCTGGCTTGCCGATCAAGACCGTCGCAGGCCGCACGCTCTACATCCGGGATGTCGCGAGCGTGCGCGATGGCGCGTCGCCGCAGACCAACATGGTCCACGTCTCCGGCCGGCGCTCGGTGCTGATGCCGATCTTGAAGAACGGCGATGCCTCGACGCTCGATGTCACCGACGCGGTCAAGGAGACGATCCCGCGCGCGCTCGAGCGCCTGCCCAAAGAAGCGCGCGGTCATCTCTCCATCAAGCTGCTGTTCGATCAGTCGTTGTTCGTTCGTAACTCGATCAGCAACGTGCTCCACGAGGGACTGATCGCCGCCGGCCTGACGGCGCTGATGATCCTGATCTTCCTCGGTAGCTGGCGCTCGACGATCGTGGTCATCACGAGTATTCCGCTCGCGATCTTTTTCTCCATCCTGATGCTGCACTCACTCGGTCAGACGCTCAACGTCATGACCCTCGGCGGCCTCGCTCTCGCGGTCGGCATCCTGGTCGACGATGCGACGGTCGAGATCGAGAACATCCACCGCAACATCAGCCACCACAAGCCCTTCGTCCGCGCGATCCTCGACGGCGCGCAGCAGATCGCCGTCCCGGCGTTCGTGTCGATGCTCTGCATCTGCATCGTGTTCGCGCCGATCGCGTTCCTCACTGGTGCCGCGAAGTCGCTGTTCGTCCCGCTCGGGCTCGCCGTGGTGTGCGCGATGGTGATGTCGTACATCCTGTCGCGCACGATCGTGCCGGTGATGATCCGGTTCCTGCTCGAGCAGGAGGCGAAGAACCATCACAACCCGAACAGGTTCATCAAGTGGTTCGACGCTGGCTTCGCGCGCGTCCGGACTCGCTACGGCCGGTTGCTCGCGTACTTCCTCGATCACCGCGGGTTTCTGATCATCACGTTCGGTGTGTTCGTCGTCGCGTCGCTCGCGCTGACCCCGCTGCTCGGCAGGGACTTCTTCCCGAACGTCGATGCGGGCCTCATTAAGCTCCACGTTCGTGCGCCGCCTGGTACCCGCATCGAGGAGACCGAGAAGCGGCTGTTCAACGTCGAGCGCGAGATCCGCAAGATCATCCCGGCAGACGAGCTCGATACGATGCTCGATATCGTCGGCCAGCCGTACTCGGCGATCAACCTGTCGCTCTCGGAAGGCGCCTTGATCTCGTCGGCCGATTCGCAGATCTACATCGCGCTCACCCCGGATCACGCACCCACCGAACGCTACGTCCGCGCCATCCGCGAGGTGCTCAACAAGAACTTTCCGGAGACCACGGTTTTCTTCCTCGCGCCTGACATCACGACGCAGGTGCTGAACTTCGGGCTCGCCGCACCGCTCGATGTCTCGGTCGTCGGTCCGATCGGCAGCGAGGACAAGACCGCCGCGTTCGCGATCGAGATGGCGGGTAAGGTGGCGAAGGTCACTGGCGCCGTCGATGTTCACCTCGCACAGGTCAACAAGGTGCCGCAGATCAAGGTCTCGATCGACCGCACGATGGCGCAGCAAGCGGGCCTGACCGAGCGCGATGTCGCGAGCGATCTGCTCGTGTCACTCTCGTCGAGTGGGCAGGTCTCGCCGAGCTACTGGATCGACAAGCGCGGCGTGCAGTACCTCGTCGCCGTGCAGACCCCGCAATACAAGATCGACACCGTCGATGCGATGCGCGCGACGCCGATCTCGACCTCCGGCAAGCCGCAGACCTTCGGCAATCTCGCGACCGTACAGCGGATCACCGGCGCGGCAAACATCACGCACTTCAACGTCGCGCGGACGTTCGACGTGCTCGCGAACGTCGACAACTCCGACCTCGGCTCGGTCGCGACGCAGGTCCGAGAGGTCATGGTCGACATGATGAAGCACGCGCCTCCCGGCGTGCGCGTCCAGCTCAAGGGCCAGGCCGAATCGATGGACACCTCGTTCGGCGGCCTCGAGAGCGGCCTCGTCGTCGCGATCCTGCTGGTCTACATGCTGCTCGTCGTCAACTTCCAGTCGTGGCTCGATCCGTTCATCATCTTGATGGCACTGCCGGGCGCGCTCGCGGGCATCGTGTGGTTGCTCTTCCTGAGTGGCACCACGCTGTCGGTGCCCGCGCTGATCGGCGCGATCATGTGCGTCGGTGTCGCGACCGCGAACAGCGTGCTCGTGGTGTCGTTCGCGAACGAGCAGCGCAAGTTCGGGCGCGATGCGCGCCACGCCGCACTCGCGGCCGGCATGACCCGGCTCCGTCCCGTGATGATGACCGCGCTCGCAATGATCTTCGGCATGCTGCCGATGGCGACCGGGTTCGGTGAAGGTGGCGAGCAAAACGCACCGCTCGGCCGCGCGGTGATCGGTGGCCTCGCGTTGGCGACGATCACGACCCTGTTCTTCGTTCCCGTCATGTACAGCTTGTTGCGCAAGACTCCGCCGCGGATCGAGGAAAACCTATGAGCGCGACAGAAACTCATCCCGACCGGCTCGACGACCAAGCGCAGGACAAGCCGGACGATCTCGGCTTCGAGCTGCCTGCGGCTGGCAAGGGGTCGAAGGTCGGCATCATCGTCGTGATCGCCGTCCTCGCGGGCGGTGCCTTTACGTTCCGCTATCTGCGCAACCAGAACGCGCACGCCGAGAGCATCCACGTGCGCGCCGATGCGATCGCGAGGGTCGATGTCATCAAGCCGAACACGCTGACCAGCGCGAGCGAGCTCGCCCTGCCGGGCATCACGAAGGCGCTCGAGGAGACCAAGATCTATCCGCGCACCACGGGCTACGTGCGGAAGTGGTTCGTCGACATCGGGGACAAGGTCAAAGAAGGCCAGCTGCTCGCCGAAATCGACACGCCGGATCTCGATGCGCAACTCGCCCAGGCGCGCGCTCAGCTCGCCTCGGCGAAGGCCGCGGTCAAACAAGCGCAAGCGCAGAGCACCTACACCAGGCAGAACACGGCGCGTTATCAGAACCTCGCCGATCAAAAGCTAGTCTCGGGCAGCCAGCTCGAGCAGACCCAGGCGCAAGCCTCGACCGACGAAGCGACCGTCGTCGCGAACGAAGCGAACGTCGCCGCGGCCGAGGCCAACGTGCGCAGACTGAGCGATCTGCAAAACTTCTCGAAGGTCACCGCGCCGTTCGCCGGCACGATCACGTCGCGCACGATCGATCGCGGCGCACTGCTCACCGATACCGGCACCACGCCGATGTTCACGCTCGTCGCGATCGATCCGATCCGCGTGTTCATCGACGTGCCGCAGACCGTCGCGCCGAGCATCCGGTACGGCACGCCCGCGACCGTCACGGTGCGCGAGTTCCCGGGTCGGAACTTCGTTGGCACGATCACGCGCTCCGCCGGCGCGCTCGATCCGGATCTCCACACGATGTCGACCGAGGTCGACGTTCCGAACCCCGACAATACGCTCCTGCCGGGGATGTACGTCCAGGCCAGGCTGACGCTGCCGGTGCCGCACAAGGTGATCGAGATTCCGGCGACCGCACTCTACAGCGATGCGCAGGGTATCCGGGTCAGCATCCTGGACGCTCAGAACAAGGTGAGGTTCGTGCCGATCACGATCGAGCGCGATACCGGTGCCACCTTGTGGATCGCGACCGGCCTCACCGGCGACGAGAAGTTGATCAAGGTCGCGGTCGCCTCGTTCGTCGAGGGCGACCCGGTCGAGGTCAACAAGGTGCCGCCCCCACCCCCTGCGGCCGGTTCGGCCGGTTCGGCCGGTTCGGCTGGTGACAAGAAGTAGTACGCTAGCAGCAGGGCTGGACGCACACGTTCGGCGCCGTGGGGTTCGAGGTCCGCGGCTTCGATGCGAGCACCCCCACGAACCTGGGCTCGGATCAGCTTCGGTACGTCTCCGGCGCTGCCTCGTACTTCGCCACCGGGAAAATGACCGGTCCGATCGGACCGATTGATCCGGTCCTGACCCTTGGCCGCCGACCTGCATGATCGAGATGCAGCCGGAGTACGCGTACGACACGTGCGGAAAGCTGCGGCTACCGCAATTCTTCGAGCTTCTAATCCAGCTCGGCGCGGAGCTTCGTCGCATCTAGATCGCGGCACCACCGCGCGACCACGAGCGTCGCGACCCCGTTGCCGATCACGTTCGTGAGCGCGCGCGCCTCCGACATGAACCGATCGATGCCGACGATCAAGCGCACGCCCGTGGTCGGCAAACCGCCGACGACGTCGATCGTCGCCGCGAGCGTGACGAATCCGCTACCCGTCACGCCGGCCGCACCTTTCGACGTCAACAGCGCCACGCCGAGCAGCTCGAGTTGCTTCGCGAGCCCGAAATCGCTGTTCGTGGCCTGTGCGATGAACACTGCCGCCATCGTCACGTAGATCGCCGTGCCGTCGAGGTTGAACGAATAGCCGGCTGGTACCACGAGCCCGACAGTTTGGTTTCCGGCCCCGAGCTTCTCGAGCTTCTCCATCATTCGTGGCAGCACCGATTCCGAGGAGCTCGTGCCGAGCACGATGAATAGCTCCTCGCGGATGTAGCGTACGAACTTGAAGATCGAGAACCCGTGCACGCGCGCGATCGTGCCGAGCACGCCGAAGATGAACACCAGGCAGGTCGCGTAGAAGCAGCCGAGCAAGCACGCCAGGTTCGAAAGCGACTGCACACCGAACTGACCGACGGTGAACGCCATCGCCCCGAACGCGCCGAGCGGCGCGAGCTGCATGATCATGCCGATCACACCGAAGATCACGTGGCCGACGCTATCGACCATCACGCTGATCGGCTTGCCGCGCTCGGCCATGGCCTGGAGCGAGAACCCGAACAACAGCGCGACGAGCAACACGGGCAGCAGCTCGCCTCGTGCGAGCGCGCCGAAGAACGTATCCGGAATGATCCCGAGCAAGAACTCCGTGGTGGTCTTGTGGCCACCGGCGGCCACCATCTTGTCCGCGACCGCACCCGGCAGATCGCCAGGCTGCGCGTTCATGCCGGCGCCCGGCTTCACGAGGTTCACGATCACGAGGCCGACGACGAGCGCGAGCGTGCTGACGACCTCGAAGTAAAGGAGCGCGAGCCCGCCCGCCTTGCCGACGGCCCCCTTGCTCTTCATGTTCGTGATGCCGACCACAACCGTGCAGAAGATCAGCGGCGCGATCGTCATCTTCACGAGGTTGACGAAGCCATCGCCGATCGGCTTGAGCTTGACCGCCGTGTCGGGAATCAAGAGCCCGACGACGATCCCGATCGCGATCGCGACCAGCACCCGAAAGTACAGCGTCGTATAGAACGGGCGCTTCATGCGGCGCGCAGCTTCTCACGCTACGATCGTGGTGTGGAACGGATGTCCTCCAGTGGCCGCCGATGGGCGCTCCTCATCGGCATCGTCATCGCGTTCGCGATCCCGAAGCGCGTCGATTGTGGGTATCCCGGGGCGGTCTGCACGCGCTTCGATGCGGGCAAGACCTGCGGCTACTACGAGCTCGAGCCGTGGGGCTTCTATCTCGTCGAGTACGTGATCGGCAGAAACGTCGGCTTCGCCTACAGCGCGGGCGACGACTGTCACTAAGTTAGCTCGAGAGCGCGACCGCCGTCGTGGGATCACTGCCCCGAACGCCGACGCCGTCTCCTGGATTACAGATACGATCAGAAGCCGATCGATCTGCAGCTCACGCCCGGCGTGGGATGTCGTCGTGCTGGAACTGATCTACGCTCCCCTGCAGTGCCGCGCCTGAACGATGTCGTCGCGGAGAAGCCCGAGATCCTGTTCGTCGGGATCAATCCCGGCAGGACCTCAGGCACGGTCGGCCATCACTTCGCGGGTCCGGCGAATCCGTTCTGGAAGTTGCTCCACGCGGCCGGGCTCACCCCGATCGAGCTCGAAGCCGCGCAAGACCAGCGGCTCCCGGAGTGGAACCTCGCGCTCGTCAACCTCGTGCCGCGCCCGACCCAGCTCGCGAGCGAGCTCCGGCGCGCCGAGCTTCACGCAGGGCGTCAGGCGCTCGCGAAGAAGGTCGCCGTGATGCAGCCGCTCATCATCGCGCTCGTCGGCGTGACGCTCTATCCGATCCTGTTCGCGCGTGAAGACCGCAAGGCGCCGATGCCGGTGCTGCCACCCGGGCCGGGAGCCAAGCCGCAGCGTTTCGGTGGCGCGCACGTGTTCGTCGTGCCGAACCCGAGCGGGTTGAACGCGAGCTTCCCGACGTTCGAGGCCAAGTTGCCGTGGTTCGTCGCGTTGTGCATGTACCGCGACGCGCTTGTCAGCCCCCGGCGGTAGGCTTTCCGGATGGCTGCCAGCGAGAATCCGCGCCTGCCGCACGTGGGGGATGAGATCTTCGTGTGCTGCGATTCGCTCGTCGAAGTCGCCTCTCCGAACCCGGGGATGCCACCTACCTGGCGCTATCTCGCGGCAGGCTCGCGTGGTCGCCTGATCGGCTGGCGAGAGCGTCCGGATGAGGCGCGCGCCGTGGTCGATGTCGCGGGTGCCGAGAAGCGGTTGGTCGTCTTCGTGCGCGAAGCGTCCGTCGATCGTGTCTAGTTCTCGATGTAGCCACGCGGAAGTCACCTAGCCGGCACACGGCGTGGTTATCTTTGCCTCATGCGTTTGCGATGCGGTGTGGTGTTGCTGGTGGCTCTGGTCGCTTGTGGCAAGGCGGAGGACAAGAGCAAGCCCGGCGTGCAAGTCGCGCCCGAGCAAGCGCGGCCCCAGGATGGCCCGCACGTGATCCTGCGGTTCGCGTATTCGAGCGAGAAGAAGGCGTGGTTGGAGCAGGCGCTCCCGCAGTTCGCGGCAACCCATCCAAAGCTGGCGAACGGCAAAGCGATCGTGCTCGAGGCCAAGTCGTTTGGCTCCGGTGAAGCCTCGGCCGCGATCCTCGATGGCTCGTTCAAGGCGAACGTGTACTCGCCCGCCTCGGCCGCGTATCTCGCGCTCTTGAACGACCAGTGGCGGGCCACGCACGCCGGCAAGCTGCTCGCGGCGACCAGCGAGCCCCTCGTCCTGTCGCCGATCGTGATCGCGATGTGGAAGCCGATGGCCGAGGTCCTCGGCTGGCCGACCAGGGATATCGGCTGGACCGACATCATCAAAGTGTCGAAAGATCCGAAAGGGTGGGCGACCCTCAAGCACCCCGAGTGGGGCTCGTTCAAGCTCGGTCACACGCATCCCGAGTTCTCGAACTCGGGCCTGCTCGCGGTGCTCGCCGAGGCCTTCGCGGGTGCAGGCAAGACGCGCAACCTCACCGTCGAGGATGTGCGGGCACCCAGGACCAGTGCGTACCTCCATTCGATCGAGCACGCGATCGTGCATTACGGCAAGTCGACGGGCCTGTTTACCGAGCAGATGCTCGATCACGGGCCGGGGTACATGTCGGCCGCGATCACGTACGAGAACCTCGTGATCGAGTCGTACGCGCGTCCGGGGCGCGCACCGTTCCCGCTCGTCGCGATCTATCCGGTCGAGGGCACGTTCTGGTCGGATCATCCATATGCGGTGCTCGACAACGATGTCACCGGCGCCGACGAGAAGGCCGCGGCCGCGCAGTTACTCGCGTTCTTGAAGGCGCGGCCGCAGCAAGAGACCGCGCGCGCGCTCGGGTTTCGCCCGGCCGATCCGAAGCTCGAGATCGCGGCGCCGCTCGATCTCGCACACGGCGTCGATCCCAAGCAGCCGCAGACGTTGCTCGAGGTGCCGCCGGTCGAGGTGCTGACCGCGCTGCTCGCGGTGTGGCGCGAGCAGAAGAAGTCCGCCGACGTGATGATCGTGTTCGATCGCTCGGGCAGCATGACCGGCGATCCGCTCGCACAGGCCAAGCAAGGGGCGCGTGCGTTTGTCACCGGCCTCGACGATCGCGACTCGCTATCGATCATGTTCTTCTCGAACGAGCTCGGCGTGCCGGCCGAGCCGATGCCGCTCAAGCAAGCGCGCGCGAAGCTGCTCGAGCAGATCGATGGCGTGTTCGCGAATGGTGGCACCGCGCTCTACGATGCCGTCGACGTGGCCTACAAGGTCATGATCGCGCGAGCCAGGAAGACCCCGGACCAGATTCACGCGATCGTCGTGATGACCGACGGCAAGGACGAAGATTCCAAGATGCAGCTCGAGACGTTGAACGCCAAGTTCAACCCCGAGAATGCGCCGGTCAAGATCTTCACCATCGCGTACGGTGACAGCGCCGACCCGACCGTGCTGCAATCGATCGCGACTGCGGCACAGGGTACGAGCGTCAAGGGGACCGCGGCGACCATCGTCGAGGTCTATCGCGATCTGTCTGCGTTCTTCTGATGCCGAGCACCCCCATCGAAAAGCCTGATCTCAAGCCCCGCCTGGGCAAGGTGGTCGCGCGCGCATCCACGAGCCCGATCAACCTCGGCGTGGGTGCGGCGGCGGCGACGCTCGCGATCGGGCTCGGCTCGATTCCGCTCGCGGCGCTCGGCGTGCTCGCGTACGGCGCGATGGTCGCCTACGACTCGTTCAATCCGACGTTCTGGAAGAAGGTCTACGAGCCCAAGCCGCAGGAGCGGTTGAAGCTGCCGGATGCCAAGACCATCGAGGATCCGGGTACGCGGTCCGCGATCGTCCAGATCATCGCGACGAAGGCCGAGCTCGAGCGCGTACTCGAGCAGACGCCGACCGATGTGCTGGCGTCGTTGTCGACGACGCTCGCCTCGCTCGTGCAGCTCGAAAATCAAGCGACGCTGCTCGCGCGGCAGGCCGAGGACATCTCGCACCACCTCAATACGGTCAACGAAGATGCGTTGCGCGCGGATGCCGAGGCGCTCGCGATGCGTGCGAAGACGACGAAGGATGCGACGGCGCGCGCGGCTTTCGAAGAAGCGAAGACCGCACGCGAAGACGAGCTCCGTACGATCAGCGAGCTGCGTGCGGCCAAGGATCGGATCGATGCAAACTTGATGCATCTGGTCGCGGTGCTCGGTGGGCTGCCGACGAAGGTCGTCCACATGCGTGCGCTCGATCGCGAAGCGGCGGATCGGTTCGGTGGTGATGTCAACGCGGAGCTCGAGGCGATCGCCGACGAGCTCAAGACGTCCGAAGAAGTGATGAAGTCGATCGGTGAGATCGGGGAGACCACGAAATGAAACCAACGCTCAAGCTTGTGATCATCGGCGCGTTCGTTGCGGCAGCACTGATCATCGTGCTGGTCGCGAAGAGTGGCACCAAGCAGCCACCGGGCGCGACCGCGGGAACATCGGCGCAGGGGAGTGCGACCAAGGTCGAGGGCACCGGGACGTCGATCCAGGTCCTGTACTCGACCGAGAAGAAGGAGTGGATCGAAGCCGCGACCGAGGACTTCAAGAGGGTCCATCCCGAGATCAAGGTCGAGCTCGTCGGCAAGGGTTCGATCGAAGCCGCGTCGGGCATCCTCGAAGGCACGTACACGCCGACGATGTGGAGCCCCGCCGATACGATGGCAATGAACCTGCTCACGTCGGACTGGCAAACCAAGACCCACACCAACATCGTCGCACCGTCAGGCGGAGACGCGCCGCAAGCACTGCTCCTCACGCCGCTCGTGTTCGTATGCTGGGAAGACCGCGCTCAGGTGTTGCTCAAGGCGAGCAATGGCGCGATCTCGTGGAAGGCGATCTCGAAGGCTGTGGCGTCGCCGCAAGGCTGGCCGGCGATCGGCGGCCAGGCGAAGTGGGGATTCGTCAAGCTCGGTCACACCGACCCCACCAAATCGAACTCGGGCCTCGAAGCTATCTACCTCATGGGGCTCGAGTTCACCGGCAAGCCGAAGCTCGCGATCGAGGATCTCCTCGATGCAAAGCTCCAGGACTTCGTCAAAAGCATCGAGAAGGGCGTCAGCAAATTCGAAGCCTCGACCGGCACGTTCATGACCGACATGGTGCGGTTCGGGCCCTCGAAGTACGACATCGCGGTGGTCTACGAATCGCTCGCGATCAGCGAGATTGCCAATGCAGCGGGCCGCTGGGGCAAGCTTCGCGTCTATTATCCGGCGACGACGATCTGGAGCGATCACCCGGTCGCGTTGATGCAAGGCGCGTGGGTTACCCCCGAGCAGAAGGTCGCGGCCCGCCAGTTCATCGCGTTCTTGCGCAGCAAGCCCGAGCAGCAGCGCGCGCTCGAGTTTGGCTTCCGCCCGGCAGATACGTCGATCCCGATCGTCTCGAGCGACGCGCAGAACCCGTTCACGCGGCTCGCCGCGGATGGCATCACCGTCGACGTGCCGACCGCAGCGGACCCGCCAGATGGCGCGGTCGTCCGCAACGTCATGATGATGTGGCAGCGGATCGTTCAACCGTAAGCAGTCGGTCGCTCAATGACCTGGATGCGGCGCGTTCGCCCAGTCCTCGACCACTTCATCGGCACCGCAGTGCGCGGTGTACTGCTCGCCGAGCTCGCGGGCGTCGGCACCGCGGCCATCAAGCACCATCAGCCGCACCAGCTCGTGCGCGGCGAACGGAATGCAACGGTCGCCGAGCTCGCTGCGTAGAAACTCGATCCGAGATTTGCGCGCGCTCGACACCGCGTGGAGCTCGCGTCGCATCGCCTCGTGCTGGGTCGGCTTGCCAACCGGCAGCGTCCCGATGAACCACGCGCACAGCGACATCGCGAGCGCGACGACAACACCACCGAGCACGAGCTGATGGTCACGCTGCGTGTGGCCGATCGGCAGGTGCGTGAGCCCGGCGGTGCGCTGAGCGATGCCGCGCCAATCGGCACCCGGCACGGCGAGCTTGAGCTCGGCGACCGCTCGCTTGGCTTCATCGATCGCAGTCGGGTCGACCCGTACCGCTTCGCTGTCGGTCGCGGCGCGCTTCACGTATGGGCGCATCTCGTCGTACGCGATCGTGTTCGCACCTCGCCTGGCGAGCTCGGACCGTGCGCGATCGAGGTGGCGCCAGATCTCGGGATACGTATCGTGAACTTCGTGGACCGCGCGCCACCGGTCGTTATTCGCGGGTGATGCGGTGACGGTCACGCGAGCGGCGGCGCGTTCGCAGTTGTCGACCAGCGCCTCACCGATCAGGATCGCGCCGATGGCGCGGTCGTGTTCGTCGAGTGAGTGCGCGGTGTCGCGGTACATGTCTTTAGTGTTTCGGATGATCGGCACCCTGGCAAGCCCCAAGATGCGGCACGGCCGCCGAGCCACGGGCGACGGCAAGAAGAAGCGCAAGCTCCGCCAAGGCCACCGATACGTTGAAGAAAATCCCGGGCAGGCAGGTCGGCGGCCAGCGGATCCAGCAAGCACTCGGCGGCGGCGCAGCGCCGACGGCTTAGTTAGTTACTTTGTCAGGGAGAGAACACGAGGGGGGTGCGGAACGTGAGGCCCGCACCGGCGTGGAACATGCCGACATCCGCGACGGTGTCGCGTGCACCGGCTTCGATGTAGACGCCGATCGCGTACGCGCCGAGGAACACCCCGCGCGGCTCGATGCCGACACCGCCGACGAAGAGCTCCGCACTCAGGCGGCCGGTCACGCCGAACCCATTCTTGGTCTCGCCAAATGCGTTGCTCCGCAGATATTCGCCGCGACCCGCTGCCCACACGCGCGCGAAGTCGCCCTGCGCGAGTGTGTGGCCGACCTCGAGATACGCACCGCCCATCGAAACCCCGGTGCCGGTAGTCATCGACGGATCGTTCGGCGCAACCATGAACGCGCCGAACAAGCCGATGCCGACATCGGTATCGGTGGGCTTTGGCGACAGCGAGGCCCAGTGCACGCCGATCGCAACTCCGACACCGGGCGCGTAGCCATGCGTCGTGTTGATCCCGGTCTCGCCGATATCGATCTTGAGCGGCAGCATCACGCGCGGGCCAGGGCGCCGGCGATAGCGAATTCCGCTATCCGGTGCGCCAGCTTCGTTGCGGTGATCGCGAACCTCGGGGGTGGGCGCATCGTTGCTGCGGTGATCGCGAATTTCACCTCCAGCGAAGGCAGGGGCGGCAAAAGCCGTTAGAGCGAGGGCGACATAAGCAATGCGAGTCATAGGTAAGCGGGCCTATTCCACCAAGTGTGCCACCGCGAACTACGTGCAATTGCTGGGGCGCATGCCCGACCCGATCGTGAACGCCAGTTGATGGCGTGCCGAAATCAGGTGCTGCGAGTCGACCACCAGCGCTGCCACGCGGCGGCGTCGGTGCCGAAGTCGCGACCACGCGCGAACGAACGCAGCGATTCGATCGCGTTCATGCGGACGTATTCATCGCTGTCTGCGAGCGCGGCGATCAGCGACGGCACGGCCGTGATCGGGTCTTGATGCTGTAACAAGATCGCGGCGCTTCGCCTTTCGGTGACATCGCCATGCACCGACAGGTCCGCGAGGACCGTCGCGCCTTCGCTCGAACGCACCGTGCCGAGCCCGTTCAGCGCCGCGACGCGGACGCGCTCGGTCAAGCCGTGATCCGCGATCCGGGTCGCGAGCTCCTTCGCTGGGAGCTGGCCATCGCGGTAGAGCGTGGCGAGGCCGGTCGTCGCGAGCACTGCCACGCCGAGATCTGGATCGTGCGAGGCCGCGAGCAGCATCGCGGGATCACGCGCATCAGAGGTCGCCAGCTCGCGCACCGCGGCGCGACGAATCTCAGGATCCGGATCGCGAAGGTCGGCGGCGAGCCCAGGATCGAGCGTCGGCGTCGCGAGCGGTGGCGCGGAGCGCGCGTGTAACGTGGCGGTGACGACAGGTGTCGTGACGACGGCGGCGGGCTGCGCGTTCGAGGCGTGACCCATCCACATCCCGAAACCGACGAGCGCCGTGGCGAGCGCGGCCAGGATCGCGAACCGCGACATCATTCGATGCTCACGCAGCAACGGCCGTATTCCGAGGACGACGTTGCAGTCGAACCTTCCGGCGAGGCTGCCGTGGTCGACGCGACGTAGAGCGCCGTGCCGGCCGCATCCTGATCGCCGATCCAATCGAGCAACATCGTGTCGGTCAACGCGGTGCCCGAGGCGAGGACCGCGCGGACTTCCGGCGACGAGCACAAGTGATAGCCGAGCGTGGCGCAGCGGTTCGAGGCGGTCGTGAACGTGAGGCCCGAGGTATCGCTCGCCTCCACGCAGAACGCCGCGCCGACCTTCACGAGACCGGTCGGGCAGCCGCGATTCGTGACGCGCTGACCGTTCATGTTGAGCGTGCCCGAGAGCGTGCCCCCGCTGAGCATCAAGTAGCGACCGTCGGTGAATGCGGTGTCGAGCCCGACCGTGTCAGCCTGGACCACGACGCCGATGCCGGCCCCGATATTGACCGTCGCCGCGCCACTGGTCGCACCGCCGCTGAGGCCGGCGCCGGCGACGACGCTCGTGATCGTGCCGCCCGAGTTCGTGTCGAGATCGCTCGCGCAGGTCCACGTCGTGCCACTCCACTTGAGCAGCTCGCCGGCGCCACACGTCGTTGGTAGCGACAGCATGATGTTGCCGGTCGTGCCGCCACCGATCAGGCCCGGGCCCGCGGTGACGCCCGTGATCGTACCGCCCGAGTTCGTATCGACATCGCTCGCGCAGCCCCACGCCGAGCCGGTCCACTTCAGCATCTGACCGGTCGCACACGTGTTGACGAGCGACAGCGTCACCGCGCCCGTCGTGCCGCCGCCCATCAGGCCGCTGCCCGCCGTGACCGCGGTGATGTCGCCCGAATCGTTATCGGCGCCGCAGGCCCAGCCCGCGCCGTTGAACTTCAAGATCTGGCCCGTCGAGCAGCTCATCAAGCCGAGCGTCGCGTCACCCGCGGTCGCGCCACCGACGAGGCCCATCGACGCGATCACCGCGGTGATATCGCCGGTCGCCCCGCTATCGGCTTCGCAAACGATCGCGCCGTTCGTGATGTTCTGGAGATGCTGACCGTTGTTGCAGCTGCCGGTGATCTTTGGCTGGAGCTGATCCGCGGTCATGCCGCCGATCGCATCGGCATTCGCCGCGGTGGTCGAGCGTACCGCGTACGGCACGCTATCGAGCGCGATCCGCGGCGCCATCGTCGCGCCATCGACCGTGATCTCGAGGAACCGATCGGTGCCGTCGAACACGTGCCCGTCGAGGGGTGTCGTGCCACCGAGCTCGACGAACACCAGACCATCGTCGGCGATCGTGACCGAGTGGGTCTCGGTCCAGACCGAGTGGCCTGCATCCTGCGCATCGAACAGCGTGAACGACACGTCGTGCGTGCCGATCTTCGCGTCAGCGCTCTTGTCATCGACCAAGCGCGCCGTGAATGCGACGGTGCCTGGCACGTCGGTCGCGTGGGCGGTCGCGACGAGCGCCACCACGATCGCGAAGGCGAGGCGCTTCATCGGACCACCGGCGAAGCGGACTTCATGACGAGGCCGGTGGCCTTGGTCGGCTTCTGCGAGAACGTGTGACCGATCGAGACGTCCATCCGCATCCCGCCGCCCTTCACGCTACCGGCGCCGCTTACCACTTCATGCGAAGCGCGGACGGCACCCTCGTCTTTCTTTGCGGTCGCGCATCCAGCACCCACGATCACCACCAACAGAAGCTTCATAGTGGTGCGGACACTACTCGAATCTTCCCGTCGCTGCGAGGGCGAGGTCCGAGAGGCGGACCAGAGTGGCCCAGCTCCACAGCTCACCGGCACCATGCAGCTCGAGCGCCGCGTCGATGGCGCTGCCAGATCCGGTCAGGGTCACGTCCATTGGAAGTGTCGGCAGGTGCTGGACGCCGAGCGAGGTCGAACCACCGCCGATAGCAATCGACCAAGCCAGGTCGAGGTCGAGTGCCAGCGTCGCCGTGGCCTGGTCACCAGTCGTCCAAGTAGGCGTCGCGCTCGAGGATCTGGCGAGTGCCACCCGGACGCCGGTCAGGCTCGCCGGCTGGTCGAAGACCGACGTGGGCAGCTCGATCGGATCGAGCGAAAAATCGAAGGTGTCGACGACGAGGGTGCCGGCGGCCAGGTGGACGGCCAGCTCGCCGGTCGAGATCGTGACGCTGGCGCCACCGCCCACCCAGCTGTCGCCGGTTGCCCGGTGCTCGGCATCGACCGAGCCCGTGCCGGTGATCGCGAACCGGACCGTGCCCGCCGAGAGCCGGTCGTGGATCGAGCCGGGCGGCTCGGGTGGGGCGGTGACGGAGCAAGCGGTGATCGAGAGAAGGAACAGCATTCGCATCATGGGCCGCGCATCAGCAGTGATCGTGCCGGCCAGGCTGCGACTCCTCGCGCGATCGAGCGCGCCATGTCCGCACGGTGCCGGCTAACCGGACAGCCGGTTACCGCGCTTCGAACGCGACCGACCATAGAAAATCGGTCGGAATGTGACCCTCGAAGTACGGGTCATCGCTCCTCAAGCGTGCGCGGGTCACCGGCAAATAATCCGCGGCACCGACGACGGCTCGCTGGTGACACGTCACGCAGTTAGACTGCAAGCCATCCGGGAAGCGCGCTTCGAGCCACGGGTTGAAGCACGGCGTGCCTGCGGAGTAGGTCACATCCATCAGGTAGTTCGCAGCGGCACCGCGGAGCTCTGGCCTGCCCGCGGCGAACCGGCCTTCGCTCGGCGCGTCGTGCCACCAGTAGGTCTGCCACGTCCAATCGGGAATCTCTTTCGTCGTGACGTGCACCGCGACGAGCGCGACGTGATCACCCGTCGCGAGCGATGGATCGTGCGTCGCACGGCGTGCGGTCTCGAGATCCTCGGCGACGAGATCGCGCACGATGAACGCCGAGAGCGGCCGGACCTGCGCGCTGAACGCGCGCCCACCGAGTGTGACCTCGGCGAGCTCGCCCTCGGGGATCACGGTGCGATCCGGATCGACCGCGATCGCGCGCTGCCACGTTCGATCGGGATTGCCGTCGGCATCGGGCTGCGTCGGCTCGCCGTCCCAGATCGGCATCGCGGTCAGCCCGCGCGCGTGGACCGCGTACCACGTGAGCTTCACGGCGGTGGCGTCGCTGGGGAATGCCGGGAGCTCGGCGAGCGTGTCGAGCACCTTGCGCTCGGCGAGGTGCTGGACCTTCACGTGGTGCGCGGCGTTCGGATCGAACAACACGTTGAACATCACCGGCAGATTCTCGGCATCGATCGTATCGCCGTTGCGAAACGGGCGCGGCGTCCTGAACGTCGGTCGCGCGAGGGGTGCGGCAGCAAACATGCGCTCGGTCGCGGGCCAATGCTCCCACGCGAGATGGTCGCCACCGGCGAGGTGTTGCCAGAGCTCCCAGCCATGAGCGCGCATCGCCGCGACATCGCCACGGTCGCGATCTCCGAGTAATGCTTCCTGAAGCGTCGTCGAAGCGGGTGCGCACGCACCCACGCAGATCGCGAGCGATACGAGGCGCATTTCGATGCCACTATACGGCGTGTTGCGATTCTTCACCGCCGATTATGTCGAGCGCGCTACCTTGCGCGACGGCTCGACGGCGCTGCTCCGGCTCGTCACGCCGGACGACAGGCAGCTGCTGCGTCACGAGTTCGAGCGCTGGTCGCCGGAGTCTCGCTACGCCCGGTTCCTTGCGCCGAAGCAAGCGCTGACCAAGGACGAGCTCGAGTACCTGTGCGTGCTCGATCAAGAGACCCACTTCGCGATCTGCGCGGTCTCCGAGACCGGTGATGGAAAAGGCGCGGCCGTGGGGCTCGGCGTCGCACGCTTCATCCGGCTGCCCACGATCCCACTTGAACAAGTCACCGCCGAGGCTGCGCTCGCGGTCGCCGACGACGCGCATCGCAAAGGCTTGGGACAGCTCTTGCTGATGCGGCTGTGTGCGGCTGCGGCCGAGCGCGAGATCGAGCGGTTTCGCTGCGAGGTCCTGGTCGAGAACGTCTCGATGCAGGAGCTCATCAAGGTGATCGCGCCCGAGCACACGACCTCTACGCGACACGGCATCCTGACGATCGACTTCGCGATCGATGCCATCGCGCCCGACGCGCCGCTCTCGCATCCCGTGCCCGAGAACCCGCTGCACCGGTTCTTCCGCGCCGCGGCCGAGAACACCGTGGAGTGGACCGACGCGGTGCGAAAGCTCTGGCGAGGTTAGAGCAGCTTCGCGGTCATCGTGATCGGCGTCGCCGAGAGCGCTTTCGAGACCGAGCAATTCTTCTTCGCCGTCTCCGCGAGCTCCTGGAACTTCGGCGAGGGCACGGAGAGCTTCGTCCGCGCTGACGAGGAACAGCAGCTTCTTACGATCGTCTTCGCTATCGCCAGCGAACTCGGCCGCGACCTTGTGTCGAGGTCCGAAGGTCTTCGGACCCAAGCCCGCGAGCTCGACCTCGACTTCGGTCGGCAGATCATTGCAGAGGTCCTCGAGGAGGCGCAGCCCTCGGCGCGCTCCTTGTCGTCAAGCACGCTGTCGGCGTACAGAGGCTACCAGCGGCCGCGAAACGAGAAGCCGCCATGGCCACCACCGCCGCTGTTGTAGTTGACGGTGACTTCGCTGCGGTTGCGCATCGCCATCGCCATCCCGAACATCAGCAAGTTCGACCCGCTGAACGAGCCGTTGTTGTCGCGGTGGCTGAGGTCCTTGATCGAACCGGCGATGCTGTTAAGCGAGGTCCGCAGGCCGTCGCTGATGCCCGAAGAGCTGGAGCTAGCTGCGCTGGTCGGGCCGATAGGGCCGATCGGGCCCGGCGAGCTGGAGGTCGCGGTGACGGTGCCGCCGTTGACAGTTTCGAGGTCGAGGATCGAGATGTGTTGCATGGGTGATTGCTCCTTGAGCGTTTCCTAGAGCAGCCCCCGTGCCAGCGCGATTCGCGTCGTACGTCCGCGAGATCCGCTATGCCGATCGGCACACGCCGAATACTCGAGGATACGCCGGCAGCGCCGATGCGACTCCTTCGCGTGACGTTACCCGTCGCGGTCGGCCTGATGGGCGTGCGTGGCGCGGCGCATGCCGAGACTTTCGGCGAAGTCCAAGCAGGCATCGCGAACCCGGTCGGCAATAGCGACTGGACGAACCTGGTCTCGACCAGCTTCAAGCTCGCGGGCCGGCTCGGGTTCACGATCCCGCAGGGGATCGGTGCCGCGCTCCAGCTCGATTGGACGCCGATCAACATCAATGGCGATACCGCGCCGGGCATCGATGTCTCGGCGTAGCGGATCCGGCTGCTCCCGAACTTCATCTATCACCACCCGATCGCGCCGAATCTCAGCCTGCCGGTAGCGCGAGCTAAAACGAGCTAACACCGAGTCGGAGCACACCGGTGGGTTTCGCATCGACCAGCGGGCCCGGGCGCGATGTTCTGGATCCACCACGAGGCACACCAGGAACACGGGTTCCGGACGCTTTGTGGTCTTTGTAATCTTTGTGATCTTTGTGGCCGCTCAGGGTCCGAACGAAGCAGCTCATCGGAGACGCCACTGCGGTCGATTCCGATCCGTTGCACTGATCTTAATGGGATTGCGGTTAGCGCCAGCTACGCAGGTTCGTCGTCGCATCGCCACGAATCTCCGCGAGCGCCTCGCTCGGGAGGGGGAACCAGCGCAGCTCTTCGAAATCGGCTGTCCGGACCGGATCGACGAGCTGGAGGGTCTGGAACTCCAAGGTCGCAGCGGCGATGATCTCGTTGGCTTCTTCGATGTAGCCGGGCAGCGCCGACTCCGGCTCGGTCGCATGGCGCGAGCGGTACTCCAGGTTGCCGGTGCGATACGAGAGCTCGCCGAGGCGAAGCACGTCGCTCGGGTTGTGCGCGCGATGGCGCCACTCGCCGGTGTCGGGGTTGAAGTTGTAGTGTGGCAACAGCCGCCAGCCTTCGTTCGCGATCAGATGGATCGCGTCGAGGATGAACTGGAACTGCGTCTCCGAAAGGAAGTAGTTGAAGTTGACGCGCACCCAACCCGGCTTGATGCCCTCGCAACCGCGCACGATCTCGCGCTCGAATTCCTTGCTGCGATCGAGATCGATGCCGAGCAAGCGGTGACCGTAGGGACCCGCGCAACCGCAACCGCCGCGCGATTGGATGCCGAATAGATCGTTGAGCAGCGCGACGACGAAGTTGTGATGCAGGTAGTTGTGCTTGTGCTTGATGATGAACGACACGATCGAGAGCCGCCACGCTGCCCGGTTGCCGAGGATCTGGATGCTCGAGTTTGCCGCCCACGAGCCGATCGCGCGCTCGATGAAATCGACCTCGCGCTCGCGGATCGCCTCGGCGCCGACCGCATCCTTCAACTGGAACACGAGGCCCGCGCGAATCGATTCGATGATCGCCGGCGTGCCGCCCTCTTCGCGCATCACCGGATCGGTGACATAGCGATGGCCCTCGGAGTTGACGTACGCGACCGTGCCGCCGCCCGGCGAGCCCGGCACCGTATTCGCGCACAGCGCGCGTCTCACGACGAGAACGCCGGGCGTCTGCGGGCCGCCAATGAACTTGTGGGGCGAGATGAACACCGCGTCCTTGAAGCTATCCCCCGGGCCATTCATCTCGATCTGTACGTAGGGGCCCGCCGCGGCGTAATCCCAGAACGAGAGAGCTCCGTGATCGTGCAGCAGGTTCGAGATCGCGCGCGTATCGCTCGCGATGCCGGTGACGTTGGACGCCGCCGAGAAGCTCCCGATCTTGAGCGGTCGCGCGGCGTAGCGCACGAGCTCCGCAATGAGGTGGGCCGGATCGATATGGCCGTCCGCGTCTTCCTGGATCACGACGACGTCCGCGATCGATTCGCGCCACGGCAGTTCGTTCGAGTGATGCTCGAACGGGCCGATGAACACGACGGGGCGCTGATCGTCCGGGATCGAGGTATCGAGGGAGAACCGCGCATCGAGATCCGCGGGGATCCGGAGGTTCATCACGTCGATCAATTTGTTGATCGCGCCGGTCGCGCCCGAGCCGCAGAAGATCACGAGGTCGTCGGGCCCACCGCCGACCGCGCGATGGATGATCTCGCGCGCGTCGTCGCGAAACGTCGTGGTCTGACGCCCGGTGCCACTGGTCTCGGTATGCGTGTTCGCGTAGAGCGGCATCACCTCGGCGCGAATGAAATCCTCGATGAACGTGAGCGAGCGGCCCGAGGCCACGTAGTCCGCGTATGTCACGCGGCGTGTGCCGTACGGGCCTTCGAGCGCCTGGTCATCACCGATGATGGCGGCGCGGACAGTTTCGATCAGACGTGCGCTCGCGGGATCCATGAGTTTCCCATTATGCCGTGCGTGCCCTCGCGGTTCGAGCCTAGAAGCAGGCGATCCTCGCGACGCTGTGCGTTGGAGCTGCGCAGTCTGCGCATTAGCAGGTCAGGACGATCTTGCCGAAGCCCTGATTGCTCGCCATGTGCTCGTGCGCCTCGCCCGCTTTGGCGAGCGGAAACACGCGGTCGATCACCGGCTTGATCGTCCCGCGCGCGAGTAGCGGCACGACTTGATTCTCGAACACGCGCATCGCCGCGATCTTCTCCTCGAGCGGCCGCGCGCGCAGCATCGTACCGGTGACCTGCACGCGCTTGCGCAAGATCGCGCCGAGGTCGGCCTCGGTCTTGCCGCCTGCTAGCAAGCCCACGATCACGATCCGGCCCTTGAGCTGGATGCAGCGCAGATCCTCGGCGAAGTAGTCACCGCCGATCAGCTCGATGATCACGGCGGGCGCGGGAATCTTGTCGGCGAACCTGCCGTTCTCGGCGACGACACCGACATCGAGGCCGAGCGCTTTGCAGCGCGAGATCTTGTCGGCGGTCCGCGCCGTGCCGACCACGGTGCAGCCGAGCGCGCGCCCGAGCTGGATCGCGGCAGTCCCGACGCCGCTGCCGCATCCGTTCACGAGCATCACTTCGCCGGTACGCAGGTTCGCTTGCATCATCGCGTCGTACGCGGTGATAAACGCCTCCGGAACCGCCGCCGCGTGCTCGAACGAGATGCCATCTGGAATCTTCGCGAGTGCGCGCTCGTGCGAGGTCACCGCCTCGGCGTAGCCTCCACCGCCGACCAGCCCGAACACCCGGTCGCCGACCTCCCAGCGCTGGACATCCGGGCCAAGCGCTTCCACCTCACCGGCGATCTCGAGCCCCGGGATGTCGGGCGGAGCATCGAAGGGTGCCGGATACGTACCCATACGCTGTAGTAAATCCGCTCGATTGATCGCGGTCGCGCGAATCCGCACGCGGACCTCACCACGCGCCGGTTCGGGCGTTGGTTTCTCGACGAGAACGAGTGTGTCCGGACCGCCTGGCTTCGTGATCGAGATAGCTCGCATGGTGGTGCGGGTGTAGCATTTCGAATATGCAGACCGTCGCGCTGCTGCTCCTTATCGCGGCTTGCGGAAGTGAAACGCCGATGCTCGGCGGAGTCGGGCATCCGAACAATGGAGCGGTCGCGGGAGCGGCGGCCGCGGCTGCCGCCGCACTGACGCTCGCGGATCCGCACGCCGCCGATCGCAAGCCCGAACAGAAGCAGGAAGAAGAGAAGCGGCCGATCAAGGTGAGAGAAGAAGTGCCCGCGAGCGTCTTCGATCGGATCGATGGCTCGGCTGCGAATACCGGCAGCGGCACGGAAGCGCCTCGCCCGCACGCGAAGCCGGCGACGGCAGCCGCCGGCTCGGCCGCATCGCCGCCGCCAAACGGCAAGGTGCCGGTGTTGCCATCGCCCCACGACGCGATCGATCCGGGCCACGCGGACGCGAACGCCGCGCCATAGAACGCCGCAGCTCTGGATCGGGGGCTCTTGTTCGTCAGGCAGCCCTCGCCGTCCTGGGCGCCGAGCACCGGATCGATCACGCCGCGCGAAACCTTCTGCGTGAAGGTCTGGAGATCGCTGACCTCGCCGGCGAAAGAGCGGTCGTTGATGACCATCGGGATCGACTCACAGAATCGGCCTCCACGCGCCGGAGATCTTCGCGCGGCCTCAGTTCGTCGGATCCCACGTGATGCCGAGCCGCCGACGCTGTCACCCAGGATTGGCTTGCAGGGCGTCGGCGAGCTGCGACGCGAAGGTTCCGCCGCGCAACCTCGCGTTCTTGATCTACATATCGGGCGCGATAGTCTCGACCAACAAGCTACCGCTCTTGAAGCGCGCGCTGCTCTTGCACGTCGATCAGCTATGCTTGGCGCGCTTGGCGGGCTTGGCCCGCTTGGTCCGCTTGGTCCGCTTGGTCGCCCACATGTTGTCGACGAGGTTCGGGTAGCGCCGTCCCGCACGCTTCGCACGCGTGCGCGCAGCACCGACGGCTTTAACGCTCAGTTTCGAGTGCGCCGATTTTGACGCGGGGTTCTTTTTCTTCCAAGGTTTTCGTTTCTTCGCTGCGGTCGGTGCCATACCGGTGCTGCGATGCAGATGGCGTGCCTTGAAGCGCAGTCGTTTCGATGAGCGCGAGAAGGAACGGGAGGGCCCGCATCCCGGGTTACGGTGTCACGGTCGCATCGAATCGTGATCGCGCATCGTCGATCGCCGTCCGCGCGACGTTCCGCAGTTTCGCGAGGTTCGACAGCGCCGCGGGCGTCGCCTCGTGGCTCGGGTCACGCCCCCAGTAGGCGTCGAGCCACGTGAGCGCCGCGAACGGCGAGACGACCGCGATCACCGCCGCACCCACGTTCAACGGCGGCGGCAAAAAGGCGAACGCTAACCCGACGAGCCCGGCGGCCCACAATGGGTAGAGCACCAGGGCGGTGCCGAGCTTGATCGTCGAGACCGCATCCGCATCGTAGCGCCTCGCGACCATGCGCGGGATGAAGTACGGAATCCCGTAAAGCACGAAGCCCGGCACCGCGAGCGGTGCGAGCAGCGCGCGCCTGGCCCAGCGCGACGATGGCTTGGCGACCTCGCGACCCCGCGCGCGACCCTGCGCATCGGCGAGCCCGTACTTCGCGAGCTCGGCGTAGTACGCACCGACCTTGGCTTCGACGTGCGCGATCAGATCGGGTCCGAGCTCGCGGAGCGTCCTGTTCGCGAGCTCGACCTGGCGACCGATCGCATTCCAGCCGGCGAGCGAAGCATCGCCCGCATCGTTTGCGAGCATCTCCGCGACGCGCGCGATCAGCCGGCGCTCTTCGTGCGTTTCGCCTTCGACGAGCAGCTCGCGCAGGTCTTCATCCATCTGTTCGGTGATCCGCGCGACGCGCTCTTCACCGAGACCAGGTACCTCCGCGAGCGTACGAACGGGTCCCCACAGCACGAGACATCGCGACCGAAAATTATCGCGACGATCGAACTCGAGGGCGACCGCTTGGAACGTCTGCGCGGTGCCCTTGCGACCTTCGGCAGCGACGAGCATGCGCGCCGCGCCGGTGCGCAGCGGTGCGAGCTGCGGCTCGCTGTGGCTCGTGCCCTCGGGAAAGATCAGGATGTTGCCGCCCCCGGCGAGGTGGCTCGCGATCTTGTCGAACGTCGCGTCGTTATCGCCGGCGCTCTTGTTCGGCGTGTCCTGCTTGCGAACGATCGGCACCGCACCGGCGCGATCGAGCAGCCAGCGCAACCCCGGCACCTTCCACAGCGTCGATTTCGAGATCGGCGAGATCTCGCAATCGGTATCGGTGAGCACGAGGATCGGGTCGATCAGCGCGTTGTGATGATTCGCAACAAACACGCGCCCGCTGGTCTCGGCGGTGGGCGGTGTTCCGATCCGCTCGATATCGCGGAAGTACAACCGCATGACTTTTCGAAACGTCGAGATCAGGGCGCTCCGCACCCACGATCTCTTTGCCATTTCTCGACGATGACACGCCTGACGAGTTGAGGGGGTGCCGGAGGCATGCGAACGTCACGGGGTGAAGGGTGACCCACGCGAGGCGACCGCGGAGCTGCGCTGCGTCGCGCCGCTGGTCGCGATCCGGCGCGAGGGCGTGCAGCTGCTGGGGCCGTGCCTGTTGATCACGAACGGCATGCAGACGATCGCGGCCGCGAGCTCCGAGGTGCTGCGCAAAGCGGGCGCGCAGCTCGCGATCCTCACGCGCTTCGACGGCTCGACGTACCTCCAGATCAAAACATGGCAGCTCGCGCGCCACTCGGCGCTCGGCATCATCGAGCTCGGCGAAGGCGCGCAGTTCAGCCCGGAGGTCCATCCGCTGCATCTATCGCTGTTGAGTGCTGCGGTCGAGACGCGTGGCGCTCCTTCGGCCCTGATCACGATCCGTTCCGAGGGCAACGGCTTCGCGCGCGAAGTGATCGGCGTGCGCATCGATGTCGATGACGGCGACGAGATGAGCGAGCCGCTCGTGCGGCTCGTGTCGCCAATCGATGTGGTCGAGCCTGGAACGCTTGTCGATGGTTCGCCGCTGTTCGCGTGGATGCCGCCCGATCCGGTGCTCGGTCGCGCGGGTGAAGTGATCGCGGTCGCGATCGGGGTGGTGGCGCGCGCGCGGACCGCTCCCGCGACGAGCAACGCGATCGCAGAGCTCGTCGGTCTCGAGGATGCGGGTCGTGCGTTACCGTGGGGCGAAACCGCGCTCGCCTCGAGCAACGAGCTCGCGCAGGTTGCCGGTGAGATCGCGGTAGCCTCGACCTCGCCGGATCCGGAGCGGCACAGCTAATGGCTGATGTCGTCGGCGTCCGCGTCCGGTGTCCCGAGTGCGGTGCGAACAGTGACGCGATCGGCGATGTCCTCAAGTGCACGTACTGCGGCACGACCTCGCGCGTCCAGCGCCGCACGCAGTTCGGCTTGAAGGTGCCGCTGCCGCCGCGCCCGCCCGAGGCGCCGCAACCGATCGCGGTCCAGGTCAACAACCGCGGCGCGACCCTGTTCGTCGTCGTGATCTTGATGTTCGCGACCTTCATCATCGTGCCGTTCGTGATGCTCCGCGGAAGTTTGCAGTCCGCCAAGTCGCACGCGTCGGCAGCTGTGACAAAGCCTGCCAGCTCACCACCACAGCGGTTGGACTGGATTTCGTCCCGACCGCTGGTCTCGGATCTCGATGATGACGGCGTCGCTGATGCGATCGGCTTGCAACGCGACGCGATCGCCGACCAGATGTTCATGGTCGCCCTCTCGGGTGCGAGCGGCAACGTGCTGTGGCGGACCCTGTCGCTCGGCACATTCGAGGCGGTCTACCGCAAGGAGCTCGCGCTCTCCTCGGGCGTGATCCTCTTCGGCGATCGCGACCGAGACCAGACGCTCGCCGCGTTCGATGCCGCGACCGGCAAGCCACGATTCACAGCGACGTTCAGCGAGGTCGTCGACAAGGTCTGCGCGGCCGATGCTGGATTCATGAAAGTGATCACGAAAGATGGTGTTCGGTCGCTGCTCGATCTGAAGACCGGGCAGGCGAGCGCGATCAAGGCGACGAAGGGGCGCGTGGTCTGCGCGGCGCTGCCGTCGAACAGCGAGCGGCAGGGCGCGCACCTGAACTTCACGATGAGGCACTCGCGCGAGCTCCCGGGCATGACCAATGACATGCTGTTCGGTCACGAGGCGCCGTGGATCGTGACCGGCGTCAAGAATCCGGGCTCGCGCCTGCCGATGCTCGCTGCGCTCGACGACAAGGACAAGGTGCTGTGGACGACCGTGGTCCCGCTCCGCGATCCGATGAGCGTGAAATTTCAGGAGCCGGTGGCGACGGATGTCCAAGGTGATCTTGTCGCGACCGTGTACATCCGAAACGAGCACGAAGCCCCGGTGTTGACAGTTTTCGATCGCACGACGGGTGCTCGCAAGTTCGAAACACCCATCCACCCTCGGGCGTCGGCATTCATAATGGTGAACGATGTCGTGATCAGCAAGAAGATCATCTACGTGACGCTGAACGCCTCGATCCAAGCATTCGATCGCGACACGGGTGTGCTCAAGTGGGTGATCGGCGAGACTCGCTGAGCCGTGAAGATCGCCACCTGGAACGTCAATGGCATTCGCGCGCGCGCCTCGCAGCTCGTCCACTGGATCGATGCCGAAGAGCCCGACGTGATCTGCTTGCAAGAGATCAAGGCGACACCGGCGCAGATTCCAGAGACTGTCTCGGCGATCGCGGGCTATCACCCGTACTGGCACGGCGGTGGCGGATACTCCGGTGTGGCGCTGTTGATGCGCGAGAAGGTGTTCGCGCAGCCCCCGGTGTTCACGCATCCGCCGTTCGATCTCGAGAATCGCTTGGTCGTCACGGAGATCGACGGTGTGGTCTACGGCTCGCTGTACGCGCCGAACGGTGGCAAGGACTACGGCGTGAAGCTCAGGTTCCTCACCGCGATGGAGGCGTGGGCGGGCGAGCTCGCGGCTGCGGGCAAGCGGCTGGTGCTGTGCGGCGACTATAACGTCGCGAGGAAGCCCATCGACGTGCACCCGACGCTACGCAAGGAGATGATCGGCCAGGCGAACGAGGAGCGCGATCTGATCGACGCGTTCTTCGCGCACGGGTTGGTCGATGTCGGCAGATACGTCGATCCGGACAACGACCGGCTGTTCACGTGGTGGGCGCCGTGGCGGAACCTGCGCCAGCGCAATATCGGCTGGCGCTTGGATTACGTGGCGGCCCATCACTCGCTCGTCGATCAGAGCTGTACGTGCAAGGTGTATCGAGATGTCGGCGCGAGCGACCACGGACCCGTGATCGCGCATATCCTCGATCCGTGAAACAGATCCTGATCGCGGTCGCGCTCCTCGGTTGCGGCACCAAGCACCACGACGAGCCCGCACCTGTACCCACGCCCGTCGCTACCGTCGATCTGGCCGCGACCTTCGAGGCATGCTGGACCGCGTGGAGCGCCGGCACGATGACGCCGCTCGGCGATTGCTACGCGAAGACGGCAGTCAGCGAATCGCCCGGGGCAGGGTTTCCACCCGCGACCCGAGTGATCGCGATCATCGAGGCCGTCCGAGGCCTGCGCGCGGCGTTCCCCGATATCAAAGGCGAGCCGCAGCTCGTGCTCGTCAATGGAACGAAGGTCGCGGCCGTCGTGCGGCTGAGCGGCACGCACGTCGACAAGAAGCAGCCGATCGGCCTCGTCGGTGGCGTCGTCGATAACTTCGACGCGAGCGGCAAGATCACTCACGAGTCGGACTACTTCGATTCGCTCACGATCCAGGGCCAGATCGCTCCGCAGCCGTCACACCTCGTACGCGCGTGGGATGCGACGAGCTCGCTCGCGAAGCAAACGGTCATTGCCAAGCACGATGCGGCGGAGCAGGCGAATGTCGACGTGGTGAAGGCGTTCGAGGCCGCGTTCGCAACGCACGACCTGGCGGCGGTCGGCGCGTTGATCCCCGAGGATGCGACCTGGTCTGATGCGTCGGAGCGCGCCGATTGGACCAAGGCCGAGCTACTCGCCGATCGCGCGGCGGGCGTGGCGGGCTTCCCCGATGTCGCGAGCCACGTCCAGGACATCTGGGCCGCCGGCGATTTCGTCGTCGAGATCGCCGAGCTCACTGGCACCAACGATGGTCCGGTCCCCGGGATCGCGACGCCGACCCACAAGAAGATCGCGGTGCCATTCTTCGCGATCCATCAGATCGCGAACGGCAAGCTCGCCCATACCTGGGTGTTCCAGCAGGCGAGCGCGTTCGTGACCCAACTCGGACTCAAGTAAGCGCATCGCTGACGGTCACGAGATCGTAGCCGCGTGCGCGCAGCTCGGGAACGAGGATCTTCACCGCCGCGATCGTGCCGGTGTGGTCGCGACCCCCGTCGTGCATGAGGATGATGCTGCCGTTACGCGACCGATCGACGACGCGGCGCGCAACCTCGATCGCCGGCAGGTCCTTCCAGTCGTAGCTGTTGACGTCCCACAGGACCGTCTTTTTGTCGGCGCGATCGAACGCGCGCACGTTCGAAGGCGAGCGGCCCCCCCAGGGTGGGCGCACGAGCGTTGGCACGATGCCGGTCGCCGCCGCGATCGCGGCATCGGCTGCGGCGAGCTCGCGCGCGACACTGCGCGTGCTCGCGAGCGGCAGATAGCGATGCGTGTGCGTGTGATTGCCGAGTTCGTGACCTTCGCGAACCATGCGAGCGCAGAGCTCGGGATGTGCCTCGGCTTGCTTGCCGACCACGAAGAACGTACCGGGCACGCCGAGCTCGCCGAGCGCGTCGAGCAGCGCCGGCGTGCGTGTGCCATCGGGACCGTCGTCGAACGTGAGTGCGACGACGCGGCGATCGCGGTCGCCGTGCGATGCGGTGTTCATCGCCCAGTCGACGGGCCCTTCGAAGCCACCGTAGCAAAAAAGATACGCGAGCCCGACGGAAGCGGCCGATGCAAGCGGTGCGATGAGGAGCGGCAGCAACATGCTCGCAGGTAGTGCGAGCGCCATGCCGGGCCAAGATTCGCGGAGTTACCGCGAAGTGCCAGTTCTTCAACGGTGAACAGCTACCGAGCTGCCACCATCGTCACGACGAGCGCGGCGATACCTGGCACCGCCTGGACGAACAAGATCGTGCGCGAGGCCGTGGCCGCGCCGTAGAGGCCGGCGACGATCACGCAGCCGAGGAAGAACAGCTTGAGGGAAGAGCCGAACGGCTCGCCCGCGGTGAGCGACCACACGAGGCCCGCAGCGAGGAACCCGTTGTAGAGGCCCTGGTTTGCCGCGAGCGACTTCATCGCGACCATCTCTGCGAGCGGGCGCTTGAAGGTCTTCGCACCGTACGGCGTTGCCCACAGGAACATCTCGAGGACGAGGAAGTAGACGTGGAGGATTACGACGAGCCCGACCAACACGTTCGAGACAGTGCCCATGGCCCCAGCCTAACGCAAAGCGAGCGTGATCTGCGCGAGCGCGTCACCCGCAACGCGTTCGAACGCCGCGCGATCGATCGAGAGCACGAGATCGCCGGGCTCGTCGGCATAGCTCCTCGCGACCGGACTATCGTCGAGCACGTAGCCGAGCTTGTCGAACACCCGGCGCGAGGCCGTGTTGTGCGGCACGATCGAAGCGTAGATGTGATGGAGCCCGAGGATCTGAAATCCAAACACGTGGATCATCGTCGCGAACTTCGTGCCGAGGCCTTTGCCCTGCGCACTCGTTGCGCCGATCATGAACGCGAACTCGGCAGCGCCGTCGTGAATCCCGCGCAGATCACCATCGCCCGCAAACTCGCCGGCCTCGAACAGCAGGAACGAGCGCGTACCCTCGTCGGCGGCTTCTTCCCACATCTCGACGATGTCCTCGGGATCGATCTCCTCGGTGTGACCCATCAGCTCCGCGTTGCGCGGCTCGTTGTAACCGAGCGCGAGTGCGTTGGCGTGTATGGCGACTTCTTCGAGCGACGGCTCGCACGCGGCAAGTTGCCCCTCGCTGTTCCAGTCGATGCGGTAGCCCACGGTCGCGAGAGCGTAGCGTAGTCTCGCGGCCATGGCCGAACCGTGGGATCGAATCGAGGCGGAGACACGTGGCGCATTTCACGGCGAGGGCAACTTCTTGCTGCGCGCGTATTCGGAGTACATGCCTTCGCCGTACGTCGGGATCAAGCCCTACGCGCCGGAGCGAGGCCACGGCGCGGCGACCTTCGGAACCAGTGATGCGAGCGCGCTCGATGTCGACGAGTACGAGCAGGCCCACGATCTCGAGCCCGGGTTGGACCGGATCGCCGATCACCTGGTGCTCGAGCTCGGGCGGCTGCTGCGCGGCGAGCCCCACGCACTGTCGCAGACGCTGCTCGCGAACAATCCGGCGTGGCCGGCCGAGCTCGCGCAGGCCGCGAAGGAAGGCAAGCTATCGCACGATCCGCTCGTGATCATCATGGCGCTCGCGCTGTCGCGCTCGCAGGATGACAAGGGCAACGATCACTGGACGCTGTTCGGCGGGAGCCACGAGGGTCCGGCGCGCCCGTTCTGGCGCAACCTCGGCGAACTCACGGTGCAGAAGATCCTCGACCACGCGGGGATCAAGGGCGACTGGAAGATCTACGCCGCCGCTGGCGAGCTCGATGCGAAGCTCAAGGAGCGCATTCTCGGCAAGACGCCGATCGAGCAGGTCCACGCGCTCGTCACGTTCGAGCCGTTCGCGCATCTGCCGGCCGAGGTTCGCAAGGCGTACCTCGAGGGCTCGCTCGCGCTCGTGCCCAGTCCGGCGAGCCTGGTGTTCTTCGAGCACCCGCGCTACCGGAAGCTCGCGGCCCAGCTGCCCCACGCGATGCAGATTCCGCTGCTACATCTGTTCCCGCGCGTCGAGGCGAGCTGCGCGATCCGGATCCCACAATCGGGCTGGCTCGACGAGACCGATCCGTCGCAGGAGGAGCACCACCATCGTCACGGCCACAAGATCGCCACGCACATCGTGCGGACTCATCGCTGGCAGCGGATCGCGCGCGATGCCGATATCCACGGCGAGGGCGCGTTCACCGACAAGGTCTCGACCGCGCTGTTCGCGACCGATCCGGTCTCGATCGATCTCTACAACAAGCCGCTCGCCCGCAACTCGCAGGTCTGGGACGAGCATTACAACCTCGTGCTCGACGGACCACGCGCGTCGCAGAAGCAGATCCTGCACGCCGCCGACGTCGTCGGTCAAGGCGGCCGGTTCGGCTATCGCATGTACTACCCACCGATGCGCGCGGGCGTGCGCGAGCTGTTCTGGCACCTGCCGGTGATCGCGGCCTTGGGGCGCGGTCGCCTGCGCGATGCCGTGCAGGGCTACGTCACGGCCGAGCTGCCGGGCGCGCAATCGCTCGTCTTGGCGCCGCACCTGTTGGCGCGACCGGAGCACGTCGCAGCGGCACGGTTGTTCGAGCGCGATCCGGGCCACGTGCGCCACACGACCTGCCAGAACGTGAGGAAGCTGCTCGAGGCCAAGGAGCTGCTCGGCCCGATCTCGCCCGCGCACGCACGGTCGTTACTGCACGTCGAGAAGCAGACCGCGCTCGATGCGTGGCTCGACGGGCTCGCGGCGCACGCGAGCGATGCCAAGCGCGGCGAGCAGCTCGTGGAGACGCTGCGCGGCTGCATCCTGAAGAAAGAGGACAAGCTCGCTCCGCCTCGCGTGATCGATCAGCTCGGCACGCGGGCGTTCGAGGAGCAGATCTGGAATTCGATCGCGGGCCTCGCGCACGGCGAGTTCAAGCAGAAGAGCAACGGAGATGGCATCACCGTGAACCGCGGCAAGGATGGCGGCAAGGCGGCGAAGGCCGCACACGTCCACGTGCACGGTCGCCGCGACCTCGATGCGCTCGGCGATCACTTGCACGAACGCTATCGCGCGCTGATCGCGGCGGCCGGCATGGAGGGCAAGGCCGAGTGCGTCGATCATGTCTTTCGCTGGGAGACCGATTTTGCCTATCCGTGGATGGAGGGCTGGGCCGCGAACATCGCCAAGCCCGCCGAGCGAAATATCGTGATGATCATCCCCGGCAAGAATCGCCAGCAGGCGGTCGTGATGGGGGACCACTACGACACCGCGTACATGGAGGACGTCTACTACGAGGAGAGCGGTGGTGACCTCCTGCGTGCACCCGCCGCGGGTGCCGACGACAATCACTCCGCGACGACGGCGCTCCTCCTCACCGCCGAGCGTCTGCTGCCACTCGCGAAGGCCGGCATGCTCGAGCGCGATGTCTGGTTGGTCCACCTGACCGGCGAGGAGTACCCGGCCGATTGCATGGGTGCGCGTGCGCTGTGCCAGGCGCTCGTCGAGCGGCGCTTGCAGTTCACGGGTGAAGACAAAAAGCCGCGCGATGTCTCGCACGTCGATGTCGTCGCCGCGTTCGTGCTCGACATGATCGGGCACAACACCGAGCGCGCTCGGGATGTCTTCATGATCGCGCCCGGTGAAGGCGCGGGCTCGGCGAAGCTCGCGCGCCGCGCTTTCCACGCGAACCTCGCCTGGAACGAGCTGGCCGCGAAGTGGAACCACGATCGTAAGGGCCTGCACCGCGCGCAGCGCATGCCCGATGGCCCCAAGCATCCGGCACCACCGCCGTTCGCGCACCTCGCACTGCACGGTGAAGTGCGGGTCGAGTGGGAGCCGCGCTCGGCGCTGTTCAACACCGATGGCCAGATCTTCAGTGACCTCGGCATCCCGGTCGTCTTGTTCATGGAAAACTACGACATCAGTCGCAAGGGCTACCACGATACCCACGACACCATGGCGAACATCGACCTCGACTACTGCGCCGCGATCACGGCGATCGCGATCGAGACTGTCGCGGACACGGCATGCGCCACCGAGCTCTAGTCTTTCTCGCGCTCGCGCTCGCGGCGTGCAGCTCGCCGGCGCCTGCACCTCCGCCCGCGGCGTCGGGATCGGGCACCTACGAAGGCCGCCCGATCGCGCAGACCATGAGCTACCTCGGCGCGGACTGGCTCGAGCGCCCCGATCGCGCCGAGCGCGAGCAGCCCGATGTCGTGCTCGATGCGCTGAAGCTCGCACCCGATAGCACCGCCGCCGATGTCGGCGCGGGCACCGGTTACTTCACGGTGCGGCTCGCGAAGC
>Ga0209511_1000170_pt1 | contig 75516 bp, 62 predicted proteins | sample SSSSmetaG_FD_184141 | JGI IMG/M metagenome (GOLD analysis project Ga0209511, IMG submission 184141) | Glacier valley bacterial and archeal communities from Borup Fiord, Nunavut, Canada, to study Microbial Dark Matter (Phase II) - ​SSSS... | ecosystem: Environmental > Aquatic > Freshwater > Ice >... | reverse complement strand
AGTTTTATTGAACAAATCCGCGTCATGTCTGTTAGTCCTTTTGAGGAAGCCAGACTTGATAATAGTTTTAAACCTTTTGCGGCCTACTTAGCTCTTCATAAATATCCTATGACCAGAGATATATTTATGATTACGACCGATCTACCAGGAAGCCTGCCAGCAGGTTTGCTCCATTTTACAGCCGGTGACCGTGGCCAGCGTCTGATGTTGAAACTGGGACTTGTTCCAGCCAATCGGCCCATGAGACTCGTACACGTACGGTCCGAGTAAGGCTAACCCTTAAAAGAATATAAACAAAACAAATAAATTGAAGAATGAAGAAAAAGCTCTTATTTACTGCCTTTTTTACCGCACTTTTTGCGGTAGTGAATGCTCAAAGCAACTTTGGTGTTGATTATTTTAGCATTGGTGAATACCAAAAAGCTAAGCAATATTTTGAAAATCAAGTATCTCAATCTCCTGCAGAATCAAACTACTATCTTGGTGAGATAGCAATAGCTGAAGGTAAGATGGACGAAGCAAAATCTTATTTTGATAAGGGTCTTGCTGCTGATCCATTGTATACACTAAATCAGGTTGGTCAGGGAAAACTGCTGTTGAAAACGAATGTAAAAGCAGCTGAATCTTTGTTTGCCAGTGCATTGAAGAAAAACAAGAAAAGTCCAGTCCTGAATGTGACTATTGCACGTGCCTACTGGGAAAGTGGCATGAACGATGTGGCTCAGCTTAAAATGGTTGTAGCAAAGAAATATGGTAAAAAATCACCCCTTGTTTATACATTGGAAGGTGATATGCTTAAAGCCGAAGGTAAATTGGGTGAAGCAGCAGCTAAATACGAACAAGCCATCAATTTTGATCCCAACGCTGTAGTAGCATCCATTAAGTGCGCTCAGATCTACGAATCAATCAACCCTAACTTATCTTTGGAAATTTTTAAGAAAGTCTTGGTTGCGCATCCGAATTATACGATTGCTTACAAGGGTCTTGGTAGAACATATAGTTTGAATGGACAGTATTTAAGCTCGATAGAAGGTTTCAAAGCATTTGTTGCCGATGGTGGACAATTGAATGTGGACGATTATGTTAAGTTTGCATCTTGCTACTATTTCACCGATCAATTTAAAGCATCCAGTGTAGAGGTTGAAAACGCATTAAAATTAGATTCTGCCCATTTCGTTCTGAACCGTTTCAGAGTTTGGAATGCCGCTAAATTGGACGATTCTGTGAATGGTCTTAAATATGCTGATTACTTTTTCACACTGAAGAGTGAAACCGGATTCATTCCAAATGATTATATGGCATATGCCAGCATTTTGGCAACTAACGGTCTCTTTGATGAAGCCTTGAAGATTTACGAAAAGTTGAAAGAAACAGATTCAGAAAGACCTGATATCTATAAAGAACTTTTTGGAGTTTACCAGAAAATGGGTGATAATGAAAAAGCTTCTGAAACGTATAAAAAGTTCATGGATTTGACCGGAGCTGAATATGTTTCTTCCATGGATTATTTCAAGTTGGCTCGTTCATATTATTCCGCTGGTATCAAACTGAAAGCAGATACAACATCTGCAGCTAATCTCGCAAAAGCCAAGGAATATCTGATTAAAGCCGATTCAACTTTTGCAGTCGTATGTAAAATGACCCCTGAAAGTTATACCGGTTTTATATGGAGAGGCCACACCAATGCAAGTATTGAAAAGGATGCGTCGGAAGGTTTGGGTAAACCTTATTACGAAACAGCGATCGAAATGATTAATGCTAAGAAGGCCGAAAACTCTGGTAATGGATATACAACAGATTTGCTAAGAGCCTATCAATATCTTGGCTTGCATTATTTATTCATCGATGATGACGTGAATTCTGCAAAGTACTGGAACATGGTACTTGAATTGGATCCAAACAACAAGAATGCAAAAATGGTATTGGAAGAACAAGCCGCTAAAAAAGCTGCGAAGAAATAAGTTCTTCTTCCTAAAGTTAAATACTAAAAAATTGGCTGTCTTTATCAAAGACAGCCAATTTTATTTTAATGTAAGAGGTGATGCTATTCAATCCTCTTATACCCGTATACAGCGGAGTTTCCAAGTTCTTCTTCAATGCGAAGCAGCTGGTTGTACTTGGCCATTCGGTCTGAGCGACTCAATGAGCCAGTCTTGATCTGTCCTGAATTGGTGGCCACTGCAATGTCGGCAATGGTGCTGTCTTCTGTTTCACCGGAACGGTGTGAGGTGACAGTAGTGTACCCATGACGGTGAGCCATCTCGATGGCGTTTAGAGTCTCTGTAAGCGTGCCAATCTGATTGACCTTGATCAGGATAGAGTTGGCGCATTTTTCAGCGATACCGCGAGCCAGGAAGTCCACGTTGGTAACGAACAAGTCATCCCCTACGAGCTGACAACGATGACCAAGGCGTTCAGTCAAAAGTTTCCAGCCATCCCAGTCGTTTTCACTCATACCATCTTCGATGGAGTCAATCAATGGATATTTGTTGATCAGTTCTTCCAGAAAAGCAACTTGCTCAGCGGAATTTCGTTTGGCGCCATTCGGGCCTTCAAATTTACTATAGTCGTAAATTCCATCTTTGAAAAACTCGGAGGAAGCACAATCCAAACCAATATGAACATTGTTTGTATTGTAACCGGCCAGTTGAATGGCTTCAATAATTGAGTCAAGTGCGTCTTCCGTACCTTTTAAGGTGGGGGCAAAGCCACCCTCATCTCCAACGGAGGTGCTTAAACCGCGATTGTGAAGTACTTTTTTCAGGGAGTGAAAGATTTCGGCACCCATACGCAAGCCTTCATGAAAAGAAACAGCACCTACCGGACGAATCATAAATTCCTGAAAGGCAATAGGGGCATCGGAATGGGAACCCCCATTGATGATATTCATCATTGGAACTGGCAGAACGTAGGTGTTGACACCACCTATGTATCGGTATAAGGGCAAGTCCAGATAATTGGCTGCAGCTTTTGCTACTGCCAGGGAAACGCCTAAAATGGCGTTCGCACCGAGTTTTGATTTTGTCTTGGTGCCATCCAATGCAATCATCTTATGGTCAATTTCTGTTTGCTGGAGGGCTGACATTCCAATCAAGGAGGGAGCAATCAGTTTATTGATGTTAATGACGGCTTTTGAAACACCTTTTCCAAGGTAGCGACTGGCATCGCCATCGCGAAGCTCTATGGCCTCGTTTTCACCTGTAGAGGCACCTGAAGGAACGGAAGCTCGTCCAAATGCTCCGGATTCCAAAAAAACGTCTACTTCAACAGTTGGGTTACCACGCGAATCCAGGATTTCACGTCCAATGATTTTTTCAATTTTCATATGATTTTTTTTAAAAGATTAATCTATTTATGAAAACAACCCGTCCTCTGAAAAAGTTCAGATTTATATGTTAAAAAACATATTATTTGGAATTATTGCATTAATAAAGCCTTGGTGACTTCATCTGCTTTTTCCTCTCCCAACAGGTAAGTTACAATCTGTAGTGCAAAGTCCGCAGAAACACCTGGTCCTGATGCAGTGATGATCGCTCCATCCTGGACTACCATGTATTCTGACAAAAGAGCTCCTTTCAAATGAATTTCATTTCCAGGGTAGCAGGTCGCTTCTTTACCATCCAGCAAACCCAACTGGCCTAAGATCATAGGTGCTGCACAAATCGCAGCCAGAGGTTTTCCTGCTGCAGCGAAACTAATTAGTGTAGCTTTTAAACCCTCATGTACATTCAGGTTTTTTGTACCAGGCTGACCTCCTGGAAGAATAAGCATTTCGGCATTGTTGAAATCAACATCTGGATACAGTATGTCGGCTTCAACAGCAATGCCGTGTGCACCGACAACACGGAGGTCTCCGGTAATAGAAACACTTGCGACTGACAATCCGGCTCTGCGAAGGATATCAATGGTACTGATGGCCTCAATCTCTTCAAAACCGGGCGCTAAAAATAAAAGAAGCTGCTTCATAACACTATGTTTTTTATGGATGAATTGAATGCTCATTGTCTATAAAAAAAACGTTGCTCAGTCCCATTACAAAATTACGTCATTTCTTAGTCACTTTCGGACCTTAGAAAACTATTTCAGACGGAAGTGATAAGTGATGGTCCCACTTTGATTCTGATTGCCATCTATGGTGTTGAATCGGGCACGCTTTGCTGCACTGAGGGCTGCGTTGCGCAAAGTAGAGTTGTCGGTATTGGTCCCTTTCAATGAAATGGAAGACGCAATCACGCTTCCTTTTGGATTTACGGTTATCTGAACAACGACCGTACCCTCTTCCTGAATCGAATAGGAAGGATGCGGTAATCCACCGTTCAGACTTCTGCCATTGAGTGTAAATTGTCCATATCCAGTCCCTCCACCCGCATAATTGCCGGACTTTGGGTCACCAGTGGTCACCCCTTGGTTGCCTGTACCTGAACCGGTACCCTGACTGCTGCCCTTCCCGGCCGATGATCCAAAGGCGCTGGCTGCCTGGTTTCTGATTGTTGCTGCCTTTTGCTCCTGAGCCTTAGCGACCTGCCTTTCTTTTTGTTTGGCCTGTTCCAACTCTTTCGCTTTTTTATCCTCCAGAGAAACACTGGGTTCGTGGGTCTGGGAGATCAATGCTTTCTCAGGTTTAGTTTCAACAACAGGTTCCGGAATAGCTTCTGATTGGGTATTTGTAAGTTCACCTGCCGGTTCGAAGAGCCCTTCGGCTTCGTCTATATTTCCAAAATTGACTGTCAATCCCTCATCAAGTGGGGGTAAAGGCTTTGATTGAGTAAACCCAAACAAGACCAGGCACAAAATGATGAGCACATGCAAAAGTACAGTGCCAACTAAACCATATGTTTCGCTCTTATTTAAAGTCATTTCTTTTCTGGCGGACGGGTAGCGAGTACCAATTTGAATTTATTCTTATTGCAAATGTTTAGAACACGGACCAGTTCCCTGTATGGGATATTTTCATCAGCGTAAAGAGCAACAAACATTTCCGGCTCAGCCAGGATCCTGGCTTGCAGGAAGGGTTCAATGCCTTCGAATGGAACTTGTTCTTCTTTCTCATTTCCAAAGGCTACATAATAAAGAAGGTCTTTATCGATGATCACTCTGGTCAGTGGTTTGGCCGAAGATTTTTCCTTGCTTTCCGGTAGGAGTAGCTTGATGGAATTCGGTGTAACCACCGTGGACGTAATCATGAAGAATAGCAATAACAGAAAGATGATATCCGTCATGGATGCCATACTGAAGTTGGCATCAACCTTATTTTGCCTTTTTAAAGCCATGTATATTATTTTTTGACGGGTTCATTTAACAAATCCATGAATTCCAATGTCTTGGCTTCCATGTTGTTGACGATTTTTCCTACACGTGAAACCAGATAGTTATACGCAAAAAAAGCGGATATTCCGACGATTAATCCGGCAACGGTTGTTACCATGGCGGTATAGATACCTGCAGACAGGATGGTGATGTTTACATCGTTACCTGCACTGGCCATATCGAAGAATGCACGGACCATACCGGTCACCGTACCCAGAAATCCAAGCATTGGTGCACCACCTGCAACAGAGGCAAGAATGGAGAGTCCTTTTTCCAGTTTGGCCACTTCTACATTGCCAACATTCTCGATGGATACCTGAACATCATTCATGGGGCGCCCAATACGCGAAATGCCTTTTTCGATCATACGTGATAAGGGTGTGTTGACTTGCCTGCACAGCTTAATGGAGGAGTCAATATGACCTTCATAGATATGATCCTTGATGCGGTTCATAAAGTTTGGATTTTCTTTGGAGGCTGCATTCAAGGTGACTAAACGTTCAACGAAGATGTATATGGCCAAAACGGAAAGTATAGCCAAAGGGATCATAAGCCAACCACCCTTCATTGTCATTTCAAAAAAATTCATATCTGCTGCCGTATTTGCTGCATTTTCAATGTTTGATAATACAGGAAGAGCTTCCTGGGCTGTAGTCTGGAGAAACAAGAGTATATTCATAAGTCAGTCTTTTGTTTATTTCAAGCAGTTTTTATACGATTGGATGGAGTTTTTTAATCCGAGATAAAGTGCGTCAGATATGAGCGCATGACCAATGGACACTTCATCCAGCCATGGGATGTTCGTGTGTAGGTACGAGAGATTGTCCAGATTTAGGTCGTGTCCGGCATTAACGCCAAGACCAGCCTTGCGGGCAAAAAGGGCTGCTTCCAGGAATGGTTTCAGCGCTTCTTCCGGATTCTTTGGATACATGGTGGCGTATGGTTCGGTATAAAGTTCAATACGGTCGGCGCCCAGTTTCGCTGCATTTTCAATATCTTTTAATGTAGTGCCAACAAAGATGGAGGTACGGATGCCATGGGCGCAGAATTCTTCTACGATATCGGAGAGCATGCTGAAATGGGTGGTGGTGTTCCAGCCTGCATCCGAGGTGATGGCATCGTGGGCGTCCGGAACCAGGGTTACCTGATTGGGTTTAACTTTCACCACCAGGTCTATGAATTCTCTGGAAGGATAACCTTCAATATTGAATTCTGTGGTGATCAGGGGTCTCAGTTTATAGACATCATCGTAACGGATGTGTCTTTCATCTGGTCTGGGGTGTACGGTGATGCCTTCAGCTCCGAATTTCTCGCAGTCGATTGCTACTTTTTCCACATCTGGACTGTTGCCCCCCCGTGCATTTCTCAGGGTCGCAATTTTATTGATATTTACACTTAGTTTTGTCATGTCGTAAACTTTTCACACTTTTGTATCTGTAAGCATTCTTTAAATAGAACGACTTTAGCTATTGTGCAAAGTTAATCGCTTTTGCCATAGAATGCACTTAATGTTACCTGTTTTTGTGGTCAAAATAGTCTTTAATTACATTTGTTTATGAAGGTCGCAATTTTTGGAACTCAGTTTAAATCTGAGAAGCTCAATCAGGTTTGGAGTGTTTTTAATGCCCTGCACAATCTTGATGCTGAAATTTATGTCTGCAGAACCTTCTATGATTTCCTGATTGCTACACTTGTCAATCCGCCTCATGTGACCGGTATTATCGATAACGACGACTTTACAGCAGATTTCGCCTTGAGTATCGGTGGTGATGGAACCTATCTGCGAACAGCTCACAGAATTGGCAACAGGGATATACCCATTCTTGGAATAAATACCGGCCGTCTCGGGTTTCTGGCTGAAGTAGATGCCGTAGAGATCGATACGGTCATCATGGATTTGTATAAAAGGAACTACCGGATTTCCAATCTGACTCAGTTGCATCTGTCCGTGGATGGAAAATCATTTGAGGAGTATCCAAACGCCTTGAATGAAATTGCCATTCTCAAGCGTGACTCTTCTTCTATGATCAGTATTCATGCTTCTGTAAATGGTGAATACCTGAACGGTTATCAGGCGGATGGTCTCCTTATATCGACACCGACTGGTTCGACGGCTTACGCTCTGAGTGTGGGCGGTCCCATCATCATGCCTGACTGCAACAGTCTGCTTTTGGCCCCCGTAGCACCACACAATCTATCTGCGAGGCCTTTGATACTTGATGATTCTGCTATCATTGACCTGGAAGTTGAAAGCCGAAGCCGTAGTTTTCTGGTTTCTGTGGATGGTTATTCCTTTACGATGCCATGCTCTGTCAAACTACAGGTGACAAAGGCGGATTATTGTGTCAAGGCCATCAAACGTCCTGGCCTCACATTTATCAATACGCTCAGAAAGAAACTGATGTGGGGTGTTGATCCTCGTGGCTAAGGATTACGCAATCAGTTTAGGGTTCCATTTGTCCAGCCAATGTGTGGTGGATTGTTCCATATTCTCCGTGTTTGTAGACTCATCGATCATACTGAAATCAAAATCAGCGGGAACGACGCAATGGTTTATGAGGAAGTTGTAATAGCGCATATACGCCCATGAGGCACCTATCCCTAACGTCAAAACGATCAGCAGAAAGTTTCCGACCATCATTTCGAAAACCTCCAGGGTGTTTGCATCCGAATGGAGGGTGAATTCCTGATCCCCCTTACGGACAACGATGTTGTTTACCGAAAATTCGTATAGCTCTTTGGCATACCAGATTCCGTAAATGCCAAAAGTGATAAAGCTCAGAAGAGTTCCCTTCAGAAAGATAAAAAACAGTTTTTTGGATTCACCGCTGAAATCAAACCTTAAACTCCCGAAACGTAGGTTTTGCAGCAGGTACCTGTATAGTTTCACCTGATACCATGCCTGATAGATTCCACCGGTCAGACTGGTTAAAAGCATTCCTGTAAAGTAGAGAGGTACAAGCTCACTAAGCTTACCGGAGTAGGTCGGTTGGATGTCTCTCCAGCTAAGGTGGTCAAACCGGTAGTTGATGGAACCATGCAATACAATGGGTAGAAAGAAATAGATCAGCAGGGTGCAAAGCAGGACTGTTGTCAGGTAAATGGGGATGGATATCATGAAACTTTGATACACTCCAACCAGAAAGCCTCCTGAAAGGCACATTAAAAAGATACCCAGGAAAACCAGGAAAGTCTTGATGTAATCTTTAAAGAACGATCGGGTAGTGCCTGAAAATACAAACGATTGACCTGCCAGACTCAGGTTCTGGCAGAAATACTTGATTTCGCGCACCATTGCCCACGGATAGAGCAGGGTTGCAGTAACACATGTCAGGATAACATTGAGAATATGGATTTTAAAGAAATCAAAACCCTTTCCTTCGAATTTCAGACTATTCATACGATGATAATGAACTATTTAGTTTTAGTGTTTATTTTTCCTTGATATCGGATTATTTCTCCCGTTGGGCTTACGCCTTCTGCTACGACCGTGAATGGACCAGAGCTGTCTGCGGTGTTGAAGAAGATATCGGCCAGACCGTTTTCATCACTCTGGACATTGGGCTTCCAGAAGATGGTGCTTCTCAGGTCGGGCAACGGATCTTGTCTAGTCTCTTCTACCTGGTATTTGGGTACATAAAACTCGGCAGGCAGGGAGTGTCCAAGTGGTATTACGGAAGCCTGACTCCGATCCGGTACGACGGGCTCATCACTTGTTTTATCCTTGCCCCGTTTCAGGTAAACGCAGATTACTCCGTTCTTGCCCTCCATTCCATAAGACATTGTTTCACCCGGTTCCCTTAAGATGTCGATCAACTTGACATCGCTCACGGTAATGTTTGCCAATTCATCCAATCGCCATCTCATATTATCGACCATGATCAACGCTTCATTGCCCCGTATTTTGACAGAGTTATTTGCCTCGTCAACCGTTACTCCGGGAGCTTGCATCAGCAGGAACTTGAGATTGGAGACCCCTTTGAAGTCTTCTTCGTCAAAGGTGAAACTGGGGAAGAGATAGGTGGAACCTCTTTCCTTTCTGATTTCTTCGTTTTTATCTGTTTTTTTGGCCTTGATGACGACATCTTTCAATGTAACGGACATCATGCCTTTTTGATAGTAATAACGGTCTCGGCTCTTTTTCATGAAATCCTTCATGGCTACATCCTGCTTCAGGTCATTGGGGAATATACAGGTTTTTTCCACTTTGGGAAAAGAATCTTTATTGACAACCAACTCCACAAAAGCACCCTGCTTTTTCTGGGCCTGAACCCGGAAGATGGTGCTGTCAGGGAACTCCGGGCATTGATATGTAAAGCGTCCGTAATTGTCGGTCACTACGGCGTCAAAGTTCATGTTGTTGTGTGCGATAAAAGAAACATTTATTTTTGGCAAGCCTCTGCGGGCAGGGAAATTCTGCACCTTTCCAGTGATGACGGGGCCCATTTCCAACCCATATCTGTTTGGTTTATCGGGATTTCCAGCCAATGTTGCGGCAAGATTATAGCGTTTCCATCCCTGAGTCAGCATCAGTAAATCCAGCTCATAGGCTCTGGTTTTGTTTTCTGTCCTGAAATAATTGTTCGGGTTTTCAATATGACCTTTTAAGTCTGATTGCAGAAGGATGTAACTTTCAATGGTCGTTTCGTTCGGATCAATTTTAACATCGTTGTCATCGGTGACGCTGATGGAGAAATTGCCTGACAGAGGATTGCCATTTGAATCCTTAAGCAACATGGTTGCATGTACGGCATCCCGTTTCATGTAGGTTAACTTGTCCAGTGTTGAGTTGAGGTTCGCTTTGCTGGTGCCTGCAACATAAATCAGCCGTTCACTCAGGATCTCGTGTTTCTTGTTCAGAATCAGAAATTGGGTCACCCCTGAATGCAGACCTTCCTTGGAGATGGTTATGGCGGGCATGTCAGGTGTGATCATGGCCTGAAGGATGGGGATTCCCCGGATGTTTCCAAGCAGGTACAGTGTGTCTGTACGTCCAGCCCTATTGGGGGTAAGCAAACTGATGTTAATTACGGTATTGTTTTGCTTGATGGATAATCCAAAATGGCTGGTCGATACCGGTGGCAGTTTTACAGTGATACTTTGTCCACGGCTGTCCTCGCAAATGGCGGTATAGGTTTTTCCGGCTTCCGGAGTCAGGACGATCATGCCCATCCCCAGGTAACTGCTTTTGAATGTGAAGAGCTCTTTGTTCTGGTCATCCAGGATTCTTCCGTTTATGTCGGTACCCAATCCGTTCTTCCCAATCGCTTTAAAGCCTACGGTTTGCATATTACCTGCAATCAGGTTTCCTCCTTCGGGAAAAAACTGTACGTCAAATTCAGCCTGTGTTTTAACCTCGGTCTTGAAATCACTGTTATAACTGCCCGTATTTTCTTCTACAGAAACCCCCTGCAGGCCTTTAAGAGGATTTCCTATATAAATTCTCTGACGGAAAAAGTAGTCTTCATCCAGATTTCGCATGAAGTTTGTATAAGCTCTGATGGAATACCATCCCTGAGCGATATCTGCCGATAGATCAATCTGACCAAAATAGATGGCATCTTCAGTGGGGCGGATCTTTTTTCTTAATACAACTTCGTTGTGTGCATTGATAAGCTCCACGTAGACATACCGGCTGATGGCCAACCGAGTGTGTGTAGCCGCATTGACCATGTGAATCCTGTACCATATCCGATCACCTGCTGAATAGACCGGTCTGTCGAACTGAACATATATTTTTTCCTGTGGAAAGTTGTTTACCTGATCAGTCAGTCTTTCGATAGCTATCTGATTGGTTTGGGATATCTCCTCAGGTGATTCCGTATTTTGAGCGAATAGGGTTGAAGTTAAAAGAAGGGCTAAGCTGAGAATTAAATGCTTTTTCACTTTGAGATTTTTAAGATTAAAGTTCTGTGAAATGGGTTTACGGAACATAAGTAGCGTATTCCCATAGCCGGATATTGGACCCAAGACAGTCTTATTCAGAGAATGAGGTGTCTGGAGAGGCCAGAAAGTAAATAACCATAGGCCGAAATTATGCAATTATTTCGAAATAATGGCAGAAAAAATCCATTTTTGGTTTTTTTAAGAGGTGAGAGCGTTGGGGTTAAATAAAAAAAAGCAACCCCTTACAGAGGCTGCTTTCTTTATATCCTTGAGAATGGAGATGTTTATGATCTCTTTTCTTTGATACGAGCTTTTTTACCGGTAAGTGCACGTAAGTAGAACAATTTTGCTCTGCGAACTCTACCAACTTTGTTTACAGTGATGCTGTCGATAAATGGTGATTCAAGTGGGAAGATACGCTCAACACCAACGTTTTCAGACATTTTACGAACAGTAAAACGTTTTTTTGTACCATGACCTGCGATTTTGATGACAACACCGCGGTAAAGCTGTACACGTTCCTTGTTTCCTTCTTTGATTCGGTATGCAACGGTTACAGTGTCACCACTCTTGAAGGAGGGGTGCTGTGTTCCTGTAGCGAATGCCTCTTCGGCAATTTTAATAAAGTCCATAATAAGACGTTTTTTTTAGTTATTGAATGGTGCAACATAACAGGCTACTCTATTTCCTGCCAGCGATTACACAATGCGGGTGCAAAGAAATGAAAAATTTCCGAGTTTGACAAGAGGGGGTCAGGGTTATTTGCAAATAATTGATATTTCGTACGTAAGCCCCGTTTTTTATTGGATAAATAGTGTATTTTCGTCCCCAAATACTGATGAAAAATGACGTGGAAAAAAACAGGGTTGACCCTTTTTCTGATCGGGATTTCCGTTCTTAATATACAGGCACAAGTCCGTCTGATTTCTGCAACCAGAATAAAAGTAGATGCCAGGTACGATTCCATCTCCGACATCCCGATGTCCGGGGTATTGGCGTCCTATAAAGCGCGGATGGGAGTGGATGTTTACCGACAGATTGGTGAATGTGCCCAGCCGATGACTGTATTAGCACCGGAGTCTCTGCTGACTGATTTTCTGGCCGATCAGCTTTTCCTGAAAGCCAACCAACTCCTGCCTGAAGGTGTCGATTTCTCCATCCTGAATTTTGGATGTATTCGTGCACCTCTAAAAGAAGGGCCTATCAGGGTCTCTGACATCTATAAGGTGATGCCTTTTGAAAATGAACTGATCATACTGGAAGTCAAAGGGTCCGATGTCTTGTCGGTTTTTAAAAGTGTTGCCCGTAGCAATGGAGCTTGTGTTTCAAACGTTCTGTTAGAGATTAAAGGAAAGAAAGTAAACCATTTGCAGATAGGCGGGGAAACGCTGGATCCTGAACGGTTGTACCGTATTGCAACCATGGATTACCTGGCCAACGGCAACAGCGGGATGTCCGCTTTATTGCGGGCGGTGAAGCGAACAGATACTGGTTTGAAAATTCGGGACATCCTTATTGAACAAATAGAACACCTCACTGCAATGGGCCGAAAAGTAGATGCACAATTGGATGGGAGAATCAAAACAATGACCGAATGAAATACAGACTACTTGCTTTTATGGTTATTTGGGCGATTTTAACGTCTGCCCAGACTCCTCTGGTGATCGTGCATACCAACGACACCCACAGTCAGCTAGAACCCTTCGGCCCCGGTGAAGGGTATGATTCCGGTATGGGTGGCATTCTGCGAAGGGAAACCATTATTCGCAGGATTAAACTTTCAGAACCCAATGTCCTGGTGTTTGAGTCCGGTGATTTTGTCCAGGGCACGCCTTATTTCAATCTTTTCAAGGGAGAGGCTGAAATGAATCTGATGAATTTTTTAGGTCTGGATGCCGTTACTCTGGGTAATCATGAATTTGACAACGGCATCGAGGCTTTGGCTTTGATGTTGAAAAAGGCCAGCTTCCCCATCGTGTGCACCAATTATGATGTGTCTTCGACTGTTCTGAAGAAATTAGTGAAACCCTGGCTTATACTGAAACGGGGAGGTTTGCGCATTGGAGTGGTTGGGGCCAATATTGATCTGAAAGGAAAGTGCATGACTTCCAATTATGAAGGTCTGGTCTATCTGGATCCCCTGAAGACTGTAGATGCCAGAGCTGGCTGGCTCAAAAAGCATAAAAAGTGCGATGTGGTCATTTGCCTGTCTCACCTGGGTCTTGAATACGATAACGGCAAACCCGATGATGTGACACTGGCTGAAAAATCAAGTAATATTGATGTCATTCTTGGCGGACATACCCATTCTTTTCTGAAAGAGCCTCTCAAGAAGCAAAATCTGAATGGAGACACCGTCCTAATCAGTCAGATGGGAAAGGGTGGGGTCTATCTGGGACGACTGGATCTTTTATTCGAACTGAAGTGAAAAGACGATGAGTCTGGAAGTGACTTTATCAAAAGCATTGGTATATTTCTGATACACTTCACTCTCCTGGTCGGTTCTATCGTGTACAAAAATATCGTTAAGTCCCAGACATAACTTAATTTCTGGTACCAATCGGAAATAGGGCAGGTAAAAATCACATCCGGTTCCGATTTCCCAATAGAGATTGACGGGGGTGAGCAGGATGGGCTCTTGCTTATCTCTTCCCATATCAAAGCCAGCACTAAATCCGCTCATGATGTAAGGACGGTAATTGTTGTTGCGCGCTCCACGGTATCTGACACTGAGTGGAATCGTAATGTAATTGGACCGAACGGAAGCCTTTAGTATCGTCGACCCAGGCGTTTCTGACAGTAAGGAAACTTCTTTACTGCCGAAATGGATGGTTGGGGTCAGTCTTAAGCTCATAAAATCGGCCAGTCTTAAATCTCCGACGACCCCAACAGTAAATCCCGGGGTGTAAGAGGGAATGCTGGCAAACCATCGGTTTCCATCTGCATCTTCTTCTCCCGAATGCTGAAATATCAGGTCTTGCGTATGTAGACCCACCAGGAAGCCGAAATGATAGGGTTTCAGATCTTCATACTGAAGATATTGTACCTTGGTTTGAGCAGTCATTGTACCGGTTTGTGCAAAAATCAGAAGCCCAATCAGGAGTTTGAGAAGGTTTTTCAGGTCCATTCGATGTTGTTGTATCTTAATCATGTAGTGCATTACGAAGAATAAACGATTTTTAATAGGAATTATTGCTGCTTTGTTTGGAAGATTTCTAATTTTCCGTACATTTGCTACGCTAATTAATACTCATTTAATCTATTTGAATCATGGCTCATGTAATCAGCGAAGATTGTATCGCATGTGGAACTTGCATCGATGAATGTCCGGTAGAAGCTATCTCTGAAGGTGATATCTATAAAATTGACCCGGAGGTATGTACCGATTGTGGAACTTGTGCAGACGTTTGTCCTGTAGAAGCGATACATCCGGAATAAATAGTTGCTAAGAAAAGATTAGGGGATGCTGGAAACGGTATCCCTTTTTTTGTACTCTGTTCGAAAAAAGGTATGGAGTTCTGAATTTCTGAGTTATATTTGCACGTACCTGCTAAATACTAAACCGAAAAACCATGTTGACAGGATCTGTAGCGCTCAGTCTGATACAAAACACAGCCATACTATTGTCATTCTCCATGCTCTATGACTATATATGGGCAAAAGAGGAAACCACCAGACTATGGTATGAGAAGGTTTTAGCCGGTTTTGTGGTTGGTGGTATAGGCCTGGTTTTGATGTTCACTCCATGGACTTTGTTTAAAGGGCTTATTTTTGACACCAGAACAATCCTACTGGCTATATCGGGTTTATTCCTGGGAGGTATCCCTACCATCATTGCCATAGTCATAACAGGTGTTTGTCGGATTATTATCGGTGGAGACGGGATTGTCATGGGGCTTTCTGTCATCATCTCATCTGGTTTGATTGGCCTTTTATGGGGAAAGTTCCGTCCGAACTGGCGCGAAGGAAATTGTTTTCTGGAGCTTCTGTTTCTGGGAATTCTAGTACATACGGTGATGCTGGCCTGTACCTTTTTGTTGCCCAGTGAGCATTTGCTTAAGACTCTGGAGGTCATTACGTTCCCAATCATATTCATTTATTCACCAGGAACGATGTTGCTGGGCATACTGATGCTTAAAAGGTCGGAAAACTGGAAAAACAAAAAAGCTTTACGTGAAACACAGGCATTGTATGTTTCCCTTGTGGAGAATATGCCTGCCGGCGTTTTTAGAAAAAACCTGGAGGGACGGTACGATTTTGTCAATTCACGTTTTTGTGCACTAAAAGGATTGAAAGAGGAAGAGATAGTAGGAAAAACCCCCATGGAGCTTTCCGAATATGAAACCACCAAGGAGCACTCCGGTCTGTTTAATGAAATCCCACGTCAACGAACACTGGCCTTTCAGGGTATGGAGAACCATAAATGGATTGTGAAAAACAAGAAATCCCTGGAGTTGGAAGAATCGTATCTGCAGTCTGACGGCAGTATGGAGTCTTTTCAAGTGGTCAAAACACCCATTTTTGATATAGATGGTAAAGTGGTTGGCTCACAAGGTATGCAGTTTGATATTACAATTCAGAAAAGATTGCAATCGGATTTATTGATTGCCAAGGAAAAGGCGGAGGAAAGTGATCGTTTGAAAACGGCGTTTCTGCATAATATCTCTCACGAAATCAGAACACCGATGAATGCCATTGTTGGCTTCTCCAATTTCCTGAACGATGAAAATCTGTCTCAGGAAAAAAGGAAGAACTATGTTGAGGTGATATGTCAAAGCAGTGATCAGCTGCTCTCCATCATTGACGATATCGTACGCATTGCCACCATAGAGGCTGGCCAGGAAAATGTCAATGAAACTGAATTTCAACTCAATGTACTTTGCCAACTGGTATATAACCAATTCTTAGCCAAGGCTGAAATGTCAGGTATTAAATTAAAAGTTAAAGCAGGGATGGCAGACGGTCAGGATTGGGTCTTATTTGATCAGGTCAAGATTCAGGAAGTCATTTCCAACTTACTGGATAATGCCTTGAAATTTACGAACAAAGGTCAGATTTGTCTGGGTTACCATATAAAAGATGATAAGTTGGAGTTTTTTGTAGAAGATACCGGCATCGGTATTGAAGAAGAGTATCAGGAAGAGATCTTCAGAAGATTCCGTCAGGCTGACACTACACTTAGCAGAAAATTTGGAGGTTCCGGTCTGGGCTTGTCCATTAGCAAAGCCTATATTGCACTTATGGGAGGGCGGATGTGGGTTAAATCACAAGTGGGGGTAGGATCGATCTTCTACTTCACCTTACCTTATAAGAAATCGGCATTGTCCAACAAGAATGAGTCAACGATTTCGACAAATGAAAATAGTGAGCTCATAGAAAACAACTTCACCATTCTGGTGGCAGAGGATGAGGATTTAAATTTTATTCTGCTTAAGGAAATTCTGGCTCATTTGCCGGTTAAGGTAGTCAGGGCTACGAATGGCGCCGAGGCTGTGGATTTTGTTACCGGTGGTAATGAGGTTTCATTGGTCCTGATGGATCTGAAAATGCCGGTCATGGATGGATATGAAGCTACAAAACGTATCAATGCCTTATACCCTGATTTGCCCATTTTTGCACTTACTGCTTATTCCCACGATTCTGACAAGGAAAGAGCTCATCTTTGCGGATGTACCGATTTCATCAGCAAGCCATTTAGAAAGGTAGAATTGATTGAAAAAATAAAGAGTTGCATCTCGTAGACGATTGCCAGGTTTGAAGTGATCCGGGCTCTAAATTTCAAGTCTTAGATTGTGCAAGCGAACCGGCGGCGACCCAAAGTACGCCAATTGTGGGGATAAAAACCGGTTCGTTTTAATTCTTGCAACAATTTAAAAAAACTGAAACCTTAAAAAACATTTTTATTTACATTTTTATACCTACAAACATACAGCGTCTGCCCTCCATAAAAAATAGGGGAAACGGTGAATCGAAGTAGTGAAATTGCGGATTGCCTTGTAAGGTAAACACCTACAAACGAGGAGTTTTTATTCGATCAGGTTGTTTTTTATAGCATACATTGTCAGATCTGCATTCTTTTTCATATTCATTTTTTCCATAATCCTCATCCGGTAGGTACTTACAGTCTTGTCTGAAATGAAGATTTCCTCGGCTATTTCCATCACGGATTTACCTTTGGCCAGCAAGATCATTACCTGAAATTCGCGTTCGGAGAGCTGTTCGTGTGGAAGTTTCCCGTCCAGTTTGGAATCCTGGAAAATAAGTTTTTCAGCAAGTGCTGCAGAAACGTATTTACCCCCTGCAGCAATTTTTCGTATGGCAGTAGCGAGCTCTTCGAATGCACTGTCTTTGGAAAGGTAGCCGGAAGCTCCAAGTTTAAATGCGCGGATGGCATATTGTTCCTGAGGATAAAAACTGAATATAAGGACTCTGGTTTCAATGTTCCTGTCTTTCATTCTTTGAAGTACATCCAGACCCGATAATCCTGGCATGGAGATATCCAATATCACGACGTCGTATTTCGTACTGCAGATTTTGGAAAAGGCATCGTTTCCATCAACAGCTTCATCTACCAGAGTTACTTCCGGGATTGTTTTTATTATTTGTTTGACACCTTCGCGAACGATGGCATGATCATCGGCTATTAGAATTTTCATGAGGTTCTCGCTTTAGGAATTTTTACAACCAATTTGGTCCCTTTGTTCGAGGGGCTTGAAAATTCAATGGTTCCGCCACATTGCTGAACCCTTTGTCGCATGGCAATGATTCCGAAGGATTTACCCGATGTCAGTTTTTCTTCGGGTATGCCTTGACCATCATCGGATATTTTCAGTATAAGATCTTTTGATTGACTCAAAAGATCGATGGAGGTTGATGTGGCATTCGCATGACGGATGACATTCGTTAATGCTTCCTGAAGTATTCGGAATAAGGCCAGGTTGATGGATGGACTTTCTATATTTATCTCTGCAAGGGATAATTTACAGGGTATCCCTGTTCGTTCTTCAAATTCACCGCAATACCATTCTATGGCTGCCACCAAGCCAAGGTCATCGAGCATGCCGGGGTGTAGCTCCGATGAAATGCGCTGAACTTTCCGGATGACTTCTTTGGTCATACCGATCATCTTATCCAGCTTCTTTTCAACCAGTTCCGTGCTCTCCAGATTTTGCCTCACCCAATTCAGGTCCATTTTAAGTGCAGTCATGGATTGTCCCAGCTCATCGTGCACCTGAAAGGAGATGGAGGTGCGTTCCTCTTCGATAGCCTTGACTTGATATTCATTGACTTGCTCCAACTCTTTTTTTGCTAAAAGCAGTGCTGTTTCGGAAATCCTGAGTTTCTCCGTATTTTCAATGAGTTTCTGTTTTTGCCAATAGAGTTCCAGAAAGACATTGATCTTACTGGTCAGGATCGTCTTGTTTAAGGGCTTGATGATATAATCGACAGCTCCGGATTGATATCCTTCCTCAATTTTCGCATTGTTGGGAAAGCCTGCCGTTAGAAATATGATTGGGATTTTTTGCTCCGAACGGTTCTCATTTAAAAGCACAGCAAGCTCAAAACCATTCATAATAGGCATTTGAACATCCAGAATGGCGAGTGAAAGATCCAAACCTTTTGTTGCTTCCAGGGCTTCACTGCCTGAACTTGCCTGAATAAGATTAGCTTGTATATTTCGAAGTAGCACCTCCAGATAAAGTAAGTTATTGGAGTTGTCATCGACAATGAGTATATTTGGTAATATAGGCATATAAATAATCTTTTGTTTGACAGCCAATATCCAAACAAAGGTAAAATTTTAATTGATTAATTAAAAGGAAAATGAGTTTTTGATTCCTTGTGCCCTATTTATGGATTTCGACTGTTTTTTTTAACAAAAAGAAATAGTGAAGTGTTCATTTCTTGTTTGATTAAATGTTGTTACTCAATAATACATATTACCGATAAGTAGGTATTGATGGTCAGATCTTCTCTGGCTAACTTTGCAGTGTTAATGGAGAGAATCGATCCGTAAAGAAAAAATATGAGACTATCTGAACTTAAGACCGGAGAAAAGGCTGTCATCGTAAAGGTGCTGGGACATGGAGGTGTCCGAAAACGCATTATTGAAATGGGTTTTGTCCGGGGAAAGGTTGTTAAGGCACTGCAGAATGCACCCTTGCAAGATCCTGTTAAATACCGGATCATGACGTATGAAGTATCCATGCGGCGAAGTGAGGCTGAAAAAATTGAGGTCATCAGCGATCGTGAAGCGTTGAAAATAACCGAAACAGATGTATACAATGGTGTCCTGAGTGAGGATGAACTTCGAAAGATCGCTTTCACCAAGCGAAAACACATCAACATCGCCCTTGTCGGAAATCCCAATTGCGGCAAGACATCCCTTTTCAATCAGGCTTCCGGATCCCACGAACATGTTGGTAACTATGGCGGTGTAACCGTTGATGCCAAAGTCGGTAGTTTCACTTTCAGGGATTATACCTTCCGGATCGTGGATTTGCCAGGAACTTACTCATTGTCGGCCTATACACCCGAGGAAATGTATGTGCGCCAGCATCTGGCGGAAGACAATCCCGATGTCGTTGTGAATATACTGGACGCCACTAACCTGGAGCGAAACCTGTTTCTGACCACACAGCTCATCGATATGAACCTGCGTGTGGTCATAGCACTAAATATGTACGATGAATTGCAGGCTGCCGGCCATAAACTGGATCATTTGCAACTGAGTAAACTGCTTGGCGCACCTGTCATTCCGACAATCGGACGAAAGGGCTGGGGGTTGGATACGCTTTTTCACGTCATCATTAAAGTGTATGAGGGTACCGATTTCTTCAATAAAGAGGGAGAAATCGATTTGGGTAATCTTCACGAACTTCATGAATATTACCACAAGCAGGATCTGGATCACGAGACCCTGGAGGAAATACACGAAGATATCGAACACCGGATGACTCCTGAAGAATTAGAGAAAGAGCACCTGAAAGAAAAGGCTCATCGGAAAAATCTGGAGAAAAAGTACCATCATCGTAAAGATAGGCATGAATCTGATGAACCAGATCCCAGGCACCATCACGAACATATGTATCAGATTGGTTCTATGACCCGTCACATACATGTGAACCATGGTCCTGTCCTGGAAAAAAGCATCCGGTTGATCCGTGCGGAAATAATCCGGAACGAAGATATACGTGACAAATATTCAACCCGTTTTCTGGCCATCAAATTGCTGGAGGGCGATAAGGAAATTGAGAAACTGATCAAAACCCTGCCAAATGCGGATGATATATTTGCCGTCAGGGATAAATCGGTCAAGGTCATACATGAAAAGCTCAGGGAAGACCCGGAATCGGCCATTACCAATGCCAAGTATGGTTTTATTTCAGGAGCCCTGGCTGAAACATTCAAGGCGGGGAAAAAAAAGAAAAAGAATCAGACCAAAGCCATTGATAAAGTGGTGCTTAATAAATACCTGGGTTATCCCGTTTTTTTACTTTTCATGTTTCTGATGTTTGAAAGCACCTTTGAACTGGGAAAATATCCCATGGACTGGATCGATGCAGGAGTGGGGTTTTTAGCCAGTCTGGTGTCTCAGTACATGAGCTCAGGCCCTTTAAAAGATTTGATCGTGGATGGAATAATAGGTGGTGTTGGTGGAGTGATCGTTTTTCTGCCAAATATTCTGATCCTCTATTTCTTCATTTCATTCATGGAAGACAGTGGCTACATGTCCAGGGCAGCGTTTATCATGGATAAGATCATGCATAAGATGGGACTGCACGGTAAGTCGTTCATCCCAATGATTATGGGTTTTGGCTGCACGGTCCCCGCCATTTTATCCACCCGAACCATAGAAAACCGAAACAGCCGGATGATTACCATGCTTGTAACCCCGCTGATGTCCTGCAGTGCAAGGCTGCCTGTCTATCTGTTGCTAGCGGGAGCTTTTTTTCCGGGACATGCCGGCCTGGTGCTTTTTGGTCTCTATCTGCTTGGCATCCTTTTGGCTGTGATCATGGCGCGTCTATTCAAACGTTTTTTCTTTCATCGGGAAGAAATGCCTTTCGTTATGGAGCTACCTCCTTATCGTATGCCAACCCTGAAATCCATTACCCGCCATATGTGGGAAAAAGCGGCTCAGTACCTCAAGAAGATGGGCTCCGTCATTTTAGTGGCGTCCATCCTAATCTGGTTTCTCGGCTATTTTCCACAAAATGAGACGTACAATCAGACCCGGTCCGACGAGAGCCGAATTGTGCAACAGGAAAATTCGTACATCGGTCAGGTTGGAAAATTTGTGGAACCTGCACTTTCTCCTTTGGGTTTTGACTGGAAAATAGGAGTTTCGCTGGTAACGGGTATTGCTGCCAAGGAAGTCGTAGTGAGTACTCTGGGTGTATTGTATGTAGGTAATGAAGACGATGAGGTTGCATTGAGCAGTCGATTGAAGTCGGATACCTATGCGGACGGAAAACCGGTTTTTAACGGAGCGGTTGCGTTGTCCCTGATGGTCTTTGTCTTACTCTATTTTCCTTGCATTGCCACCATTACGGCTATCAAGAACGAATCGGGCAGTTGGAAGTGGGGTGCTTTTACCGTGTTTTATACTTTGGCTTTGGCTTGGATCGTATCCTTTCTGGTCTATAGATTCGCACTTTTCTTTATTTAAGTGCTTTTCCAAAACAATTGAACTTTTAGCCCCTATGAAATGTTTTAAAAAATACGTACTTTCATAGCTGTCTTTTATATAACTGACAGACTTCAATAAGGTAACTAATTTAAAAATGTTAAAATGGCAAAAATCACCTTTAAAGGGCAACCGGTCAATACTTGCGGATCTCTACCCTCAGTAAACATGATAGCAAAAGATTTCTGTCTGACACGAACCGATCTGGTTGATGTAAGTCTCAAGGATTTTGCAGGTAAGCGAATCGTAATGAATATTTTCCCGAGTATCGATACCGGAGTATGTTCAGCATCTGTCAGGCGTTTTAATGCAGAGGTTGAGAAAATGAAAAATACCGTTGTCTTGTGTATCTCCGTTGATCTCCCTTTTGCTCACAGTCGTTTTTGTGGTGCAGAAGGATTGACCAATGTGGTTTCACTCAGTGAAATGCGTGCACGGGGCTTTGGAGAGTATTACGGAGTTAGAATGCTGAACGGTCCCCTGGCTGGACTTTTCTCACGAGCTGTCGTGGTTCTGGATGAAAACAGGAAAGTCATTTATACGGAACAAGTACCGGAGATCGGTCAGGAACCACAGTATCAACCTGTGATTGACCTGTTAAAATAACTAAAATGGGGCTGATCAAAAGAATTTGATCAGCCCCATTTTTAATAGGTACTGTCCTTAACGGACAATCAACTTTTCTGTATAGACAACGTTGTCGCAATCGACCTTGATAATATAGGCCCCTGCAGGCAAGTTTTCGATAGGGCTGGTGAATTCATAGGAATTGTTCACTACATGACGTTGAACTATTTTCCCTAGATTGTTGAATATTTGAAGGCCATTCATCGGTTTTGGTGTTCGGACTGTGACGAAGTTTTGTGCCGGGTTCGGATAGATATCTACCCTTGCTTCAAGTTCGGAAGTTTTTATACCTAGTGGCAACGTCGTGAACAATTGACTTTGAGGGACTATCTGTTTGCTCTGATTGTTGCTCCACCAATACATCTTGATATTTGCGTTGCCATTGTTCTCCAGGTAGTCAATCTCAATGGAAGCCGGTACTCCTGCCGTCAGACTGACCGAACCTACATATTCTTTGGACCAGTCACCGGAAAGGTGATCGATGATGATTGTATTTTTAATACTCAGTCGCCGTCCATTGTCGGAGATAATCGAGAAATTATAGACATCGGTGTACAATGGCAAGATATAACCTTTCCATCTGGCAGAGAAATAATCCGCGTTGACACTCGATGCAGGTGCGTTTAATCCCCAGTCAAAATCCAGTTTTGAATCCACGCGGCTCAAGACTTCTGTGTCCCAGTCTGTGCCGTTGAAGTAGCTGGCATCTAAACCGTCACCGGTTCCTCTTGGATTGGTAGTGGCTGTTACTTTAAATTCCCGGTAAACAGGCCAGGCTCCACAATAAATGACATTCCCAGTTTGAGTGGCCCAGATCTTTACGGTTCCGGGTTTACCGGTCAGCTGGATGGTTCCGTTTGAAATAGTAGCAGGACCATTCAGAATGAAATAGCTCACCGGTAGTCCCGATGAGGCTGTTGCGGAAAGTGCAAAGGGTTCGTCACCCACTGTTTTTGTTGGAATCGGTTCAAAGGTTATTGTCTGTTTTATGCCTACTCCATCGGAAGGGTTGGGTAGTTTCAAGTTGGTGGGATAGGGGTCACCAAACACCGGATTGTTATTGGCATCCCAGGTGAAAGGTTGAATACGGGAACTGCGGTCCAGGTTTGAATTCGTCTGGTTGGATTTTGCATGATAGACCAGCCAGTCTTCGGATCCATCCGGAGATTTGGTGAAGCAATGATGGCCAACACCCCAAACTTTGTTTGATTCGTTGCGTTTAAAAATCGGGCCCGTAGATTTGGTCCAGGCTGATGCGTTCAGATAGTCGCCATTGGTGCAAGTCAGTTTGGCCAGGGCATAATCGGATGTGGAACATCCACTAACCGAAAAGACAATGTGCAAAGCATTGCCGTGCTTGATGAATGCAGGTCCTTCATTGACATTCCAGCCTTTCTGTTCCCAGGCAGCTGTAGGCGCCGAAAGCTTGACTTTTGTATTGCTGATGGTCGTAGGTGAAGTCATCTCTGCTATAAAGATGGACTGATCCGGATCCCATTGAGACCAGGCCATATAAAGTTTGTTGGTTGCAGGGTCCTGCCACAGACTTTCGTCAATGGCTCCGACTCCGCCATTCAGAAGACCTATGTACTTGTAGTCTCCCAGAGCGTCCTGTGAAAGACCTTCCAGAACGAACATGCGCATATTGTCTGAGGTGGCATTAATGCTGCCACACGCATAGATGTACCATTTACCGTTGATATAATGCAATTCGGGTGCCCACACAGCTCCTTTGATGTCACCTTCAGGGGTACTCCATACTTTTGTCCGGGGCGCATTGCCCACGGTTTCCAGTTTGGGTGACTTATGAATCCATACCCCGTCTCCGGTGGTTACCATAAAATAGTAATAACCATCTTTTTGAAAAACCCAGGGGTCCGGGCTTTGAGCTGCTCTAATGGGGTTGTAGAAGGTACCTGTTGCTGCTGTTGAATGAATGTTAATAGTCGTAAAAGCCAGGATGGCAAAAAGTTGTATTATAAAGTATTTTTTCATTTTTAAATAAATAGTGAACTTCCAGACTCTGTTTTATAGACTAAAAGAGGTTGATGTCTTTGAGGATGTCGTTGTAATAAATGTCTTCTTTTTGGTACCCTGTGAGTAGATTCCACCCGTGAACAGTCCGTTTACAGCTGTTCCTGTTGAAGATCCACCTGTGTAGATGTCATAGGATGTGCTTTTTTGGATACCAGGTGATGAGAATATAAAATAGTAAGAGTTTCTCATCGGCTGAAAGGTGACCAGGCTATTTCCGCTGCCATCCTGTATATTGAAGATTGTCGCAGCAGGTAAAATAGCGGTGGTAGATGCCATGGTTGCATAGATGAAATTCTGTGTGGATGTTGATGTGGTTGGTGTCGGAATGCTTTTTGAACGATAGGGTCCGCATGCCATCAATGTTCCTCCGGTTACATTGAAGTTGAGCTCGTAGTCAATGGCTTTAATATTGGTCAATGCAGATCCCTGAACAGTGACTGATCCGCCCGACATATAGATGCTACCTTTGCTGTCAATGCCTTCGCCGGCTCCCAATGCGTTTACAGATACTGTACCATTGACCAGGTAAATGTCTGCATCGCCTTTGATGGCTTTGGGTTCTGTAATGCTGTTTGTAAGATAAGTTACAGCCGCACCGGAAGTGCCCACATAAACTGCAGGAGCACTGGCTGATGAACCGATGGTGAGTATTCCGTTTGCTGAAAGTCCTTTTCCGCCTACACCTGTACTGGCAGCATTCACTGTGCCTCCCAGAATGTTCATGACACCGTCGGTGGAAATGCAGGCTGCACTATAAGCGTCTATCCCTCCCAGTGAATTGGTATAAACTGCACCATTTCCGGTTGTGTTAATGTTGACGATTCCGCTGGTCATTGAATACGTATCCGATGAAATGCCCTTTCCGGATATACCGGTGTGGTTTATTGCAATGTTGGCTCCGCTCACTGTGATGCCTGCAGTGCATTTGATACCCGTACAATAGGAAGGATCGACTCCGGCTCCGGCTGCGATAAGTTCTACCCCGCCTGAAGCTGTCACTGTGATGTTACCCCCACTTAGGGTCATGGCCTGTATGGATTTCAACCCCTTTGATTTGACGCCGGATACGGTGATATTGATGTTGCCTCCCGAAATAGACAGTGTGCTGTCACAACAGATACCGTTGGCATCAAATGTGGAACAGTTGATACTGGTTGTTCCTCCTGTGATGTTAATAAAGCTGATGTCGCCGTCTATGCCATCGCTGTTGGCTGAAATGGTCAATGCTCCGCCGTTTTGCGTGAATCCGTCTTTGGTATGTATGCCGTCCTTTACGGATTTGGTGATACCTATCGTGCCATTGTCCACCTGAATGAAATCATCGCTGGCCAGTGCATGCTGTTCGGAACCATTACCTTGAATGGTCAGGTTTCCGGGTCCGTTAAACAGGAGTTGCCCTTCACTGAAGAATGTAGCACTTTGATCTTCTGCAATGCCACCGGTCATAACGGCTGGGGCATAGTTGGATCCGTCTGACAATGTATTGGTGGTGCCTTCTGTCAGCCATACGTTCACTTCTTTTTTGCTTTGAATGTTAATTGCAGGACCATCTGTGTTTGTGATGGATACGCCCTTTAGAGCAAGCGTGAAACCTTTCGTGCTGTAAGCTTTGAAAGAACCATTTGTGGTGGATCCTGTAAGCAAATATTGGATATCCCTGGACTCATTCGTTGAATGGATGGTGACATCAGCACCGGATACAGTGACTGTTACGCCCTCAAAAGCCAGTGGATTTATTACAGAAGCCGTGTTTCCATTGTAATTGATGGAGATCGTATTGGAATTGTTACCAAAAGAAAGGCTGTCAATGGCAGATACCGGGTATTCCAGTTTAGAGATTCCCATATAAAAATAGACCGTGGAAGCATCTTCGCTGAATTCAACACTGTCTATTTCAGAAATTAAAGCACCAAGAGTGATTTTGTCAGTTTTATGTATGAACATTTTTTCCTGTGCAGACAGGAATAAACAAAATGTGAGGGTAAGGACGAATAAAAAGCTCTTTTTCATCATTTCTTGAATTTAAACACCTGGTTATTAACTTTAAGCAGATAGATACCTTTTTCCAGGCTGCTTGCATTCACTACATTGTTGGAGGATGAGACCTCGGTCTTCATAACGAGGACACCGTCGATGCGATAGATTGTGGCATTGGAGGCTTTCTCAGGAGCGTTACTTATTGTAACCTGATTGTCGGAAGCATTGAAAAAGACCGTCATTTTTGATTTATCGGCCTGGGTGTCCTTAACACCTGCAGTACCGCCAATCATCGTTATTTTGCGTATGTCGCTGATGGCGACGGATGAAAAAGTGGTATTGGTATAATTTAAAACCAGATTGTTGCTGGAAAAGGAAATTTTCTGAAGTGTTGTCAGGCTGATTTCCTGCTTGTTGCCATCTTTCAGATTGATGGTCATACTCTGGGCTTTCGCCAGAGTCGTGCTCATTCCGGCCAAAAGCAGGAGCGTAATTGGAAAAATCTTAATTTTCATACGTGTATGTATTTTCGGGTATTAAGTTTAGAGATGCAATAATAGGTATTTTTTTGCCAAAAAGGGGCATATATGGTCAATGTTTTCGGTAAATTAAGTAAAATTAGGTGTATCCGAAGTTCTGCAACTGAATAACTTGAACCAATTCTATGATTTTTTTGTAAAAAATATAGTAGTATGTATTGCATGGTACTGTATATGTGTTATATTTGTTCCAAAATTTAGATAATATGGATATAGAAAATGTTAAATCGCAGATGCGAAAGGGTTTTCTGGAGTATTGTACCTTGTTAATTCTTCGGAAAAAGCCCTCTTATACTTCGGATATCATCGAAGGTCTGAAATCTGCTCATTTAATCGTGGTTGAAGGGACACTTTATCCCTTACTGACCAGACTTAAAAACGACGGACTATTGTCGTATGAGTGGGTGGAATCGACGCAGGGACCTCCCCGCAAATACTATAGCCTTACAGAGGACGGTCAGACTATACTTGTTGATCTGAGCACTGCCTGGAATGAACTTTCAGTCTCTATAAATCATTTAAACGAATAAAACCAACATGTACAAATGTGTTTAGACGCAGATGTACTAAAACGTGAAAGCATATATGAAAAAGACCTTAAGTGTAAATTTGGGCGGTTCCGTTTTCCATATTGACGAGGATGCATATTCTGAACTTATGGATTATTTGCAGGATGTGAAGAAGCATCTGGGTGATGACGGTTCTTCCGAAGAAGTATTAAATGATATTGAACAACGTATCAATGAGTTGTTTAATCAATGGATGCAAGGGCAAAGGGAGGTGGTTACATCTGCCGATGTGCAGAAAGTGATTGGAATACTTGGACGTCCGGAGCAATTCAACGACGATGATGAACAATCCGCAGATGCTACCGACAGGAAAAAGGAATCCAGCATTGGCAGAACGGAGGAAAAAAGCAGTCAACACCAGCGTCTTTACAGGGATCCGGAAAATGCAATCCTGGGTGGTGTTTGTTCGGGATTGGGGTATTATCTGAAAGTCAGTCCTGTATTACTCCGGATACTCTTCTTTCTCCTGGTTTGGTTTGGAGGAACAGGCATATTCATTTATTTGGTATGCTGGATCATAATGCCCGAAGCAAAGACCGCATCACAAAGACTCGAGATGCAGGGGGAAGACGTGAACATAGAGAACATTGAAAAAAAAATTCGTGAAGAGTCGGAAAAAGTAAAAGATCGGGTCAATGGTTATGTGAAATCGAATCAGTTTCAAAAGAATGTTCATTCAGCAAGCAATGGCATTGTGGAAGTCTTTCGTGTGATATTTAAGATCTTTTTTGCACTCATAGCCGGTATCATTGGTTTGGCAGCACTTTTTGCACTGATTGTACTGGTGATCGTACTGCTCGCTCTGGTAACCGGTAGCTTTAGTTTTATCATTCCATGGATAGGGGCTGCATTCCCCTTTCAGGCTGACATGATGAATGCTTCCTCTGCTGTGTGGGTTATTATTGGAATGGTGTTGATCATAGGAATTCCTTTTATTGCGATATTCAGGATGCTGTTTGGAAAATTGCTGGATTTCAAGGCCGCCTCCAAGTGGGAAGTCTGGCTGGGTCTAATTGGTTGGTTTATTGGAGTGGGACTTTGTGTTTTTGGCTGTCTGGCTTCACTCAACCAGGCAGGTGGCGTTTGGATTTAAAAACCTTTGGTGTTATTTAGTAAAAAACCGAAAATCTATTGAACATGAATAAACAGAGAAATAGTATACTGATCATCGTTATTGTGATACTTGTGATTCTTGGTGCTTCCAGAACATTTTTTTCATGCCGTTCCCACTTCAATCGCTGCGAAGGGATTTTTAGCAAGAATGACGTGGATGAATGTGAACCAACTGTGTTCGTTGAAGTTGAAAATGGGATCCAGAAGTTGGATGAAGGGATTCAGAAAATGGACGAAGGGATTCAGAAGATGGACGAACGTATTGCTCAGATCGATGAATCCATGGACAGTCTGAATAAAGGACTTGAGATGTCCGATAGTCTGATAACCTATGATCCCGATTCCAACTTCCGGTTGGATACGATTATGTATGCAGGGTATCTCAAAAAGGATTTTCCGTATCCCATCGTTTTCCATTTCAATGAGTTCTTTGAATTTGGGGGGTATGTTGTCAAGAATGAAGTGTATTATCCTCAATCAATGAGAGGAAAATTTGCGACCGAAAAACTGGATTCCACCAATTCCTTGTATGTAACTTTAAACACGTCTACGACGTATACCTTTACAACCTCTACCTTTTTTAGTTCCAAATCCAGGATTCTGGAGATGGTCAACTATAAGTTTACGTATCCTCTGAAAACATCCGGGGGCGTGACTGTCGCAAATGATCACGGACAGTTTAAATCTAAAAGGCTACACATATCCAGAGGACTTCCCATGGGTGACCAAAAACGGATTGCCAAAGACAAACAAAATCGCTTGAAACTGGAGAACGCTGTTGTCAGTCGGATCCGGGAACAGTTGAGTCATGTATCAGGTTTTTAACGATCAATGATTGTAAAAGTGGTCAGGGTTTTTTAAATTAACTTAAACATTTTTCATTAGAAGTCATACATAATCCCGGCAGAATGGAACTGCCGGGATTTATTTCGCCGCGTTATGTAAAATAAACATTAAAAATACATTTCATATTGGTTAATTAATTATATATTTGCGAAGTGTTAAATTTAAATTAAGCGAAAGTGTCCTATCCGGGTAATGTGATGATGGAGTGTTTGATTTTTACCCAAATGGACTTTCGTTTAATTTTTTTTGAAATGTGTAATTAAAAAACCAAAAAAATGAAAAAGCATTTACTTTTTGCACTTGTTGGTCTGACACTTTATCAGACTTTGTTTTCCGATGCAGGAAAAGCGATCGCTCAAAATGCCGTTCCTGACACCATTACCTGGAAATGGGAAGTATCCTCTACGGTAAGTACACGTACTAAAACCTGTACCATTGAATTTTCAGACAATTTATTGATAAACTGGGGAGATGGTGTAACGGAATGGATTCCCGATTCCATGAGCTCAAAAGCTGTCACCCATGTTTATACCGCTCAGGCCAATTTTGATTGTACAGCGGTAGGTGTTGGGATTTCTTACTTCAAAGCGGATTCCAGGAGATTGTTGAACCTGGATGTGACAAAATCGCCGGGTTTGACCTATCTGAGCTTCACTAGTAATCAGATTGCCTCGCTGGATTTGACGAAAAACCCATCGCTTGTCTCTTTGTATTGCGGAGGCAATAATATAAAAGCGCTGGACTTGAGTCAGAATCGAAATCTGCAGACACTGACCTGTTCAGACAATCAGCTTTCTTCACTGGATTTTTCCATGTTGCCTGTCCTTAAGAAAGTCACTTGTCATACCAATCCTCTGGTTCATATTGATGTTCATTCTGCGGGTGCATTGAACTATTTGTCTTGTTCCGGTTGCAACCTGACGGCAGAAAGTCTGGATTCCATTTTTGTGGCTTTGCCAAGACTGACCACCGTTTCCACCAGCAAGAATCTTTATGTGCTGAGCAATCCGGGTTCTTCTTCCTGTCATACGGAAATAGCTGCGGCCAAGAACTGGACGCTGGACCGGGTCATCACCCAAAGTTCCTTCTACATACCATCCGTCTCCTGTAAATCCTCCGATTCCATCCGGGCCTCTATTTATCTGAAAAATACAGATCCGGCTCTGGCATTCGAAATGGATGTTTTGGTCCCCGATGGTTTTACTCTGGATACGTCACGCTGTAGTCTGTCTGCTGCCAGAAAAGGTCAGCATATGTTGTCCATCGCCAGAATTTCCGGTTCACCAAAGATCTATAAGTTTATGGCCTACTCTATGAAAACGAAAGATGTGTTTTCCGGGACAGACGGAGCGGTGCTTGATCTTTTTCTGAAAGCTCCTGCTGAAATGAAGACGTACACCCTCGATATACAAAAAGCCATTTTGCTTGATTCACTGACTAATGTATTGGATTTATCTGTCACCGATGGTCAGATGATTGTTGGTGCCTCGACTTTGTCAGGTGATGCTAATAGCGATGGAAATGTGGATGTAACCGATGTCGTCAATCTGGTGGCCTGGATCAACGGACTTCGACCCACAGATTTAGACTCGGCGGCCATGGACGTCGATGGAAACGGATTCTGGAATATTTCGGATATCACGAAAATGGTCGTCATCATCAATTCCAGTGGTGCTGCTGCCCAGCATGAATCTGGAAATAATGTAACAGTCGCCATTGATGCGCTTTCTTTGTATCCCGATGAGGCTCCGGTTGCCGGGAATAACCTTTATATCCGTCAGGCTAACGATGACGCGTCTTGTCTGGAAGTTTGCCTGGACAATAAGGAGGAAGTGCAGGCCTATCAGGCGGATTTGTTTTTACCAAAGGGATTGAGCCTTCAGGAAGGGACATTTACTCAACAGTCAGAACGAAATACCGGTCAGGTTTTCTCTGTTTTCAGGCGTTCCTTGAATAGCTATCGAATATTGTCTTACCCATTAAAGACGAACGCTGCCTATTCCGGAAATTCAGGGGTGCTTTCCAGATTGCAAATTCTGGGTTCGGACCAGGTGACAGATGGGACCTATCCCGTTGTTATGCGAAAAGCGGTACTGACTGGAATGAATTTGAAATCGGTCTCGTCCAACGTCTACGATGCTCTTGTGAATATCGAAAGTTCATCAAAACCGAACGATGCGATTTCTTTTGGAGCAGATGCTGAATCCCACTTATGGGTACAGGGAACGGGGCTTTTGGAAGTAACAGTTTGGGATGTTGCCGGTAAACTCGTGGCTAAGCAACAACTGGACGGTGCAGACCACTACAGCGTACCTTTGAATAAAGGTTTCTATCTGGTAAAGGCAGTGTCCAAAACGCAACAGGCCTGTTATCAAAAAGTGGCTGTCAAGTAATGTACATTTTGTCAGTTATATTGACTTAAAGACTGTTTTTGAGGTAAAAATTGTCATGTTTTATAAGGTTGTGAACCAATAAGGATTTTGGCACGAATTTCGCTATAATATTAGCGTCGGCCAAAACCGATGTAATTAAATGAAAAAAACGGTCTTCATCGTTTAGATACAGTATTTAACAACTTTAAAATAGTATTATTATGGCATTACAACCTCTATCAGATCGCGTACTGGTGAAACCAGTAGCTGCAGAGCAAAAAACGGCAAGCGGCATTATTATTCCAGATTCCGCAAAGGAAAAACCCCTTAAAGGCGATGTGATCGCAGTGGGACCCGGCACCAAGGATGAAACCATGCAATTAAGCGTAGGTGACGTCGTTTTGTACGGTAAATATGCAGGTACCGAAATCGAAGTCGATGGAGATAAGTTATTGATTATGCGTCAATCAGACATTCTGGCTAAATTTTAAATAAGATACAATCATGGCAAAAGAAATTAAATTTAATATGGAAGCCCGCGATTTGCTGAAGAGCGGTGTTGATCAATTGGCTGATGCAGTAAAGGTTACTTTGGGTCCTAAGGGTCGCAATGTCATTATTGATAAGAAATTCGGTGCCCCTCACATCACAAAAGATGGTGTAACGGTAGCAAAAGAAATCGAGCTGGAAAACCCGTTTGAAAACATGGGTGCTCAAATCGTCAAAGAAGTGGCATCCAAAACAGGTGAAGACGCCGGTGATGGTACAACGACTGCTACAGTTCTCGCACAGAGCATTATTCGTGAAGGTTTGAAAAACGTTACTGCCGGCGCAAATCCAATGGATTTGAAACGTGGTATCGACAAAGCCGTTGCTGCAGTTGTTGCCAACTTGAAGGAGCAGGCTATTGAAGTAGGCACCAATTTCGATAAAATCGAACAGGTTGCTCGTATTTCTGCCAACAACGATGCTGAAATCGGTGCGTTGATTGCTGAAGCAATGAGAAAAGTTTCCAAAGAAGGTGTTATCACAATCGAAGAAGCCAAAGGTACCGATACTCACATTGATGTGGTGGAAGGTATGCAATTTGACCGTGGTTATCTTTCCGCTTATTTTGTGACCAACACAGAAAAGATGGAAGTGGAAATGGAAAATCCTTTTATCCTCATCCACGACAAAAAGATTTCTTCACTCAAAGACTTGCTACCTGTTCTTGAAGCTGCTGTACAAACCGGCCGTCCATTGCTGATCATCGCTGAAGACATCGATGGCGAGGCATTGACTACCCTGGTTGTAAACCGTTTGCGTGCAAACCTGAAGATCTGTGCTGTTAAGGCACCGGGCTTTGGTGACCGTCGCAAGGAAATGTTGCAGGATATCGCTACCCTAACGGGTGGTACTGTGATCTCTGAAGAACAAGGATTGCAACTGGAAACAACGACCCTCGAAATGTTGGGTACTGCAGAAAAGATCACCGTTTCCAAAGACAGTACGACTGTTGTTAACGGTAAAGGAGATAAAGCAATCATTACTGAACGCGTTGCGCAGATTAAGTCACAGATTGCCAATACAACGTCTGACTACGACCGCGAAAAATTGCAGGAACGTCTGGCTAAATTGGCCGGTGGCGTAGCTGTACTTTATGTGGGTGCACCTTCTGAAGTAGAAATGAAGGAAAAGAAAGATCGTGTTGACGATGCTTTAAGCGCTACCCGTGCTGCCATCGAAGAAGGAACCGTTCCCGGAGGTGGTGTTGCATACATCCGTGCTTTGAAATCACTGGATAACCTGAAGGGTGCCAATGAAGAAGAAGATCTGGGTATCAAGATCATTCGTCGTGCCATCGAGGAACCTTTGCGTCAGATTGTTTTCAATGCTGGTAAAGAAGGTGCTGTTGTGGTTCAGAGAGTGGCTGAAGGTGAAGGAGATTTTGGATACAATGCACAAACCGATACGTATGAGAATTTCTACGCAACCGGTGTGATCGATCCTGCTAAAGTAACCCGTGTAGCTTTGGAAAATGCTGCTTCAATTGCCGGTATGTTCCTGACTACAGAATGTGTCATCGCTGACAAGAAAGAAGAAAACCCAGCTCCTTCCATGCCTGGTGGTATGGGTGGTATGGGCGGAATGATGTAATTCCCACTACAAGTTATATATAGAACGAGGCTGTCTTTTTAGTGAAGACAGCCTCGTTTGCTTTTATTCGAAAGTTGCGGGGTATTCAAAAGCTATTGCTTTTCCCTGTATTTTCCCTCTTCCTCGTCGTTCAGAATGCTGAGGTAGCTCGTATAACGGGACTCGCTGATGAAGTGATTCTGTATGGCGTCCAGTACAGCACAACCTGGTTCGTGTGTGTGGGAGCAATTGCTGAAACGACAGTTTTTTGAAGCTGCAAAGATCTCGGGGAAATAATGACCGACTTCATCGGTTTTCATGTCTATGGTTCCGAAACCTTTGATGCCAGGGGTATCAATCAGGTAACCCCCATCTTTCAATTCAAACATTTCTGAAAAGGTGGTCGTGTGCATGCCTTTGTGGTGAGATTCAGAAACCAAACCTGTCTTGGCATTGTAGATTGGGTCAATGACATTGATCAGGGTGGATTTTCCAACTCCGGAGTTGCCTGAAAGCAGGCTGATCTTGTTGTGAAGCACGCTGCGGAACTCATCCATGCCTTCCCCGGTTTTGGCGGAGAGACACGTGCAAGGGTATCCGATTGACTTGTAAAGGTGAACCAAACCTTCCATGTATTCTTTATCCTCCTCATCGTATAGGTCAATTTTATTGATCAGGATGTGGGCAGGTATGCGGTATGCTTCTGCAGTTGCCAGAAAGCGGTCCATAAAAACCGTGTTTGTGACAGGCGACTTGAGTGTTACCAGAAGGAAAGTCTGGTCCATATTGGCAGCCAGTATGTGTAGCTGTTTGGAAAGGTTTGTCGGTTTCCGGACAATGTAATTTTTCCGATCCTCAATCTCCGTGATGAAAACGTATTGTTCATCGTTGTCAATAATGCTGACACGATCGCCTACAGCCACCGGATTGGTACTCCGGATGTCTTTTATCCGAAAATTACCTTTAACCTTGCATTCAACCAGCTTTCCCTCATCCGTTTTGACAAGATACCAGCTTCCTGTGTTCTTAACGACCAGTCCCTTCATCAACTAAACAGTCATTATTTCTTTCTCCTTTGCGGCTAAAATCTCTTCCAGTTTTTTAATATGCTTGTCGTGCATTTTTTGAGCGTAATCTTCTGAATCCTTACCCATATCTTCGGGAAGACCATCTTTCACCAGTTTCTTGATGGAATCAATGGCATCGCGGCGGGCGTTACGAATGCTGATCTTGGCGTCTTCACCTTCTGAGCGTACCTGTTTAACCAGAGCTTTACGACGATCTTCGGTGAGGGGGGGTATAGAAAGACGGATGGTTTCGCCATTGTTGTCCGGCATGATGCCAACTTCAGAGTTGATGATGCCTTTTTCGATTTCCTTGATCATGCTCTTTTCCCAGGCCTGTATGGCGATGGTCCTGGCATCCGGCGTTGTGATGGTGGCTACGTTGCTGATGGGCACCATGCTGCCGTAATAGCTCACACGAACAGCATCAAGGATACGGACGTTGGCCTTACCGGCACGGATATGTATCAAAGATTCTTCAAGATGGGCATTGGCATGATTCATGCTGTCATTCGCCATGTCGAGGTAAAGCTGTACTTCTTCGTTCATTGTTTTGTATTTTAATTGTGTACGTATGTTCCGATTTTTTCCCCCTTGAGCACCTTCAGCAGATTTCCAGGAGTATCCATGTCAAAAACCACAATGGGCAGGTTGTTTTCCTTACACATGGTCGTGGCTGTCAGGTCCATGATTTTCAGGCCTCTGGTGTATATCTCATCAAAAGTTATTTCATCAAATTTCACTGCACTTGGGTCTTTTTCAGGATCAGCAGTATAGATACCATCTACGCGTGTTCCTTTGAGCATGGCATCCGCTTCAATCTCAATGCCGCGCAGGGACGAACCGGTATCGGTGGTGAAATAAGGACAGCCTGTACCACCGGAGAAAACGACAACGTTGCCCTGATTCATGTATTCGAGTGCTTTGTCTTTGCTGAAGAACTCACCAATTGGCTCCATGCGGATGGCGGTGAGGTGCCTGGCTTTTACACCCAGGCTATGGAGTGCTGAAGTCAGTGCCAGACCATTGATGCTTGTTGCAAGCATACCCATCTGGTCGCCTTTTACCCGGTCGAAACCCTTGGAGGCACCACTCAGACCACGAAATATATTTCCACCTCCTATCACGATGCTCACTTGCACACCCAGTTCGATGGCCTCCTTGATTTGGACTGCATATTCATTCAGTCTGTTTTCGTCTATGCCGTATTGCTTTTCACCCATGAGTGATTCGCCGCTCAGCTTGAGCAAAACTCGCTTGTAAGGTATCATTGTCTTTGTTTTATTAGATTCTTTTGTGCAAAAATAATGTTTTTTGGTGCAATTCTTGTTGTATTGCTTCGTTTTGTATTTTTTCAGCTATTTTTGTTAGGAACAAAAGGTCGTTATTTTTTGTTTAGGATCATGAAATCCGGTTTTAAGTTAAAGTCTTTGTGTATGCGTAAAATAGTGATACTAAATTTATTCGTGTCTTTTTGTCTGGTGCAGGCTTTTGCTCAGAATGTCGATTCTCTGAAAACAGTTGCCCGTTCCCTGATCCAGAAGGATTTTCCGCAAGACGCAGCTTTGGTCTATGAGAAAATACTGGTACAGGATACGGCCAGTTATGAATCATTAGCCTATCTGGGCAATTATAATTTTCTGTTGGGTGAAAAGGCCATTGATAAAGAGTATGCCAGGTTTAAGGTCATTCCAGATCCCAATCGCATGCAGTCGGCACAGCATATGGATGAATTGAAAAGACTCTATCATCTTTATTATGAGCCCTCTGAGCGGTATCTGCAGAAAGCGATGCGCTTGAATAAAAATGAGCATATGAAAAAACTGATGGTTCAGATTCAGGCCTACAAGGAAAAAGTGGGCCTGGTGACCATCGTCGTGAAAAAGAAGAAGAAGTAGAAGCCAGATTTCAGGCGAAGCTCACTTCCTTGAAGGCATAATCTTTTAATGTTCCATCTTCATGCTCCAGGATCAGGCTGCCCTTTGCACTGATACCACGGATTCTGGCTGAGAAGTTACCCTCCTCCGCATTGTAGGTGTGAAAGCCATCCCTTCTGTAAAGTGCATTCAGATAATACCGTTGAATCTCAACTTCAGTCCCATGACACAATTCTTCCAACGAAGTCAGGATTTTGTTGTGCAGTTTGGTTAACAATTCTGTCAGGTTGTAATCAATACCGGTGATCTGTTTTAAAGAGACAGGATTGGGCAGGGTGTCGGGGAATACCTCCTGGTTGATGTTGATTCCAATGCCTATGACTGAATAGTCGATGAGGTCACCTTTTATTCTGTTTTCAATGAGGGTGCCTGCAATTTTCTGTTCTTTCCAATAGGTATCGTTGGGCCACTTGATGGAGATGTCCTTCGAATATTCGTCCAGAAACGATTTCACTGCCAGTGCAACGGATTGGGATATGATAAATTGATTCCTGGCAGAAAGGTAGCTGGGAAAGATGGCAATGCTATAGCTGATGTTTTTACCGGATTCGCTGATCCAGTGATTGCCTTGCTGCCCTCTTCCTCTGGTTTGAGTGAAGCTGGCTACTGCTGTCGATTCTTCAATTTTTTCAGACTCAAGGAGGTTGATCAGATATTGGTTGGTTGAATCAACTTCATCAAGTAAAAGAATGGATGCCATAAATCAATGTATTGTTGTAAGGCAAAGATACTTCAAATTAATTAAATATAAAATTTTATTTACCGGTATGGTGCGAGAAAGGCGTCTTCCAGGTGTTCAATATTCCAGTTTCCCCTTTCCCAAACCACTGAAATAATGTCAAAACGAACAGGTGCATCTATCTTACGTGAGCAGACATAATGGTTGGCAGCTTTTACAATATGCTTTATTTTCTTTAGGTTGACAGCATCTTCCGGTGGTTCCCAGGTGTAACCGGTTCGGGTCTTGACTTCCACCACGACAAGCCAGCCATCGTATCCGGCGATGATGTCCAATTCCTTGTGTGTAGAATACCAGTTTCGTTCCAGAATGGTGTAGCCTTTCCGGACCAGATAGGCTTCTGCCACAAGCTCTCCTTCCTTGCCCAACTTATTGTGTTCTGCCATGGTTTTTTAGGGGACAAATATAGACTTTCTGTTTCCAATGTGAAAAATATGTCGTTATTTTGCGTGTAAAATAGCTTTGGATGAAAAAAGGGGTACACAATTCAAATAAAATGAAAGAGGGATCGAAAAAGGAACCCCTGGTTCGTAACCGTGTTGTTTCCATTTCTTTGAATGATCCTGAATACAAAGCCCTTCTGAAGTATTGTACCAAATATAAAATAACCAACCGGTCCCGTTTCATCAGGGAATCGCTCATGAAATCCATTCTTACCAGAATGAGTGAGGATTATCCCACACTTTTTGAAGAAAAGGAGATGAGGTAAATCCAAGTCTATGGAGATCGATCACGAAAAGTATATGAGACTCGCTCTGGCAGAAGCGAAAATGGCATTTGACCGGGATGAGATTCCGGTGGGTGTGGTCGTGGTATGCAAGGATCGCATCATTGCCCGTGGTCACAACCTGACAGAGACCCTCAACGATGTGACGGCCCATGCCGAGATGCAGGCCATTACGGCTGCCGCTTCCACTCTGGGTGGAAAATATCTGCAGAATTGTTCTTTTTACGTGACCCTGGAGCCTTGTGTGATGTGTGCCGGAGCCTTGGGCTGGGCACAGGTTTCAAACCTCATTTACGGTGCATCCGATGACAAAAGGGGTTACACAAAGTTCGCACCCCAGGCTCTGCACCCCAGGACCGAAGTCATCAAAGGTATTCTTGAGGAAGAATGTGCCAGCCTGATGGTGGCGTTTTTCAAATCAAAACGATAAGTTGATTTCACCGGTGCGACTACTGCTGAAACTGCCCATGATTCCGATGCCATCGTGTACATTGTTGTGAATCTTTACAGGTTCACTGAAGGGATCGTATCCTCCGCTTGCCGGCCTGGTTTTCAGGTATAGGTAGTACGATTTACTGATGGATTGCAGTTCCACATAGATTTTCCGTTCTTCTCTGACTTCGTTTTTGTACGGTGGCAAATAATAGCTGTTCATGTTTATACAGCTAAATTTAAGGGGATATTCTTTTCCGTTAAACAATTCATCGGAGAATACATGGTATGGATTCCAGGTTGAACCAGTCAGACCCGATTCAATATCAGAAGATTCTCCCGAAACGACATCGGTGAATTCAAAGTAATAATCTTCCATTCCCCATTTAATCGTATCCATGCGATAGGTTGTGACATTTTTCACAAGCAGTCGGTAATAATTCTGTTGGGTATCCGAATCTTTAAAGCGCAACGAAAAATGATAGCGTCTGCCAATTTGATAACCAATCGTATCGGACATTCCAATGGAATCGATATACATGGTGATGGGGAAATTTTCCGTGTATTCAACAGTAGAATCAATGGCAATAATGGTTGTTGGCTGTTCGATTCTTGTTTCACACCAGGCTGTTTTAAAGCCTGCCGCTGATACATTTAAACGGATGGTCTCACCTACACTGGGCTTGTATTGGCTTGTCCAGGTTCCAGCAGGTGTGCCCGGGGTCATCTTTTCTTTAAAGACATCGTCGACAAAAATTTCCACTTCCGCATTTTCAACAGGCTTAAAGGGCTCACCATATTGCACATCATCCAGAAAGAATCTGCTTTGGGTGATATTGGCAACGATAAAGGTGTCCGGCGATACAAAACTGTTGATTACCAGTTGAGGTGCTGTCATTTCGCCCGAAAAATCGATGTCTTTTTCGCAGGATGTAACTGAAAAAAGAATCAGCAATACTGTCAGTATATGAATGGTTTTCATTACAGCGGTCTTCATTAGAATTTATAATTATAGCTAACGGATGGGATGATGGGGAAAATGCTCACCTGAGTGAGCGCTTTTCGAGTTTTATAGTTGCCCTGAGAATCCTGGTAATCTGACGTTGTGGGATAGACAAAGAAGGGGTTGAGCTTGTTGTAGGCATTGTAGACGCTGAAGTTCCAGGTGCGCGTTCCGTGTTTCAGCTTCTTGTGAAAATTGATGCCAAGGTCCATCCTGTGATAGGCGTCAAACCGGAAATTGTTCCTGGAACTGATGTAGGACAAGGGTTCTGACCAGGAATTGGTACCCTGAGGTATTATGGGTCCATCATACGTACTCAGGGCCAGCGTTCCGCATTGACCGGTACTGTAGACCCAGGATCCGGATAGATCGATCCGTTCACTGAATTTGTGCGTTACAGTCAGGCTCATATCGTGACGTCTGTCGTATTTTGCCGGAAAGACTTCACCATCATTGATTTCCTGACCTGGTCTGTCAAACAAACGTTCTGTCTTGGACCAGGTGTATCCCAGCCAACCGGTCGTGTTTCCATAGGATTTCTGAGCCAGAAATTCCAGACCGTATGCCCAGCCGCGTCCCATGTAAACCTTGTCTTCCCAGCCGGTGCTCGATCCCAGGAAGGACGCGCCGTCCTTATATTCGATCAGGTTATCCATTGATTTGTAATAACTTTCCAGTGACAAATCCAGGGTGTTCAACAGGTTGTAGTAGAACCCGGCAGAAACCTGTTTGGATTTCATGGGTGTGATGCGTTTGGTGACAGGTACCCACAAATCGGTCGGGAGACTCAGACTGCTGTTGGACAGCAGATGAATATACTGGCTCATGGTAGCGAAACCCGTTTTAAAAGAAAACTTGTCCGTTATCAGAAACCGCATGCTGAGTCGGGGCTCCAGGGAGTTGTAAAATTGTTCCTGTACCTGGAAGGTCGAGTAGTGAAGTCCGACATTTGCCTTGATGAATGTACCGATACTGAAATTGTCTTCGGCATACAGCATCGTCTCGTTCGAAAAGACGTTCTTGTCTCCGATGGTCGTGTCAATTCTTGATGTGTTGTCACCGCTTGAGCTATATCTTTGAGCTGTCACTCCTGGTCGGAATGTGTGATAGGTGAAGTTCCCTCCAAATTTGATGTCGTGATTGGCTCCCGGTGTGTAATCAAAATCAGCGCGGGCGGAGTAATCCTCGATCCCGGAACGGTAGCTCATAAAGATGTCTTCTGTTTTCTCAGAGGGAGGATTGGTGGACTTCACATTCGTGATGTTTTGTAAGCCCAGTTTGAAGCGGTATTTGGTATAGGAGGCAGTCGTATTCATAAAGAGTTTGCTGCTGATGACGTGGTTCCACCGAAGTGCAGTGATGATGTTTCCCCAATCCCAATCCATCTTCATTTGATCCTTTGAAACGCTTTTATCGTAGTTGATGTATTGATCCTTCATATTGGCATAGATGGCATCGTCTCCGGAGTAAAAACTGAGGAATAGCCGATCCTTGTCTGATACCTTGTGACTGATTTTGGCGTTTAGATCGTAGAAGTAATAGCCGGCAACAGTTTGATTGTCTTTGGTTTTGGTGGTCAGGTACAGGATGGGTTGGAGCAAAAGGTCCGCATAGGATCTTCTCAATGAAACATTGAATGAGGTCTTTTCTTTGATGAGTGGTCCTTCCAGATTTATTTTGGAGGATATGAGCCCGATGCTGACGTTTCCATGGTATTCCTTGTCGTTTCCATCGTTCATCCGGATATCGATGACGGAAGAAAGCCGACCACCGAATCGTGCCGGGAAGTTGCCCTTGTACAATGTGACATTCTTGATGGCATCCGTGTTGAAGACTGAAACGAAACCAAAAAGGTGATTCACGTTGTAAACGGGAATACCGTCCAGCAACAACAAGTTCTCATCAGGGCCTCCACCACGTACGTAAATACCGGCGGAACCTTCCGTTCCTGCCTTGACGCCAGGTAGCAGCTGCAGGGCTTTGAGAACGTCTGTTTCTCCAAACAGGGTAGGGATGGATTTGATCTGAGCGACAGGAATGTCTATAGCGCCCATTTGGGATCCAAGAACACCCATTTCTTTACGGGCATTGCCTGTAATGGTGACTTCGCTCAATTCATTGACGCCCACCATCTGAATGTGGATGACCGTATCTTTAGTCAGACTGATTTTCCGGATGTCTTTCTGATAACCGACATAGGAGTATTGAAGGTCGACAGCTCCTTCAGGCAGGGTCAGTGAGTAAAAACCAAAGTTGTTGCTCACAGCGCCTTTTTTAGCCAAGTTGTCAAAAACAGTGGCACTGATAAGTGTCTCCCCGGTTTTTTGATCGGTGATATAACCGCTGATGGTGAAGTTTCTGGAGCTAAGACTAAATGTCTGAAAAAGGAGCAAAAGGAACAGGACGTTTTTTTTCAGCATGAATAGATTTTTGAGTAGGTGACTTTATTTTTCCAGTTCTTCAAAGTCAACATAGTCTCCGTCATCCTGTTGGATGATTTTCTTCTTTTTGCTGTTTTCTTGACCAGATGTGTGTTCATTCGTGAATTTATCCCCGGGCATAGTTGTCCTTTTGATCCTATGCGACACATAGCGAAGAGCTAATCCCGAAAGGAGACGAAAGAGGATAAAGATTAATAGTATGGTAACAATAAACTTCATACTTTATTATTTTGCACTTCTTTTATCAAAGCGCGCATTGATCGTAGATAGAAAGATGTACCAAAGGATGCAGGCCGAAAGTCCCGCGAGGCCTGTCAGGGCAATGAGTCCGACGCAGCCGGCCAGAAAATAGTACCGAATCCGGTTGCCCTTCCATGCGTAATTTTTAAACTTAAGAGCAAACATGGGTATATTTGAAATCAACAACCAGGAGAAAATAATTATTCCGGCAAATACAATGAGTGGATCTATGAGAGTATTCAGGGCGTATGTAAAGTTACTGCTGATGCCAAAGGCCCAGAATATGGCGTTTGCCGGTGTCGGTAAACCAATAAAGGAGGTCGTCTGACGGTCGTCAATGTTGAACTTAGCCAAACGCAAAGCTGAGAAAACAGGAATGAGAAAGGCCAGATAAGCGAGGTATTCTGAGTTGTACGTTTGAAAGCTTAATTCCGAGACATAGGTGAAAAGCATCATACCGGGAGCCACGCCGAAGCTAACGACATCGGCCAAAGAGTCCAGCTCTTTTCCAACGGGTGAATAGGCATTTAGGAGACGGGCTGCGAAACCATCGAAAAAATCAAATACAGCGGCCAGTGCAATGAAATAAGAGGCTGTCGTGTATTCACCCTGTAATGCAAAAACGATGGCGATACATCCGGAAGCCAGGTTGAGGCTGGTGATCGCATTGGGAATGTGTTTGCGTACCATTTGAGTTTGATTTTAGTTGTTTGTCGGTTGCTCTTTCCAACGGGCGATGACTGTTTTGTTTCCAGTCGTTTTTTCTCCTGGTTTTACCAGAATTTCGACTGCATCAACAGGAAGAAAAATGTCTACCCGGGAGCCGAACTTAATGAAACCCAGGTGTTCATTGAGGTGTACCTTCTTATCGGTATATGCGTAAGTCACAATGCGCCTGGCAAGTGCCCCGGCTATCTGACGTATCAGGATGGTCTTCTGGTTGACTGCTGCGCGAATCAATACGGTCGACCTTTCATTTTCGATACTTGATTTGGGCAAATAGGCAGCCATGAAATTGCCATTCTGGTGGCTGTAATGAATGACTTTCCCTTCGCATGGGTACCAGTTTGCATGTACATTCAGAATGGTCATAAAGATGGAAATCTGAATCCGATCTTCGTTCAGCAGGCCACTTTCAAAGGTTTTTTCAACGACGACTATTTTTCCGTCAGCAGGTGCAAGTATATCCAAAGGACCGGCTGTAACTATGCGCCTGGGGCTTCTGAAAAAATTGGTCACAAACAGAAATAGAAAGACCGAAATGGTCAGGAATGCAACCATGGCAAAATGACCGGCAAATATCCAAATCAGTATGTTCAGAATCGTAAGTACAAAGAATAACCAAAGCAGAATTTTTCTGCCTTCCTTATGTATGGTCATTCTGAAAGATCTAATCATCGGTCTTTATCGCTTGAAAGTTTAGTTGGCAAAATTAGTCTTTATTCCCAAGATAGCCAAATGTTTTCTGATTTTGAATGCTTGTTGATAAGTTTTAGATTATTGGCTTTGTAGGTTTGGTATTTCGCGGTATCTTTAAGACCCCAAAAGTTATTTTTTAAGCAATTGACTATGACCCCATTCGTACATTTACACGTTCACTCTCAGTATTCCATTCTGGATGGACAGGCTTCTATTTCCAGTCTGGTTGATAAAGCCATGTCTGACGGCATGAAGGCCATCGCGCTAACGGACCACGGGTGTATGTTCGGGATCAAGGAGTTTTTCAACTATGTCAAGAAAAAGAACAAGGGTAAGGAAGAAAATGAGAAGTTTAAACCTATTTTCGGTTGTGAGGTCTATGTAGCCAGAAACGGCATGCTCAATCAGCGAAAAGAAGTCAAGGAGGACGCCAGAGGCTGGCACCTGATTTTACTGGCCAAAAATTATCAGGGGTACAAGAATCTGATGAAAATCGTGTCACAGTCCTGGACCGATGGATACTATTATCGTCCACGTACCGATCATGCCCAACTGGAGAAATACCACGAGGGAATCATTGCCTGCTCGGCTTGTCTGGGTGGTGAGATCCCCCAGGCCATCATGAAGGGTAAGCTGGCTGAGGCAGAGGCTTCCATCAGATGGTTCAAGAACCTGTTTGGGGACGATTTCTACATGGAATTGCAGCGACACAAGCCGACAGTGCCTAATGCCGCTCAGGATACCTATCCCAAGCAGGTGGAAGTCAACAAGCATCTGGTGGAACTGGCCCAAAAAACAGATGTAAAGCTGATTTGCACCAACGATGTCCATTTTGTCGAGGAGGCAGATTCAGAAGCCCATCATCGTCTGATCTGCCTGAATACCGGACGTGATCTGGATGATATGTCGGGTATGGCTTATACCAAACAAGAATGGCTTAAGACTCAGGGTGAGATGAACGAGGTCTTTGCTGATCTTCCGGATGCTTTATCCAATACCCAGGGAATAGCCGACAAGGTGGAATATTATTCCATCGACCACGAGGCCATCATGCCAAATTTCCCTTTACCAGACGGGTTTACCGATGACAACGAGTATTTGAGGTATCTCACCTACAAAGGTGCTGAAAAGTGGTATCCAAATATGGATGAAGAAACCAGGGAGCGGCTTGATTTTGAGCTGGCTGTCATGAAAAACATGGGTTTTCCAGGGTACTTTCTCATTGTGCAGGATTTCGTTACTGCCGCCAAGGAAATGGGAGTTGCTGTGGGGCCGGGCCGTGGATCTGCTGCCGGTTCAGCTGTAGCTTTCTGTCTGGGGATAACCAAGGTGGACCCCATTAAATACGATTTGCTTTTTGAACGTTTCTTGAATCCCGACCGTATATCCCTGCCTGATATTGATATGGACTTCGATGATGATGGTCGTGGTCAGGTCTTGCATTGGGTAGAGGATCGCTATGGCAAGGATAAGGTGGCACACATCATCACTTACGGAACAATGGCTGCCAAGTCTGCCATCAAGGATGTTGCCAGAGTTCAAAGACTTCCGTTGGCTGAGTCTGAAAGGTTGGCGAAATTGATCCCCGACCGTATTCCGGATGTCAAGAAGGTCAATCTAAAAAGTTCCATAGCCTTTGTTCCTGAATTGCAGGATGCGGTGAACTCATCGGACCCGATGATTCGGGATACCATGAAATATGCCCTGATGCTCGAAGGCAATGTCCGGAATACCGGGGTGCATGCCTGCGGTGTCATCATCGGCAGGGACCCCATTTCAGACTGGGTACCCGTCAGTACAGCGGACGACAAGGAGTCCGGTGAAAAATTGCTGGTCACACAGTATGAAGGTTCGGTCATTGAAGAAACAGGTCTCATTAAGATGGACTTTCTGGGTTTGAAGACTCTATCCATCATTAAGGATGCCATCGAAAACATCCGTTTATCCAAGGGGACGATTGTAGACATTGATACAATTTCTCTGGAAGATGAAACGACATATGCCCTTTACAGTGCCGGAAACACTGTGGGAACTTTCCAGTTTGAGTCTGCCGGTATGCAGAAATACCTCCGGGATTTGCAGCCCTCCAAGTTTGAGGACCTTATAGCCATGAATGCATTGTACCGGCCTGGACCAATGGATTATATTCCTCAGTTCATTGCCCGTAAACAGGGACGTGAACCCATTGAATACGATATTCCCATCATGGAACGTTACCTGAAGGATACTTATGGTATCACGGTCTATCAGGAACAGGTCATGTTACTTTCCCGACTAATTGCCAACTTTAGCCGTGGCCAGTCGGATGAGCTTCGAAAAGCGATGGGTAAGAAAATCATCGAGAAGCTGAATACTCTGAAGCCTTTGTTTCTGGAGGGTGGAAAGGCCAACGGGCATGAACCCAAAGTGCTGGAAAAGATCTGGGGGGACTGGGAAAAATTTGCTTCCTACGCTTTCAACAAGTCGCATGCCACCTGCTATTCATTGGTGGCTTACCAGACAGCCTGGCTAAAGGCCAACTACCCGGCTGAATATATGGCTGCCGTGTTGAGCCGAAGTCTGAACAACATCACCGATATTACTAAATACATGGACGAATGCAAGTCCATGGGCATTCAGGTCCTCGGACCCGATGTCAACGAATCCAATATTCACTTTACGGTGAATAAGGAAGGCAACATTCGTTTCGGCCTGGGTGCCATCAAAGGGGTGGGTGAGGGGGCCGTTCGTGCCATCCTGGATGAACGTGAAAAAGGTCCTTTCAAGGATGTCTTTGATTTCCTGGAACGGGTAAACCTGAATAACTGCAACAAGAAAAGTGTGGAGTCCATGGCATTGGCCGGAAGTTTTGACGCTTTCGGTCAGATTTCAAGAGAGCAGTTCATCGCCGAAAATGGAAAGGGAGAGCCCTTTCTGGAGACGTTGATCCGTTATGGAAATAAGGTCCAGATTGATAAGGCTACCATCACAAATTCTCTGTTTGGTGGTGATAATGAGGTTTGTGTGGCTAAGCCTGAGCCTCCCAGAGTACCTGCCTGGCCAGATTTGGTGCGGTTGAGCAAGGAAAAAGAGTTGGTGGGGATGTATCTGTCTTCACATCCGCTGGATGGTTTTTCCGTTGTGATCAATTATGTCTGCAATACTTCCATGGATGATATCAAGCAAGGGAACCTGGTTCAAAACAAGGACCTTACTTTCGGAGGTATCGTGACTGATGTCAGACAACGTACCAGCAAGAAAAACGAGCAGTTTGCATTTGTGACCATTGAGGATTATTCCGGATCTGCGGAAATACCTTTTTGGCCGAAGGATTTTGTGGAATACGGAAAATACCTGAGACCTTCCATGTTTCTGTTCATCAGGGCAAAATATGCAGCGCGTTCCTGGAGGCCGGGCGAGTTTGAACTGAAGGTCAACTCCATTTCCTTACTTTCTGAGGTGATGGATACTGCCATCGAAAAAGTAAATATCTCGATACCGCTTTCCATCGTTGAAAAGGCTTTTGTGGAAGAGTTGTACGACGAAGTCCGCAAGCATCCCGGAAAGGCTCAACTCACCATTACGGTGACCGATTACGATGAAGAACCACCCCTTCGACTGGATTTTTTCTCCAGAACCTTTCAGATACAGCCTACTAAGGACTTTATACAGTATTTGGAGGAAATGGAAACGGTGAGCCTGAAAATTAATTAAAGAAATGGTTCGGGTTTGAAAAGAAGATTTAGTACATTTGACCCACTTTTAAACAAATTTTTAAAACGCACACGATATGGCATTGGTAATTACAGATTCGAATTTTGACGAATTATTACAATCAAATAAACCCTTGGTAGTTGATTTTTGGGCTGAGTGGTGTGGTCCTTGCAAGATGATCGGACCCATCATTGAAGAGTTGGCACATGACTTTGAGGATAAAGTGACCATCGGTAAAATGGACGTAGACGATAACAGCGAAGTCACTTCCCGTTATGGCATCCGAAATATCCCGACCATCTTATTTTTCAAGAATGGCCAGTTGGTCGACAAACAAGTTGGTGCAGCTCAGAAAAGTGCATTGACGCTGAAAGTGGAAGCGTTGTTGGCGTAAGTGATTTTCAAGAAATAATGGAAAGCCCTGCTGATTCAATAGAATTTGCAGGGCTTTTTGTTTGCTCATCTGGAAGAGGCTTTAAAACTCAATTTTTCGTTTTCCTTCATGAATTTCATCGATGTAAACTTTCGTACAGCCTTCCGGCAAGAGCGACTCTATCATCTCAGGCCATTCGATGAAGCAGTACTCACCGCTGTAGAAATACTCTTCATATCCCATGTCATAGGCTTCCTCCATCTTGTTGATGCGATAGAAGTCAAAATGATAGACACTGCCTCCACCCGGGAGGACATATTCGTTCACAATGGCAAAGGTTGGGCTGTTGATGACATCTTCAACACCCAATTCTTCGCAAATGGCTTTGATGAAGCTGGTCTTTCCGGCACCCATGGCTCCGTAAAATGCAAAGACGGTTTTACCTTCAGTGGCTTTCAGAAAAGCCCGGGCTGTTTCATGAATCTGGTCTAATGAAGCAATCTCCAATATCATTGTTATTTCTTTTTAGGTTCTAAAGTAATGAAAGGTATCAGCATTTCCTCCATGGATATACCACCATGTTGGAATGTGTCCTTGTAATAGGTTGCGTAATAATTATAGTTGTTCGGGTAAGCGAAGAAGTCGTTGTTTGTCGCAAAGATGTACGTTGAACTGATGTTCGGACTGGGCAATCCATGCTTGAGCGGATTCTTGATTTCAAACACCTGTTTGGGATCGTAGTTCAGGTTTTTTCCTACTTTGTACCGTAGATTGGTGTTGGTGTTCTTGTCTCCGATAATCTTGAGCGGGTTGTCCACATGTATGGTCCCGTGATCCGTGGTCAGGATGATCTTGACGTTTTGGCTGACCAGGTAATTGATCAAGTCCGAGATGGCCGAATGCTTGTACCAGGATTCGGTTAGTGAACGGTAGGCTGCTTCGTTGTTGGCCAACTCGCGAATCATCTTGGATTCGGTCCTGGCGTGTGACAGCATATCTATAAAGTTGAAGACGATGACATTCAGGGGGATGTTCAGCATGCTTTTGATGTTGGACATCATTTTTTCGCCTGCCTGATTGTTGTTGATCTTATTGTAGGTGAACTCGTAATTTTTGCGGTAACGCTTGAGTAAAGTCTGAATCAGAGGGGCTTCGCTCATATTTTTACCTTCCTCTTCTTCCTCATCCACCCAAAGCTCCGGGAACATTTCCTGAATCTGAAGGGGCATCAGGCCCGAAAATATGGCATTTCTGGCATATTGAGTTGCTGTTGGCAATAAGCTGTAATAGATGTTCTCGTCGATGTTGAACTGATCTCCCAACTGACGTTTAATCACTTGCCATTGGTCAAAACGGAAGTTATCGATCAGAATGAAGAATACTTTCTCGCCGGAATCCAGCAGTGGGAAAACTTTAGTCTTAAAAAGGTCGGGACTGATCAGCGGTCGTTGATCGGGGTTGTCAATCCAATCCACATAATTGTTCCGGATAAAACGGGTGAAAAGTCTGTTGGCTTCGGCTTTCTGATGTTTCAGTACATCCTCCATGCCTGTCTTGGTCTGCTCGAGTTCAAGTTCCCAGTAAACGATTTTCTTATAGACATCGATCCAGCTTTCCCACGATCTGGAATCATCGATCTGCATGCTTAGTTTCGAGAAATTCTGTTGGAAAGAGACGGTCGTTGCATCGTGGATGATTTCTTCCTTATGGACATTTTTCTTGATGGCCAGTAACATTTGACTGGGATTGACTGGCTTGATCAGATAGTCGGCTATCTTACTGCCGATGGCCTGGTCCATAATGTCCTCTTCCTCACTTTTGGTGATCATAACTACGGGAATGGAAGGTAAGAACTCCTTGATGGCGTTCAGCGTTTCCAGACCGCTGAGACCTGGCATGTTCTCATCCAGAAAGATCAGGTCAAAGGACTGCTCGCGACACAGGTCCAACGCATCTTGTCCGTTGGTGGTAGTCACCACTTCATACCCCTTCTCTTCCAGGAAGAGAATGTGAGGTTTTAGGAGGTCAATCTCATCATCAGCCCAAAGTAATCGGTCTTTTGCCATAATTTTCGTTTTTTAGGATCAAGGATTTGTCTGGTTGCCCGAATAATTCTTTTCAAAGAAATCGAGGTACTTTTCGGGTGGAACATCTTCCTGCAAAAGTTTCAGGTTTGATTCTGAAACCAAAATGAGCTGAATTCCCGGATATTTTATTTCTGGCTTTTCGCCTTGGAATACGATCCAGGAACGGTAACGCAACACGTCTTCGGCATTTTCGAATCCACTGATCAAAAGTACATCCATTTTACCGACTTTCACAAAACTTAATTCATAATCGCGAATTAAAAAATTGGTGAAGTTGTAGAGTGCCACATCAAATTGCAATCGGTTTACATTGACCGTTGTCGGGTATTGGATGAGCAGTACATGCGCTTCAGCCGGATTGTAGGCAAATTTCTGTGCCAGGGAGTCTAACATGGATAAACTGTCCTTTTCCAGACTAAGATTTGCATCCAGCAAGTTGGTAAATCCGGAAGAAGCCACTGGTCTGCGGCCTTCGTTCCAGAAAGCCAGCATTTGATTCACCACCGGAATTAAGTCACTTTTTGGATAGTCTTTGACTAGTTTGTTCAATAAATCATAGTAATCTGTAGGTTTGCCGATTCTGGCAGATTCCATGGCCTGCAGAAAGATAAATTTCGGTATGAGGGGGCTCACCGGATAATTTTCCTCTACGTAGCGACCTATCGTAAAGATGCTGTCGGTTTGGTGCGAAAGGTAGGACTTATAGGTATTCCCATAAAGGGTATCCTGCACCTGATACATCTCAATGAGTTTATCCACGAAAAGGGAGTCGTCCAAACGCTTTGCCAGCATACCATCCGGGAAAAGGGTTATTTGTTTCTGTCTGATAACTTCGGCATCGGCGTTTTTCTTTTGCTGCTTCAGCATCAGATAGGCGATGTAGTAGGCGTTTTCCAGGAAGGGACTGTTGGGGTTGCGGCTCTCCAGTTCCTGGAAAGTTTTCAGGGCCAGTCTGTCGTTTTCCATTTGTTCCCTGTACACAACTCCTGCATTGAACAGAGCTTCCGCAATCTTTTCGTTGGAGGCGGTGAGCTGTTCTTCCGTAAAAGGCAGATTCTTCAGGTAAAAATTGGGATTCAATGGGTCCTCTGCACCTTCGTTGTAATCGACGCTTTCTAATTCTGTCGAATCTGTCGAAGCAACATTGGCAGTGTCCTTCGTCTGGATTGCGTCAGTGAGCTGTTCTGAACCTTCTGCGTTCGGCATATTATCGAAAACGGCGGTTTTATTGTTTCTTCGCCAGTCGTCTTTTAAGCTGCGTTTTCCCCATTTACGTCTGAATTCAACCAGTCCCTTGCTGACGTTGGTGGTGTTGTAAAAGTACCAGTTCTTGTCTATGTTCAGGTTTGGCATGTTTGGAGTTGCTTCGTTTTGATTGCCAGCAGTATTATCACCCATGGATTCCTCGTTTGCGGCCAAAGCTTCCTCCATGCTTTTCTTTCTTTCTTCTTCCCTGGCGGCTTTCTCTGCTGCCTCTACAAGCTTAGCAATGATGATATCCCGTTCTTTTTCAGGCATTTTGGCGATAAGCTGCAGGCTGTCTTCATCGTGGACTGTGTCCAGATTTGGCGCCAGGGCTTGCAGAATGACGGCTCTTTGATTGGTACTCAAATAGCGTTCGTCTTCTTTTTTCAGCATGGCCAAGGCGTCCGTGTAGCAAGGTTCTGCCTTAATGAATTGTTCAGTCTTGTAATAGTAGTTTCCGAGCGCCAGTTCAGTCTTGAGTTTGTGAGGCCCGTTTTGGGTGCTTTTTTCGAGTGCGGTAACAAAACTTTCAACCGCTTTTACAGTATCACCTGCAGCAAAATAAAGATTACCCATGGCGTAAAAGACCTGATCCAGGTAGTCTGTATTCTTGCTGCTCCGGCTCATCATACGGAGCTTTCTCAATGGTTTTCTGGTGTCAGAACCCGGGTACACTTCGGTTTGACGGATTCTGGCGCCCAATTCCATTTCATAGGGCGGATTCATGCCGGGAATGGCATTGAACAGTTTATAAGCCAGGTCATTTTTACCTGTTTCCTGATAAATCTGTGCCAATAAGAAATTCCAGCGATACTTTTCACTCTTGTTTCTTGTTCTTTTGATGGCAATTTCCAGATAGGGGATGGCCTCCGTCCATTTTTTCTGCCGTATCAGTAGGTCTGCATACGCTGCTGAAAAGGATCCGGTCAGTGAGGGGGTGAGGTTTTCCTTGTTGAGCTTATCGAAAATGTTTTCTGCCTCATAGTACCATTCCATTTCTGTATTTGCTCTGGCCATCAGGATGTTGGCTTTGTCGCAAGTGACCTTGTCCGTCGAAAAATGACGGGTAATGTAGGAACAAGTGGAATTGGCTGACAGGAAATCGGCTTTATGAAACTGGGCATTGGCCATCATCAAAAAGACGTTGTCCATAAATGGATTAAACTCTTCTTTGCTGTAAAAAAGTTTTTTGGCAGCGCTGCTTTTGCTGGTCGGTTTTTCTTTGGGTTTTACCCGGATGGAATGTTTCTTGATGGCCTTTTCGCATTTCTCAATGCTTCTGGTCATACTGGAGGCGGTGCTTTTGGCATTTTCATGATTGCTGACCATGTACATTGGAAGCAATTTGGAGTAGTCTTCCTTGTGCGAATTTTTCAGTTGCTTAATTCCGGATTTGTAGGCTTCGTTTCCATTGAAATAAACGTTGTACCGGGTGGTCAGGTCGTTGTAATTTCGGCTGCTCCACGTGTTCTTTTGGGTAGAACAGGCAGAGAAGAACAGAAGAAGCAGGCATACTGCTGCATAATTTAAAAATCTGTTTCTCATCCGATTTGAACTGTCATGTATATCTATTAAAAAACTGACATTTTCGTGAATTATTGTGCTTCCTGACTTGTTTCGATGGTAAAACCACAGGATTTCAGATCTTCCCAGTAGTTGGGGTAGGATTTGGAGACTACCTCCGGATGGTTTATCCGGATAAATTCCATGCCCAATGCTGCCGGGGCAAAGGCCATTGCCATACGGTGATCGTCGTAGGTATCAATAGCTATATGGGGTGTTGCGGGAATGCGTTCGCCGGTCCATTCTAAGGTGTTTTCCTCCTTTTCTGCGAAAACGAAACCTATTTTTCGTCCTTCATTGATTAAGGCTTTCATACGGTCTGTTTCCTTGATCTTAAGACTTTGAAGTCCACTTAGTCGAAAATGAATGCCTTTCACGGCGCAGGTTACGGCAAATGTTTGTGCCAGATCGGGTTGGTCTGTGAAATCGGCTTCAAACGTTTTTATTTTTGGCAAGATCTTGGTCAGTTTGACCTGTTTTTCCTGATAGCTGGTGTGAACGCCCAAATCCTCAAACCAGTTGGCCACTCTGGCATCTCCCTGCAGACTTTCAGAAAATAAACCATTCAGGATGATACTGCCATCTTTGGCCAGACTGAGCATTTGATACCAGTAAGAGGCTCCCGACCAGTCGGATTCAACCTGAAAATGGACTGGCTGATATTCCTGTGGTTTAATGTCAATGTGTCGCTCTGTCCATTCTGTCTGTATGCCATACTGGCGCATCATTTCAAGCGTCATCCGGACGTAGGGTTTGGAGATGAGTTCTCCCTGTATGTTCAGGTGCAGGCCATTTTGCATAGTGGGTGCCACCATGATCAAAGCTGAGAGGTATTGGCTGCTGATGCTGCCGTCTATGTTGATGGCTCCTCCCGTCAACTTTTTACCCTTTACCCGAAGGGGGGGATACCCTTCTTTCTCCATGTATTCAATTTCAGCTCCCAATGACTTGAGCGCTTCAACCAGAATCCGGATCGGACGGTTTTTCATACGTGGACTGCCCGTTATTTCCCAAATTCCGTGCTGACTGGTCAGGTATGCTGTAAGGAAACGCATGGCTGTACCTGCGGCCCCGATATCCATCTTTTCCGACTCGAAGCGTAGGGCCTTAACCAGTACGTTGGTGTCGTCGCAATCGGCCAGGTTATCGATGAGGCTGTTTTTACCGGCCAGGCTATTCAGAATCAAAGATCTGTTGCTGATACTTTTTGATGCAGGCAACTGGATGGTACCTTCTAATGTGTTGGGAGCCTTGATGATATATTGCATGGATAAGGGTCTTTTCTATGTATTGCAAAGATACAAATATTGTCCTGAAAAAATATTCGAAAATTTAACACTCAAACAATATATCAAATATCTTTACAAACCTTTTAAATCAATTATTAAACAACCATGAAAACCAAATATTTACCAACTCTTCTGCTCCTTTTTGGCTTTTTTCTATGCCTGCCAAACAACCTGAAAGCTCAATCTGCGTCAGTTGATCATGCTCAGCTGTTGCGTTTGCAACAATCTTTTGTCGACTTGCGTTTCGGCATGTTCATTCACTTCAATATTCCGACATTCATGAATGCGGACTGGCCCGATCCGGAAACTCCTTCCAGTGTTTTTAACCCGGTAAAGATGGATTGCAACCAATGGGCCAAAGCGGCCAAGTCGGCCAACATGACTTACGGCTGTCTCACCACCAAACACCACAGTGGTTTTTGCATCTGGGATACCAAAACGACCGATTACAACGTCATGAATGGTCCATTTAAGCGTGATGTGGTAAGGGAGTACGTGGATGCCTTTCGTAAACAGGGGTTGAAAACCATGCTGTATTACTCCATTTTGGATACCCATCACAAACTTCGTCCAGGGCAGATAACCCAAAAACACATTGAGATGGTCAAAGCTCAATTGACAGAGCTTATGTCAAACTACGGGGAAATTTCAGCATTGATCATAGATGGCTGGGATGCACCCTGGTCCAGAATTTCCTACGATGAGATTCCTTTTGAAGAGATTTACAGATTGGTGAAAACCCTTCAGCCCAATTGTCTGGTGATGGACTTGAACGCGGCCAAATATCCTACCGAAGCGTTGTTTTACACCGACATCAAGTCGTACGAGCAAAATGCAGGTCAACACATTTCGAAAGGTGAAAACAAGTTGCCGGCATTATCCTGTTTGCCCATCAACGACAGTTGGTTCTGGAAAGAATCTTTTCCGACCACCCCTGTCAAGGACCCTTTGGCTCTGGTCAAAGACAACATCGTTCCCCTCAATCAGGTTTGCTGCAATTTTATCCTGAATGTGTCGCCCAATACGGACGGACTCATTGATGACAATGCTTTGGAGGCTTTGAAGTTGATTGGTAAGAATTGGAAAAACGATGCACCTCAGGTTCTCATTCCCGATAATAGCGCACCGATCATCTCCAGTAATATCGCTAAATTTCAACCTTCTGCTTCCAGTTGGGGGGATGATATGTGGATTATGGATTTTGCCAACGATGATGATTTTACGACTTCCTGGATTTCCAACAAGTCTATTGCTAAGCCCTGGTATGAAGTTGATTTTGACAAGGATCGGTCGTTCAATATGGTGACTATTGTTGATACCCGGAATTGTATAATCAAGTACAGTTTGCAGTATCAGGTGGAAGGGGTGTGGAAAACGATTTTCTCCGGGGAGAATAGGGATAAGATCAAGATTCATCGGTTTGACCGGGTCTGGGGTGGAAAAGTCAGGATGATGATTGAGGAGGCTTCGGGGCAGGCTGCGATTGGGGAGTTTGGGGTTTATAATGAGAGGAGATGATTTGGAAAAATAGATATGGGCTGTGTTTGTAAAAATTGAAACCCCAAAAGTTTTCGAACTCTTGGGGTTTCATTCAATATAAGAATGATTTAATTTATTTTTCGAAAGCGCTTCCTGCATCCCCGGCATAACCTCCGTCTCCGCTAGGACGGGCTGGTGAGCACTAGACTCCGGCACGATTTGCTAGTCTCTGCGAGCCGTCACAAATTGTATTGCCGGATTCGTCGCGCTCACTGCGTCCGTCCGTCGAAGTCGACGTCGGCTATACCGGGGACTGCTGTTCGCTTTTCGGATCGTTTGAAATAGTGCTATATTGATCTGGCATTTTTTAATTCGATCCTTTTCTGTTTTTTGTTAAAACACTTTTTACTAGTTCTTCCTAATTTTTCCCTGCACTTTTTTCCCATTATATGAAAGCTCGTACAAATAGATTCCGTTAAGCGCATTGTTCATCTCCACATTAAAGGAAGATATTCCGGCTTTGATGGTTTTGCTTTTTATTACACATCCATTCGAATTATAAATGGTCAGTTCTCCATCTGCTTTGCATTGGTCGTCCAGAGAAAAGTTCACGATGCCGTCCGTTGGATTGGGATAAATGATCAAGGACTGGTCCTTTTTTTGAGGACTGGTCAGGCCGGTATTGAATGCTGCATTTGGTTCGATGCGGAAATCATAGTTGAAAGTCCTTTTACCGGGAACCTTGTATTCCGGCAATTGGTCAGGACCGCAACTGGCATTACCCAAACCCTGTTGCATATAATCGAGACTCAGATAGGTTTCAGGCTTTTTGATGGTGTTGTAGGTATATTCATGAGCCATGGACCATTGTTTTTCATCTGTCAGGTGTTGCGCCGTGAAGTTCATGTTTCCGCCGGATGTGATCCTGATGCCTTTTTTGGCTTCGTCAGAGATGCTGACCCAACGAATATCTTCGCGGTTACCATTGCTTTGTGAACGGACATAATGTTCAAACAGTCCGGTTACGGTATTGCTGTATTGGCCAATAAAAGCTGATTTCTTACGGTCAATATAGTTTTCGTGTGGGCCACGACCGTACCACTCTACATTTTCAAGACCAGCTGTCAATGCCATTTGTAGGCCAATACGCGGGATGGAGCCAATGATTCCGTTGTTGGTTATGCTGGTTTTTACGTCGATGGCGCCGTTTCCATAGATGGTATAAGTGATGGTATATGGGAAAGTTCCCGAAGTGTTTTTGGCACTCATGGAGGTGATTACCATTGCCGTTTTCTGATCTTCAGGAGTTACTAAAGAGTACGAAAGGCAGGTGATGGTTGGTTCGCTGTAGGTCCGCTTTTCATTGCTGATGCTTCTATAGTAGCTGAATTTTAGCCCTTTACTGCTGTATAGCATTTCCTGATTGTTGTATTTCAGGGAGGTCATGATACCGGTTTGCTTATTGAATACAACGCTAAAATCCTTGCCCTGAATGGTTTGATTGTCTCCTTCCAGGCTGACGGTCAAACTATTGGTTGCTGAGGTGTTGATGGATTGCAGGACTGGTCTGTTTTTCAGGACGAACTGCTCGGAAGCGATCCTATAACCGGCATCCGCCCAGTTGTGATCTTGTTTTGTTGAAACATAGAGGTTGAGTAAATACTCGCTTCCAGCCTCGTACGATTTGTTGTAGGGTACCGTCAGTAGTGCACTGGCATTTGGCTTGACATCCGGTAATTCCATAGTTCCGGAATCAACAGCTATTCCATCCTTTAGCTGAATCCATTTGAGGCTCAGTTCGTTGAGGTTGGTGAAATCGTATCCGTTCTTTACGGTTATGGTACCTGTTGTCAGGTTGGATGCTTTCATTTTGACATATTGATAGACTTTTTTAACTTCCAGCAATTTGGCGGTAATCCTGCGATCCGGTGATGTGATGCCATTCAGGCAGAAATCCCAATCGGTTGGGCTGTCTCCGAAATCGCCACCATAATAGTATTTGGTGCTGTCCGTTCCGAATTTGTTGATTCCCTGGTCTACCCAATCCCAGATGCAACCACCAATAGATCTGGTGGATGAGTTTTCAATGAAATCCCAGTATTCGTACAGATTACCAATGGCATTTCCCATGGCATGTGCATATTCACACATGAAGAATGGACGGTTGGTGGCAAGGGCGTCTGTACTCTTGACATCTGCCAAAGAGGGATACATCCTGGAGTCAAAATCGGCTGAGGCATTGTTTCCTTCGTAATGAACGGGACGGGAGGTGTCGAGCGCTTTGGCCGTATCGTAAACTTTGAAGAAATTAGCGCCACCGCCACATTCGTTACCCATGGACCAGAAAACGACTGATGGATGGTTCTTGTCCCGTTCAATCATTCGGGTCATGCGATCGTTGAATGCCGGCAACCAGTCCGGATTGTTGCTCAGGGATTGATTTCCATGGCATTCCAGATCGGCTTCATCCATGATGTAGAGGCCGTAATAATCGTACAGGGCGTACATTTTTTGATCGTTGGGGTAGTGACTTGTTCGAAGGGTGTTGATGTTGTGCTTTTTCATCAGTAAAATATCCTGGATCATCGAATAGACAGGCACAGCCTTTCCATATTTTGGATGGATGTCGTGACGGTTCGTTCCTTTAAACAGAACGGGTTCTCCATTGATATGAACGCGTTTGTTCTTGATCTCCACTTTTCGAAAGCCGAATTTGGAGGAAAGCACTTCCAGCACATTCCCATTGGCATCTTTAAGCGTTACTATTGCTGAGTATAAGTTGGGCTTTTCTGCTGACCAAAGAGAGGGATTCGCGACTGTTTTTTCCAGGTCGTATTGAACTTCTTCACCGCTGGTCAATGATTTGATATCCTGATTCATAGTGAGCACATCGACTCCTTTTGGATCGACCAGGGTAATTTCCAGTTTGGCTGCTTCTGAAGTCACTGCTCCTGCATTCAGGATGGAACTTTTCACTTTGAACGTGCTTGTGGTAAAGTCATTGCCGGCAAAATCGGAAAGCAGGAAGAAGTCTCTGATGAATCTGTCGGGACGTGCATAGACAAACACATCGCGATGAATACCACTCAATCGGAACATGTCCTGATCCTCAATATAACTGCCGTCAGTCCAGCGGTACACTTCACAGGCCAAGGTGTTGGTTCCTGTTTTTACAAAGGAGGTGATGTTAAATTCAGCGTCGTTGTTTGCACCTTCGCTGTATCCAACTGCCTGTCCGTTGACAAAAACATAAAGTCCGCTGTAACAACCGTCAAAATGCAGTATGATTTGTTTACCGTCCCAGTTTGCCGGAACCTCAAAATTACGTCGGTAGGATCCGACTGGATTGGGCTCTTTCTCGCTGGTATTACCCGCTCTGGGCATGATGTAGGGTGGGGTATCTGCATGCGGATAGGTGATGTTTGTATAGATAGGGGTGCCATATCCATTCATTTCCCAGTTGGATGGGACAGGAATTTCTTTCCAGGTGGAAACGTCAAAATCTGTTTTATAAAAATCCACCGGTCTTTCAGAGGGTTGTTTTACCCAGTTGAATTTCCAGTTTCCATTGAGCGATTGATAGTAGGACGAATTGGGTGTCAACCAGGGCTTTTCAAAACTCGGATCCTTTTTAAGTTCTTCCAGGGATGCATGTGGTACATAAGTGGCATGCCCCTGAAGTTTGTTGATACCAAAAATCTTCTCGTCTTCCCATTCGTGGTATGGGCGTTCGGCTGCCTGTTCAATTTTCCATTGCTGGAAGTTATTGGTGGCATCAGCAGTGTATTGACTGATAACACCTTGGTTGACCGTATTTCTCCAATCCATATTCTTATTACTGGCAACGCTGGTTATGGTATAGAAATAGCCATAATAGGTGATTTTCCATTGCTGATTGACATTGTCACTATTGATGTCCCATTGAAGAAACTTGTTCCCGTCTGCAGTAGATCCATTGGCATTATCTATGTTCTTTACACTTTTGACATTGGTTAGTGTGTATGATCCGTTGGCTGCATTTTGCAACATCCATTGCTGACCGGTATTGGTTGTTGATTCGTCCGCTTTTAGATTGAAGAAGGTGCTGTTGCTCAATGAACCGTTGTTATCAATGACCAATCCTGCGTTGTTCAGTATCTTATAATAATTGTTGAATCCAGGTTGGAAGGGCCGGGAAATTCTGTCTGCGTCCCACAGTCCCCATTGTTGACTGATATTTGTGCTTGTAGCTGCTTGTACGACCAGAGCGCTGTCTGCTGTTGAGGTTATGTCCATCTTAGTGGAAGTACCCAGGTTGGTCAGGCTTTGATAGTTGATGTCGGTGGTCGCTGTTCTCCAAATCTGATTGTTGGAGCTGCTCTGCGGTGTAAGTGTTAAATAGGCTATTTCAGGTTTAGATGCGTCAAAAACGCTGATGGCCATGTTGTTTCCCAGGTTGATCAACCGAAGATCGGTATCGTTGATTTTTTGAATCGTCCATCGTTGGTTACGCCCGCCGGTGAATGGGGTCTGTACAACGGACAAGACGGAATCGTTGGAGGTGGTGTATTCAAAGGCGTCAACAATGATTTCAAAATCAGCTGCTTTTTTCCCGGTAGGCAAGATTTCCAAGGTATGTTGACCATAGGGAAGCAATGGCGTTTCAAACAGCATGGCATCGAAGGAACTGCCCCAATAGCAATCCACATATTTCACAAACTGGCCGTCAATTCTGATTTCAGCCACGTCAAGGTCGCCTCTTAAATAGCCATAATACCTGGCTTTTACACCGGTAAATGTGAACTTTGCCGAGGAAGTAAGCGATTGAGCGAAATGCTCCGTATTGTTGTAGCCTTGGTCGTAGCTACCGGAACCCCAGTTACCGGTGTACGTGATCATGCTGGTGTTGGTGTCATCAATTTTTTTCCAGTTGACGAGTTCTGTTTTTCCAACGCTCAGCACTTTTCCGCTGTTTTTGTTGTAAATGATATTTCCTGCTTCAGCCAGGGCAAAAACGTTGCCTGAGATGATTGGCAGTAGAAATACCAGGATTAAAGTCAGTTTGTTTTTCATTTTTATAGACTTTTCTTGATGATTTTCTGAATTGATGTTCCATTAGGTGAATTGGCAACTACCAGATACATTCCATCACTGAATTTGCTGAAATCCAATGGCATGATGCTGCCGTCTGTGTCCTTGATTTTGTTATTGACAAACAAAATCTTGCCGTTTAGATCGACTATCTTTATGGAGGAAATCGGACTGTTTTTAGAAAAATGTACCTGAACAGGTCCGGTTGTTATACTCGGATAAACTAATATTTCCAGGGATGAGGCAGTTTTGCCAATGCCTGTGTTTTCCTTTTCCACCGGGCTGATGACAACTCTGTCAACATTGATGCCCCAGCCGCTCGCGTTCCCAAACTTAATGTTGTTTACTCCACTCTTCAGGTCAACGGTGTATGTCCTCATGCCCATGTTTCGTCCTTCATAACCGCCGGTGCCTTCATAACTGTACATGTTTTCCGGCCCGTCGTTCCATTTGATAAAGGTACTTCTGGTATCACCGGTCATAAAGTACAGGGTCACGTTGTATTTTCCGGCTGTGGAAACAGTGACATTGTTCATGGTGAGGCTTGCTCCATTTCCAATCCAGCCTGCAAAAGCATCGTTGGAACAGTAGTCGTCACCTGTTTCCATCTTTGCACCATTGGCCATGGTGTTTCCAACTGCTTCCGCTTCAAAAAGCGTAAAGACAGGTTGCTCAAACGGAGTGGTGGTGAGCAGGATGGTTACACCACCATGAGCAGGGATTGCCATGGTCAGGATGTCGTTTTTCCTGATTTCCTTCTGTTCGTACTTTATATCTGAAGGACAAGTGCCATCCTTGAAAATCTGAGCCTGATAGGTGACACCATCCGACAGGAAAGGCAGTTTGACCTGTAACGTTCTGGCAGTATCGCACAAGGAGGCCACATACCAATCGTTGCCTTTTCTTCTGGCCACGGTGACGTATTTATCGGGAAAGGCTTCCAGGCATTTTGTTTCATCCCAGGCTGTCGGCAGTTTTTTCAAAAACTCCTTGGCTATATGGTATTTGTAGTTTTCAGGGGAGTCATTCATGTGTTGGATACCCGATTCGTAAACGACTCCAAGTGCCAGTTGATGACTCCAGGAGGTATTTTGTTTGATGCTGCCGTTTTTTCTGGCAAAATCGAGCGGAGTGTAATCCATTGGTCCGATGACATTTCTGGTCATGGAAAGGGTGATGTTGTAAAAGGCAGGCGTAGCATTACCGTTGAAAAGATATTGTTCACCGCCATAGACACCTTCGGAAGTCAGTAAGTTGGGCCAGGTCCGTCTCAATCCAGACGGTTTCGTGCAACCGTGTACGTTGACCAGAAGTCCTTGTTCGGCAGCCACTTTGAGTAGCAAATCGTATTTTTTAAATTCAGTTTGAGAATCATCGTTCCAGAAATCGACTTTCACACCTTTGATGCCCATGTTTTTCCATTGTGAAAGGATGGTCCTGATCTGGGTTTCATTGTTTGTGAAGCGGTTGCTGTGACTCCATAAGAGAACGCCGACATTTTTGGTTGCTGCATAGCTGATTACGGCGGGCAGATTGAATCCGGCCTTATCCCAGCCGTCATCCTGCATGTAGTATTCCCAACCCATGGAGCTGGCCAGGTCGATGTATTTTTCGGCAAGCGCATTGGAAACGGTGGGGCCACCTTCTTCTCCGCCCCAATCCCAGGAAGCCCTTCCTGGTTTGATCCAGCTGAGGTCTGTCAGGGTTGTGGCAGGGTTCAGATTTTCAATGGTAACAGATTCAACGATGGTTGGCATTTTCCCGATCAATGCAACTCTCCAGGGTGTAAAGAGGGGCAGAGTAGTAGTGACGACCCCATTCATAACCAGATTATACAACCCTGTCTGAGTTCCGCCATTGAACGTTGAGCTGGTATAGGTTCCGGTATTGGCCGCTTCGGTCAACAGGCAAAAAATAGAGTCGTTGTTGCTTTTCACCAGAACAGGTGAACTCAGTTTTCCTTGTGCAACGGTTTCTGTCCAATTACGGACCGGGAAGTATTGTTCGTAGCTATTTGCGTATTTCATGGCCCAGCACTTCTCGAAACTGGCTATCGCAAACTGACTGGTCTCTTTGGTGATGCCCACACTTCCCGTACCCGGAATGCTATATTGAAAAGCAATTCCATCGTTGTATGCGCGAAAAATAACGTGACATTCTTTTGCGTTCTTAACAACTTTTACAATCAGTTCGTTGCAATTGTTGGTATAGCTGGAGGCTTTTCCGGAAGGTAACTGGTAGTTTTCGTTGATGGTCGATTTACTGGAAGATAGATAGGTTAGTCCAGTGGTAAAGTCGTCCACGTAGGTCTTGATTCCCAGGTTGGATTTGGAAATGACTTCTTTTGCATTGTAAGATACGGAGTAAGTCAGTTCCTGATTTTCAAGAGTAATTGTTGCTTTGATCGTACCATCTGGAGACTCGACAGTGTCTGCTGCTTGCAGACTGGAAAAGATAAAAGTGGAAACAAAGAATAGACTGAAGAAATAACGTGTTCTCATGGTTGGTGGTTTTTCTAAAAGTACTGGTTGTAAAAGTAAAGGTTGAGGCAAAGTTAGAAAATTAAATTTAAAAAGAACATGTTTAGAGTCGCTGGCTTTTATATTCAATGTGTTACAAGACTAAGTTCCCACTTTTACAATTTTGGTGCATAAAGTAGAATATTATTTTTGTTTCAAAGCCAATGGATGTTAAATAACAGCCTTGAGGGTATTTGTTTGCCCTTTAATTCCGTCTTTTTGTAAGCAATTGATTTGTATCAAAGTATGTTTTTAGTACATTTGGGCCACTTAGATTGAATACCCTGATATGACCTTAGCCTAATTTGAACTTCTTGTAATGAAAAAATCACTGTTTCTCCTCGCTTTACTGCTTCCCTTTTCTGTCAATGCTCAGTTAAAGATCAACGAATTAATGACCAACAACGTTTCTGCGGTCATGGACGATGCCTACAATTACAGTATGTGGGTTGAAATCTATAATCCATCTACCACTGTTCCTATCAATCTATCTTCCTTTTATTTTACGGACGATTTGAAGGTTCCCAAAAAGTGGAAGCCCATTTCAAATGTAGTTGCTGTAGGTGGATTTAGTGTACTTTATTTTGAGCGGGACGAAAGAGCCGGACACGCCAGCTTTAAACTCGATCCGGATGGAGGATCCCTGTATTTGCTCAATACAAGTCTGGCTATAGTGGATAGTGTGACGTATCCAAAACAATTAAGAAACATTTCCTATGGCAGGAAGATCAATAGCGGCTCTGAATGGGCCTTTTTTGAACAATTCAGTATGGGCACCACTAATAACGGAAAAGCTTGGTTCTCCGTGCGTTGTGAAAATCCGGTATTCAATTTGAAAGGTGGGTTCTATACAACCACCCAGAAACTGGATTTTGCGACTCCATTGGTAGGCGACTCCATCTATTATACTATAAACGGGGCAGAACCTACCCGCCTTTCATCTTATTATGTCCCCGGATCACAGATAACACTTGGTTTAAATGCCGCCAGAGTGGTACGTGCCAAAACGTTTTCGAAAAACAAATTATCCAGTGACATAGTGACCTCTACCTATTTTATCAATACCAGAAACCACCATTTGCCGGTCGTTTCCATTGTCACATCACCTGTAAATCTAACAGACAATACCATTGGTATTTATGTAAACGGTACAAACGGAACATCAGGAGATAATGGAGCCTTTGCCAACTTTAATCAGGCCTGGGAAAGACCTGCAAACTATGAACTTTTTGATACTTCTCAGGTTTCCTGCTTGAATCAGGAGCTGGATATTGCCATTACCGGTGCCTATTCCCGTACTTTTGCATTAAAGCCATTTAAGATTAAACCGGATAAGAAATACGGCGACGGACGCCTGCGCTATGATATCTTTAAGGAGACGAAACCCAACATGAAGTATAAGGACATCATGATGCGCAATTCCGGCAATGATTTTTACTGTTCCATGATGCGCGACGGTTTTCACCAGACGCTTGCCATGCATCGGATGGATATTGATCTGCTTGCCTATCAGCCCTCTGTGATGTATCTGAATGGCGAATATTATGGTATTTTGAATCTTCGTGAAGAGACAGGGACAAGCTTCATGTACACCAACTTTGGTTTGGATGCGGACGATGTCTATATCATAGATAAAAAAACCATAGCGTCTGATACTGCATTTGCACATCTGCGTGATTATATCTCCAACAGCGATATTACAACAGATGTTGTATATGCAAAAGTGTGCGAGATGATGGACGTGGATGAATTCATCAATTACCACATTGCAGAAATCTTCATTGCCAACTGGGACTGGCCCTGGAACAATGTCAAGATCTGGAAAAACAGAAATGGTGGAAAATGGCGTTGGTTGATGTACGATACAGACTGGGCGTTCAATTATAGAGACAATCAGCACTTTTACAATACGCTTTTATATGTATTGGGTGAACATCCCACGGATAGAAAATCCGACTGGTCAAATCTGATCATGCGCAGACTGATACTAAATAAGACTTTCACAAAAAAGTTTGTGGATCGTTTCTGCGTCCAGATATCCGGTACCTTTAAGACGCAAAGGGTAGATGCCATCATGGATAGCCTTTCCGGTAAGATTTCGACAGAGATCATTTTTCACAAAGCAAGGTGGAGTTCTGACAGAACACTTGTCAGTGATTTAAAGCGAATGAAGGAATTTTCCGCTTTACGGCCGGATGCCTTGATGGGATTCCTGAGTAGTCGTTTCGCAAATGCAGCTCCAATCCGGACAGTCAATCTTTCCTCCAGTGTTCCGGGTGTAACCTATACCATGAATTCAGAGCCTGTCATTGACTCTCAGATAGCTTTAAAATATTTCGATGGTAAGAGTCTATCCCTGGAGACTCAACCTGTTTTTGGTTACAAATTCAAACAATGGGAAGTCTCCAGCTCTGCAGCTCAACAGCTGATCAAGATGGGAGATACCTGGAAATACAACGATAAAGGTTCTATTCCGGCAGCAGATTGGTATGCAGGTACATACAGCGATGCCACATGGTCAACTGGCCCTGCTCAGTTAGGTTACGGTGATAACGAAAAAACCCTTCTCAATTTTGGTACCGATGCAAAAAACAAATACCCCACAGCTTATTTCCGAAAATCAGTAAGCATTGTGAATCTGAGTAACATCAAAACAACGACTCTCAAGCTGTTTGTAGACGATGGCGCAGTTGTTTATGTCAATGGAACGGAAATTGGCCGTTATATGATGAATGCCGGAATACCGACTTTTGATACCTATGCCAATGCTGTCAATGAAGGAGATTATGTCTCCTACGATGTACCAAAGGCCTTGTTGAAACAAGGTGAGAACCTGATTGCAGTGGAAGTTCATCAGTCCAACGCATCTTCTTCGGATTGTATATTCGACTTGCAAATGGATTGCACCCTATCCGAAACCACTTCAGATATTGTAACAGATCCGATATTTACACGCACTTTAAGCAGCGATATGAACCTGAAAGCCGTATTCGAAGAATCAACGGTTATCATTCCGGATGATGATGCAACCATTGTCATCAATGAGGTCGTGTCAGACAACACCGATGTCATGGATGAATTTGGGGTGAAGGAGGATTACATTGAGCTTTACAATACCGGTGAAAAAGATGTGAACATTGCCGGCTGGTATATTTCCGATATCACTGAAAATCGCACCTTATTCCAAATACCTACAACTGACATTGCCAAAACCCTCATTCCGGCCGGAGGAAGAATTGTCCTTTGGGCAGACAACGAGCCTTTGCAAGGTATTCTCCATGTTGGATTGAAACTTAGTAAGGATGGAGAAACTCTGATCCTTTCCAGAAAGAATGCCTTTGAGAAGATCGTGACGGTAGACTCATTAGAATGTCCGGCCCTGGCTGAGGATATGAGTTATTCCAGAATACCGGATGGCGGACCGAACTGGTCGCAGGAACTTCCAACTTTCAACGCCAGAAACAGTGAGTTTGTTGATGTAGAAGAATTGGTACATTCTTCCATCGATCTTTACCCGACTTTGGTTACGGACTATTTTACAGTACGCAATGCTTCCGGATTGGTGCTGACAGTGACAGACTTGACGGGTAAGGTGGTTTATCGGGGAGAATGTGAGTCTGATACGGAAGTCATCCCTACCAGTTCACTGCATCAGGGTCTGTATCTGGTAACGGTAGGAAATCAGAGATTTAAGATAATGAGACGTTAAGAAGCATTTACTCTTGTGAAAACATTCCCCAATGCCTTCCTTGTGAATGGTATTGGGGAATTCTTTTTGTATGCGGGAGTTCATTGGAGTTGATGATAGGTTAAATATCATGAAAACTTCGCCCGGAGCTGTTTTCCTAAGTAACTTTTACCTTTATTACAGTCCATACGTATGGAACGGCTATCTTTTTATGATTAATCCAATCTAAATTGTTCATTAACACATTCATTAATATGAAGAAAACTATTTTATTTGCACTTGCAATGTTCTTTTTTTCCACCATCTCAAATGCCCAGTTGCGCTTTGGCGTAAAGGCCGGTACCAATCTTAGCCATTTTGCTTCAGCATCCAGTGTCGTAGATCAGGTAAAGGGTGCTACGAATTATCAATTTGGCGTTTTGTTTCAGGCAAAAGCTTTTGGTTTTGCCATTCAGCCTGAAATCCTGTACAGTGTAAAATCAGGTCAGTTTAGCAATACAAAAGCGTCGGATGTAATTTCTGGAACAGACATAGAGTATCAATCCAATAATATTGAGATTCCGGTGAACTTGCAGTTTGGACTTGGTATGGGACCCGCCAGAATATTTGTACAGGGTGGCCCGTATGTATCCTTCCTGACCAGTGCTTTGGTAAACGGTAGTGTTGACAACTATGATAGGATCAAGGAAAACATGAATACCTTTGATTATGGAGTAGGTGCAGGTGTCGGAGCAGAGATCATGAACTTGCAGCTTACGGTCAAATACGATTGGGGGTTGAGCAAACTGGGTAAAGAATCGATGTTGGCTGGAGAAAATGTCAATCCATTCAATGAGTTGCAAAACAGAAATCTGAGCATTTCTTTGGCGTACTTGTTTTAGGATATTAGGAATTAAGTGCAAGAGGTCGTCTCAAAAAAGGGGCAACCTTTTGCTTTTTATATCAAGGCTATGCACAAAAAAAGCACCTACGAATTTCTTCATAAGTGCTTAAGGGTCAAGTGTCGGGGTGACAAGATTCGAACTTGCGACCACCCGCCCCCCAGGTGTGTGGTATTTTTTAATATATTTTTGTAATACTTTGTAAAATAACTGTATTATAAGATATTAAAGATTGAATATTTGTATATATTTGTATTCTCTTTGATTTTATACGTCACGAAAACGTCACGAATATTGGAAATGGAATATCAATAAATACAATTAGCCATGAAGAGGAACGTAAAATTTTCGATTTTTACATCGGAAAAGCTAAAAAAGGGCTACCCGATAAAAATGGTTATAAGAAAGGATACTCGTAGGAAGGTCTTTTCATTGAATCTGTTTGCAGAGCTTCACCAATGGGATGACAAGTCTGAAAGATTCAACTTGGATGGAAGAACAAAAGGGCTTCATCCAGAACGAATTCAAAATAATGCTTTTTTGAACAGGATTTCAACTCAGGCTTATGATATTATAGACGATTTTGAAAAGAATCATGTTGATTGGTCCGTAAATCAGTTTCAGGACCGATTTGTAAATTTATCTAAGAAAGGGAAAATTGAACCATACTTCGAGTCAGTAATCTCGACTCTAAAAGAAACTAAACATATAGGTAATGCCCGAAGTTACGAGGGAGCGCTACATGTGCTTCAACTGTTCGATAAGAACTTTTCGGCAAGGTTCTTCAATGAGATAGATATTAAATACGTAAAGGCCTTCGATAAATGGCTTCAGAAACCTCGAGATGTAACAGGTAAGGGTGGAAAGGTTGTACAGCATGGAGAATGTGCAGGCAATACAAGGAAATATTATATCAAATCTCTTCGAGCAATTTTGAACATGGCAATAAAGGATGGTGAGGCATCAACAACATCCTATCCGTTTGGAAAGGGCGGGTTTGAAATCGCTAAACTTGAGGAAGAAACCACAAAGCGGTATTTACCAACAACGGAACTACAAAAGCTTAAAGATTCGATAGGGCAGACTGATGCAACTGAGGTAGCACGACGCTTTTTTCTTTTTTCATATTACTGTTTTGGAATCAGTTTTATCGACATGGCTATGCTTACTTCCAAAAACCTGATTAAGCATGAAGGTGGAATCTATATTGTTTACAAACGTCAGAAAACAAAGAATAAGAAAAAAGTTTTGCCCATCCAAATACGAATAACAGACGAAATACAAAGCCAGCTCGATTGGTTTGTGAAAAACACAACTCCTTTAGAATTGTATCTACTTCCTATTGTTTCGGTGTCAGGTTATGAAGGTGAAGGTCTTTATAAGCATATTCGTAACAGATACAAGAAGTATAGGGCTTCATTGTTTAACCTTGCGGTAGAACTTGAAATTCACGATATCACTCTTACGAGTTATGTCTCTCGTCATACGATGGCTATGACACTCCAAGGAAATAATATTCCCAGGGAAGTAATTTCTCAAATAATGGGACATAGTGATTTGTCAACAACGAATGTTTATCTGGATAGCTTCGGGAGTTCGGTTATTGATGAAGCAGCAAAAGTTTTGTAGATTTGTAATTACTTGTAAATTTGAAAACCATGAAAATACCGCAAGATCCCCTTAAGAACGGTAAATGGGGTTTATTACATTACCACTCAGACTCAATTACGGTTCGATTTGAAGAAACTGATGAAGGTTGTCATTCAAGGCTTTATTCAGAACGTGAGCGAAATAATGAAAATTATCCAATAGTAGCGGAAGGAATTGTCGCGTATATTTGTGAATACCGAAAGGATACACAAACTAAAATGCTGTTTGATAGGTACATAAGCCTTTGTCGTGAACGCTATCTTTCTTCTGAAAGTAGAAAGCCTGATGCTTGTCGGAGAGACCTTGATGAAGAGTTCATTGAGTCCTTAAAATCAGATGAAACAGCACGTATAAATCGTTCTGTAAAATTTTTTGATTATATTCAGGACAACGAGGTTGAAGAGATTAAAAATTACGTTGAAAATTTTAGGTACTACATTGGGTTGAATAATACTACAAAAAAGATTTCGACGGAAAAGACTATTAAATATACAAATCCATTTATCGCACTTGTTTGTAGGTATCGAGATATCCATATAACCGAGGAAAATGTTGCCGATATTCTTTTCACCTTTGGCAAGGGGCCTTCAAACTCTGGTAATTTGATACGAAGATATATATTCTTTCGATCTAAAAATAGTAGAACGACTTGTTCTGGCTCTGATAGGACAGACAAATTTAATGAAAATCGATTGTCCATGGTTGTATCCTATCTTAAGTCGAATAACTATGATTCTGTACAAGCCGAAGAGGAGCTTGATTTATTTAGGAAAAATATGGAATCAAGATTAAAATAAAAGAAATTACAACTATTTTCAACTTGTGCTCGAGCATGCTCGAGCACATTTTTTTTGCCATGCCATTTTTGTATTGTGATTTTCAAAACCCCGAGGAGCTCCGAGGATTTGTTAAATTTTAAAAACAATAAAAAAATGAAAAATTTTAATGATTCCACCCCGATGACTGCATTGTCCATTGGGCAGTTAAAAGATTTAATCGATTTGGTTCTGAAGACAAATCAAGTTGAAAAAGATGCTCCCCTTCCCGAAGTCTTTGGTAAGAAGGTGTGTTCCAGAATAACTGGATACAGTGTGGACAGCATCAATAAATTTATTTGTGGTAGAAATATCCCGTACTATAAAAAAAACGGACGAGTATTATTTCGCAGAGACGAGGTCTTAGAATGGCTTCTTTGCAATCCTGTAAAAACTTTGGGTGTATCTGTGATGGAGATGGAAAATGATTTGTTCAAGAACCCTAAAAAGTAAAGGATATGGAAAAGAAACAAATCGCCTCGGCTGCAACCGAGGCAATTGAAATTGAATCATATTCAATTTGCAGTTCTGTGGAACAACAGTATAAAGATAGTGAAACTTTTGCTGAGAATCAAGAAGCATGCAAAAGGTTTTTTCCAGAGACTACGGACTCTACCGTTACATCAACTACCGAGATCTGGGACCTAATCCTATCCAATTTACAGAAAGTGGATTTTGTAAAGTGGGTCTATCCAGGTGTCGAGGAGCTCAGGTGCAAATACGATAGTACCCAGGATCCAAAAGAACGTGAAGAACTGGAAGTGCAAATGAAGCACCTTCGGGTAAGCAAGAACCAAAAGCTCGTTGTTGTTTGTGAAGAGATTCTACGGGTGTCTGAACTCATGGATTATGGGTTGGCTAAACGAGGTGCATACGTTTACGTATACAACAGCAATTATTGGTCTTCAATCGATAACGAGGAACTTCAATCATTTCTTGGTAATGCTGCTGAAAAGATGGGGATTATGCCATACGAATCTCGTCAATACTCATTTCGGGATATGCTTTCCAAGCAATTCATGGAAACGTCATACTTGAAAAAGCTACCAACGAACGGTAGGGTTTCCATAAATTTGCTTAACGGAACCTTCGATGTTACTGATAAGGGTGAGATGAAACTTCGAAGCTTTGATCGCCAAGACTTCCTGACGTACCAATTGGTGTTCAACTTTGATAAAGACGCAGAAGCCCCAATTTTTAAAAATTTTCTGAATGAAATTTTACCAGATCCTGACTCACAGAAAATCCTGGCAGAGTTCCTTGGCTATGTTTTCACAAAAAACCTGAAGTTGGAAAAAGCACTAATCCTATACGGGACTGGTGCTAATGGTAAATCGGTGATCTTTGATATCATCATGGCACTTTTGGGGAGCGATAACGTCTCTTCCTACAGCATGACGGACCTGTGCAATGACAATGGATACCATCGGGCAATGATTGAACACAAACTACTCAATTGGCCCTCTGAAATTGGAGGGAAAACTGTAAGTGACACTTTTAAGAAGTTAGCTTCAGGTGAACCAATTTCAGCGCGTCTACCTTACGGAGAGCCATACATTATTGATAGTTATGCTAAGATGGCCTTCAATGCAAATGTTCTTCCTAAAGAGGTTGAACAGACAAATGCATTTTTTCGGCGCTTTCTGATTATACCCTTTTCGGTTACCATCCCTGAAGAACGACAAGACAAGGAGTTGGCAAAACGAATAATCGAAAGCGAACTGGCGGGGGTGTTCAATTGGGTTTTAGATGGCCTTAAGCGATTGTTGGCACAAAGGGCGTTTTCACAATGTGATGCTGTTGAACGGGAACTGAGTCTTTACCGCAAAGAGTCAGACACGGTTCAGCTTTTCCTTGAAGACGAGAACTATAAGCAGGTCAATGAATTCAAGATCCCCCTCAAGGACCTATACAGCGAATTCAGGTCCTTTTGTAACACAAACGGTTACATGGCTGTCGCGAACAAGGAATTCGCCAGGCGTCTAAGGAGCATAGGGTTCATATTAGATCGACAGTCACAAGGAAATATGGTGAATGCCGAAAAAAAGTATTCTTTAGATGTTCAGTTCCTACATAACCTACATTCATAATGGAAACAGAATTTGGTTATTCAAAGTTGAAAGTCTTCTGCCCGCATTGCGGGCGGAAGAGCTTTAATCTACAAACCCTTGATGGTGAAGTTATTTCTGATACTGTAGGGTACTGCGACCATTCCAACAGTTGCAGCTATTCTTACTTTGCAAAGGAGTATTTTAAACAAAATCCGAATCTTCACAAAATCGAATACCACCTTAAAAAAGTGTTTGAACCGAAGGTACCTTCTTTCATGGAAGAGTCACTGATACAGAAATATCGAAGCAATGAAAGCGGCATCATAAAATACCTTTTGACCATTTTTCCAACTAAAGCAGTCTACAAAGTTGCAGAACAATACAAATTAGGCTCGTATAACAACGGTAATGTAATTTTCTGGCAGATTGACGAACAAGGACGATGTCGAACAGGGAAGATAGTAAGCTACGGATCTGATGGTCATAGGAACGGTTATATGAATTGGATGCACACCACCTTAAAATTAACCGATTTCAACCTGGTACAGTCATTGTTTGGTGCACACCTTCTTGCCCTTGAACCTGAGAAAACGGTCTGTTTAGTCGAGTCTGCCAAAAGCGCTATTATTGGAGCCATCGTAAATCCGAATTATCTGTGGCTATCAACTGAAGGGGCCACGAATTGGAGAATGGAAAAGCTTCTACCCTTACGTCATCGTAAAGTGATTGTTTATCCTGATCTATGGAAAAACCCGCCCAAAGGTAAATGCGATTGGCATAAGCTTGTTGACCTTCTGATGTCAATTGGGGCAAAGGCATCCTATTGTGATATATTGGAACAGATATCTACCCAGGAACAAAGGGATGGTGGTTATGACTTGGCTGACTTCATACTAAATGAATTTAAGAAAAACGAAAATAGCGATGAAGGTGACATGTAGCTACACGGAAAGATTCAACGAGATCTATAATTGGGACTTTAAGGGGTATACCAATCTATATAAACCATGTTTTAGCGGTTTACCACCTCGACCAACATACAAGCCGTCAAGAGCCATTTTAAGGTTGATATCAGGCTCTTTCCGATACTTTAAGTTAAGAATGAGCAGGTCCGATCCAAGTTGTCTAAAAAGGCGAAAAATCGATCTGGTAGTATAAATTTAAAAACCAAACAAAATGAAAAAGCTAATTGTAACAGGAGGTCCCAAAAAGAACTTCACAAAGGCAGAGAAATTTGAGACATTGAAACAACTCCAGACCAACGATTTTAACATGGCAAGGACCTCGCAGGAAACGGGCGTAAGTATCGATAGTATCCGTCGTTGGCGTTATGGCTTCGGTGATGACGTCTTCAGTAAGCTGCCCAGCATTGATGTCCTTCAAAGAAAAGTTGATACAGCGGCAATACATGAGATTGCTCAAATATCCTTACAGACAAAAAAAGTGATCATGGTAAATAGTGCAGCAGATCTACTGATAGAACGCGTTCAAGACCCTGTTGTCGCAAGCCAAATACCTACACGTGACCTTATTGAACTTTTTAAATTAAAGACGGAGACACAGGGTGAAAAAGGAAAGGCCGACAGTTCGTTTGATCAGGCTATAGAGCGATTTATTGTTTTAAAAAAGAAGGAAAAACGGACTGATATGAAGGATGCTGGAACCTTATGAAATAGTCAGATACATAGTCGGGTGTCGAATAAGTAGTCTTCCACCATTGTCTATATGCTTATGGACATTATGAAACGATATTGGCTCGTACCAATGCATCGTCAACAATATGAAAAGCTCTACACATCACTAAATTACGTTGTTTCGGGTGTTTCTAATCACGCTTCGGTCATCAGGATGTGCACGATGTCCTGCATCATCTTTTCCGTTATTTTCAGCTTCGCTGGCTTCGGTGGGCAGTAGTTCGGTTCGAGGAGCTGGGGCATGAATTCCAGAGCCTGATCCTCCGTCATTATTTTGTCCGTTATCACGGTCTCCTTCCACGACAGAGCCATCTCCACTTTGTGTTCTATATCCCTAAGGAGTTCCTTCGGCTCTTCCTTGGCCATTTCTACCAGAACCACGGGCAGGTGTTCTGCCATCTGCCAAAGGGCAGTCATTGCCCAAGGAGTTTCTATTGCTCTCATTGTCTGCATTTTTAGGTTAACATCCTCATTTTTAACATAAAAACCCAACGATTTGTTCTTTTGGTCTGAATCCATTTATGAACATTGTCTATCAACAACCACTTGAAGGTCAATCATTTTTTTTATGATAAAGCTGAAATTGATCCGCATGATTACAGATATGCACCTAACCGCGTAAGGTGACCGTCAATGTGTAAAAATCACAGATAACATTTGCCATTAGACGGGTGTGCTTTGGTGTTAGCTGCAGCGTATTTTAATATATAATATCGTTCAAGCTATTTCTAAATGATTCAATAACTTCATATCCTATCTGTCTAATAGAGTTCTTAGCTGGATTATTTTCAAATCGAATCTTTTGTCCATTTATAACAAATCTCAAAGAATCCGATCTCAATAAATATGCATAATCGGGTTTTAGTTTTTTATCAAAATGCGAAAATCCATCTTGTTCTGAGCTTGCTAGGATCAAATTCTTTCTTGAAAGCTTTAGACCTGTTTGTGGATCTTCATATATTCTTTGATTCCACCAAACATCAAATGACACATCCTTAATCTGTGGTTTTAATGATTCACGCCTAAACATTGGTGCAAAAGAATATGTACCATTTTCATTTGTACCATGCATAATTTTGTAAACCAATCCCATGTAGACACCAGACAAATAAATTGTTGAATTGCTTATACTTCCATTCAAATCGAAATAGCTTAAGCTGGGGGTAGTATTGTATGGTGCTGAACTATCCTTAAAAGGAATATCCATTTTCACTACTTGAGCAAGTAGAGAAATAGTCTGAGATGGTTTTCCATTCTTTGAATCACCATTTTTTAGCAATGTCCTTATCCTACCAGCTATATCCTTTGCCTTTTTCTCATTATTCTCATCAAATGA
>Ga0209511_1000168_pt1 | contig 75639 bp, 64 predicted proteins | sample SSSSmetaG_FD_184141 | JGI IMG/M metagenome (GOLD analysis project Ga0209511, IMG submission 184141) | Glacier valley bacterial and archeal communities from Borup Fiord, Nunavut, Canada, to study Microbial Dark Matter (Phase II) - ​SSSS... | ecosystem: Environmental > Aquatic > Freshwater > Ice >... | reverse complement strand
AATTTTATTAAGGCCTCTTGTTCAAATTCCTTGTAATCAAATACTTTTGTCTTGTTCATTTTAACTTGTTTTTAAAGGGTAAATATAATGATTTTCCCTTTTCTGACACAGTTTATTGAATAGACCCTATTTTTGGAGAATAAACCGGATTGATTAGATTGTTAAATCCTATCATTTGTTTTTGAATTGCATCAAGTTGTTCCAAATTCAATCCTTTTACCGGACGTTTTGCAATGCCATTTTCTTCTTCAACTCCAATAAAGATATAACCGCCGCCAATATTTTCAAAATCATTCGCAAATGCGCATACAGATCGATAAACTGCATCAGGATTCCAACCTTCTTTAAACTCAATTCGTTCACTCTCGATGATACTTCCGTTGAGGATTTGCGATATGTTGATGGGTAATGGCATTCAAATTTAAATATCTGAAATCAAAGTGTCGTGATTATTTCGTCCCAAATATACAACTTTTTTGCAATAAAACTATAAAGAAAGTTTTTTGTCAATTTATATTTACAACTACCAATGCCAGAAAAGCGCATGAAAATGAATCATGCATCCTGACTATAAGGGGATTTACAAACAAGAGCCATGTGAAATAGTCGGTAGTTCGTAGTCGGTAGTACAGAGCCAAGAGACATGAACCAGGAATCAAGACAAAAGAATCAAGAATCAAGAGCCAAGACAAAAGACCAGGGAGCTCAGAACTCAGAACCCGAAACTTTTCAAACCATTCAAACCATTCAAACCCGGAACTCAGTACTCAGAACTCGAAACTCAGAACTCAAAACTCACTTTTTACTCTTCTCCGCCTCCAGTTGTTCTCTCGATTTACTTTTTGTAACGATATAGACACCGATAAAAACCAAAGCGCCCGAAATTGCTTTTTCAATGCCAAAAGTATCTATTCCAATGGCGACAGCCAGAAACGAAGCGACCACAGGTTGTAGATAATTGTACATGCCTATGGTCGTTGGACGTAGGACTTTCTGACCGATGGGAATCAGCATGTATGATATATAAGTGGCAAATATTACAATATATCCAATTTTCCAATAAGTTCCGTTACTGATTAATGCAAAATCGGTTTGCATCAAAGTTTTGTGACAGAAAGGATAACACATCACGGTAGCGAACAGGAACATCCATTTCATTACAGTGATGGGCGAATAACGTGTGATTAGTTTTTTGAAAGCCGTCAGGTAAATTGCAAAGGAAGCAACTGCCCCGAAAACGATAATATTTCCCCAGAAATTACTTTCCCCTGTTTTTGGTGTTTCGCTTGTGAAAACCAGTAGCAAAGCCCCGGAAGCACCAATCAAAACTCCGATTATTTTTTTAAGTGTTATAGGTTCTTTAATAAAAACTGCTGCCAAAATCATAGTCAGTATTGGCAATAATGTCACTACTATGGAGGCATCGATGGGTGAAGTGATTGATAATCCCACGAAATAAGGCAATTGGTTTAGAACCAGTGCGAAAATAGATGCGAAAAACAACATCAGGATATCTTTTGGGGGCACCCGTTCTTTCTTGAGAAAAAGGGATGTTGACCAGAATAAAATAGTTCCGCCTGCTAGCCTGAATAAAGTGAGCGTGTAAGGGCTCATTATCTCCGGCATCAACATGCGTGAAACAGGTGTATTTAATCCGAAAATAATATTTGCAGAAAAAAGGGCGATATGACCGGGTAGCTTTTTATTTTCCATATTTTTTAAAACAACGCGCAAAGGTACTAAAAGTTTAGTTTACAAAAAGAAGTAAGAATGGGGGAATGTGCCAATTTGAAAATGTGCCAATTTGGAAATGAAAGATGGGAAGAATGTGCTAATTTGAAAATGAAAGAATATGCTAATTTGAAAATGAAAGATTTGTAAAATGGAAGAATGAATCTTACAGAATCCCAATTAACCAATTAACCAATCAACCAATTAACGGATCAGCCAAACCTCAAACTTTTCAAACTCGAAACGCGTAAAATGTAACTTTTCAAACATTTTTCTCCTACAATTTGCTTATTTGGAGAATAGTGTTTAGTTTTGTAGTCAATCCCAAAAACATTCCCTTATGAAACTAGATCCGAAAGAGCAGCGTTCACTTTTCCCCGAAGAGTGTTTGTTACGTGAAATTGCACGTCAACCGCGTTTGTCAATTGGAATTCCAAAAGAAAATGCAGATTTTGAAACGCGTCTGGCGCTTACACCCGAAGGCGTCGCCATAGTTACTGAAGAAGGGCATAGTGTTTATGTGCAACGTGGAGCGGGTGAACCCATGTCGTATTCCGACTTGCAGTACAGTGAAGCAGGCGCATATATGGTGGATGCTTCCTCTGAAGTTTTCGGGGCTGATCTGGTGTTGAAAATTACCCCGCCTACCCTTGAAGAACTAAATTTAATGCACGAAAATTCGGCTATATTTTCCATGTTGCAACTCAGTAACCTTTCGACAGAATGTATCAAGCTGATGATTCAAAAGAAGATGACAGCCATAGCCTATGAATTGATTAAAGATGAGCAAAAGGCATTTCCGGTGGTAAGTTCAATTTCCGAAATAGAAGGAAATACTGCCATCGCGGTAGCAGCGGAATTAATGAGTAACGAAAGAGGTGGTAAGGGAATCCTTCTGGGTGGTGTAGCCGGAATCACACCCACCGAAGTGCTGATACTTGGTGCCGGGATCACTGGTTCTGTAGCTGCACGCACAGCCCTGGCACTGGGAGCTCAGGTGAAAGTATTCGACCACGATATCAATAAACTACGAAAAATACAGCATTACCTCGGACAGCAGGTTTTCACCTCAGTGATTCATCCGAATGTTCTTTTTAAAGCATTGGCTACGGCTGATGCGGTGATTGGAAACTTACGTTATATCAATGATTCGGAGCGATTTATGGTTTCGGAAGATTTGGTTAAAACCATGAAAGCCGGAGCTATTATTATCGACATGAGCGTCGATCAGGGTGGTTGTTTTGAAACATCTGAATGCAGAACACTGCAAAACCCTGTTTTTGAGAAACATGGTATTATTCACTATTGTGTTCCGAATATTTCGGCCAGGGTAGCGCGCACATCCTCTATGGCTTTGAGTAATATCTTTGCTCCGATATTACTGAAAATTGGTAATTCAGGAAGTGTAAATTCAGCTATTGCCGAAAGTTCCGGATTCAGACACGGATCTTATATATATGGTGGCGTGCTGGTAAACCGGCTTATTGGAAGTTATTACGGAATTGCATCCAACGATATTGGTTTATTGTTGGCAGGATATTGAAAATTAGATCTGAATAAATTGTTTCGGAACCTGATTTATAACAGACTCCGAAATACCGGGAAAGACCAACAACGGTAATTGTAGATGTGACGAATAACCATTTGTGATCTGTTTTTACTTCATATTTTGAACGCTTTTTACTTCACAGAATTCCTGTAATATCTTGTTTTATTCATTTTAACAAAGACAAATATCATCTTAAAACTCAATTTTCTATAAAATTCGAACACAACAAGGAATTGTCTGTTTTTATCTTTAGAAAAAATGAAAGCTAGGTTTTAAATTCTAAAATCAAGCCTATTGTGCATTAGAATAAGTAATTAGCACCTGAAAAGTCAACTAGTTTTCGGCTGAACATTCAAAAACGAACTTAAAACGAAAACACTAATCTATTGATGTTCGGGCACATAAAAAGGGTTCCTTAAGTTGCATTCCGGGTGAATTAAATTTGGATCAGAAAAATCAGGTTTCTGTTGCTGTGGTGAGAAACTGGCTGATATTAAGCCATTAGTTCTTTACTGCAGGGATTGATGACACACTAAATATTCTGCTTCAAAAACTGAAAGTGCGCGAATTCTTTAATCGTGAATTGATCCGCTTATGCATTAAATGGAAATATACCTTTATCCTCTGAGAAAATGATGTTTATGATTTAAGTTGGCTTTGATGACATGAAGAGTATGAAAATAAAAGAGTATTTTTGCAACTTAGAAAAAAGTAAACTATGCCGCTGACACAAACACAGGAACAACTGACTGAAGATGATCTGATTCAGAAGGAATTTGATTTATTGCTTCATGATTATAGCAAAACCAACCACCGACAAAAAATTGAACTCATCACCAAAGCGTTCAATTTTGCAAAAGCGGCGCACAAAGGCATTAAACGCCGGTCGGGAGAGCCTTATATCATGCACCCACTCGCCGTGGCACGTATTGTGGTTCAGGAAATCGGTTTGGGTTCCACCTCGATTTGTTCCGCCTTGCTTCACGATGTGGTTGAAGATACCGATTATACAGTTGAGGATATTGAAAATCTTTTTGGTCCGAAAATAGCTCAAATTGTTGACGGATTGACCAAAATATCGGGTGGAGTATTTGCTGAAAGGGCATCAGAACAAGCCGAAAATTTCAGAAAATTACTGATTACCATGTCGGATGATATCCGGGTTATCCTGATTAAAATTGCCGACAGACTTCACAATATGCGAACCCTGGGTTCGATGCCCCTTGCCAAACAATATAAAATTGCCGGCGAAACCCAATATATTTACGCCCCCCTTGCCCATCGTTTAGGACTTTTTCGCATCAAAACCGAACTGGAAAACCTAAGTTTCAAATTTGAACATCCTGAAACCTACGAAGAAATTGAAGCCAAACTGGCGGAAGACGAAGATTCCAGAGCCCTCTTTTACAAAGAATTCTCGAAGCCAATTGATACTAAGCTGACCGAAATGGGATATGAATTTTCCCTTCGTGCCCGTATCAAATCAGTCTATTCGATATGGCGTAAAATGTCAACCCGCAATATTCCTTTCGAAGAAGTCTACGACATACTTGCATTGCGTATCGTTTTCAAGCCCCGCGAAGGGATGAATGAAAAAGACCAGTGTTGGATGTTGTATTCAGCAATTACTGCATTGTATGTGCCACATCCTGAACGAATTCGCGATTGGGTAAGCACCCCGAAAGCCAATGGCTATGAGGCATTGCATGTAACCGTTATGGGGCAAGGCGGGAAATGGGTGGAAGTCCAGATTCGTAGCGAGCGGATGAACGATATTGCCGAAAAAGGATTGGCAGCACACTGGAAATACAAATTGGGAGAAACGGAGGAATCCGAACTTGATAAATGGTTGAAAACAATTAAAGAACTGCTTGAAAATCCGGAACCGAATGCCATCGATTTTATGGATACCTTCAAATTGAACCTGTTTTCCTCCGAAATCTTCGTGTTTACCCCCAAAGGTGAGATCAGAACCATTGCCCAGGGAGCCACTGCCCTCGATTTTGCCTTCCTGCTTCATTCCGATTTAGGTAATCATAGTATCGGGGCAAAAGTAAATCATAAACTGGTACCACTCAGCTACAAGCTAAACTCCGGTGATCAGGTAGAAATTCTGACTACCAAAAAGCAAACCCCTCAGCCAGAATGGCTTGATTATGTGACCACAGCCAGAGCCAAAGCCAAACTCAAGGATATTTTTAAAAAAGAAGAGAAGATTTTTATTACCGAAGGTCAGAAATCCATCGAAGATGCTTTAAAAAAACTCAATCTGGAGTTCGAAAATGAGAATATTGTACTGATACTTAATTATTTTAATCTGACTCAACGAAATGATCTGTTTTTGCAGGCTGGTAAAGGCATGTTGAACCTGGATGATATTAGTAAGATTTTGTTTAAGAAAAAAAATCAGAATGTTTTTGTCAAATACCTGAAAATGCCTTTCGGTGGTTCGTCCGACAGCAATAAACAACATGAAACTGTTCCGGTTGACAGTAAAATTGACCGGAAAAAATCGATTAAGTTAACCGAAGAAAACGCGGGTAAAACATATAGATTGGCAGAATGTTGTCATCCGATTCCGGGCGATGATGTGTTGGGATATGTAGACAATTCCGAAACGGTAATCATACACAAACGGCAATGCCCGGTGGCCGACAAGCTGAAAAGCAGTTTTGGCGAAAGAATAATTTCTGCCGAATGGGCTACACACAAAGGACTGTCGTTTATAGAAGTACTTGAAATCAGAGGTATAGATAAAAAAGGCATACTCATTCAAATTCTTAAAGTCATCACGGAAGCCTACGGAGTAAATATCAGTAAAATGAATATTGAAACCGAAGCAGGCATTTTTGCAGGACGATTTCACATTTATGTCCACGATACGCAGGATATTAATAATTTGTGCCGGGATATTATCAAAATCAAGGAAATTAATTCGGTGCAGCGTATACAGGAATAGCTGCAAATTCACGTCACAAAACCTGCATTTTAATGGCTAAAATGCAACCTTGCATGCAAAATACTTCAAAATCAATCTAATTAATGTTTTTTTAAGTTCCTGTTGTTTCCCTTCTCGTAAATAATACGTAAATTTGCACGCAATAATTTTCATAGTGGATCTTTAAGAATAATTGATAGTTATTTGAATTTCTTCCCCTGAAAATTGAAACAAATAAAATAATAAACTATGTCCTTTATTGCTGAAAGAGTTAAAATCGAGGGTTTAACGTTCGACGATGTTTTACTTGTACCTGCCTATTCCGACGTTTTACCACGGAATGTCAATCTAACCACCCGTTTTTCGAGAAGAATTGAGCTTAAAATACCCATTGCATCTGCTGCTATGGATACGGTTACTGAGTGTAAAATGGCCATCGCCATCGCCCGTGAAGGTGGAATTGGAGTGATTCATAAAAATATGACCATTGCCGAACAGGCTAAACAGGTAGAAATCGTGAAACGTGCCGAAAACGGGATGATTTCCAATCCGGTAACCATTCGCAAAGGATCGACTGTAGGAAATGCATTAGCCCTGATGACCGAATATAAAATCGGGGGTATACCGGTCGTGGACGAAGGTGGTTATCTGGTAGGCATTGTTACCAACCGCGACCTGCGTTTCCAACGCGATATGAATAAGCAAATTGACGATGTGATGACCAAGGAAAATTTGATTACTACATCGCGGTCAACCAATCTGGAGGCTGCTGCCGACATTTTGCAACAATATAAAATTGAAAAACTTCCGGTTGTCGACAAAGACAATAAACTGGTTGGTTTACTTACCTATAAAGATATTACCAAAGCCAAAGATAAACCCATGGCCTGCAAAGATTCTCAGGGACGTTTGCGTGTTGCTGCCGGTGTTGGTGTAACCGCTGATGTGTTCGAAAGGATAGAAGCACTGGTGAATGCAGGTGTTGATGCCATTGTTATTGATACTGCACACGGACATTCCGAAGGCGTTATCAACACATTGAGACAGGCCAGGAAACGTTATCCCGATATCGACCTGATCGTAGGGAATATTGCAACCGGAGAAGCTGCTTTGGCATTGGTCGAAGCAGGAGCTGATGCCGTAAAAGTAGGCATCGGACCCGGATCTATTTGTACCACGCGTGTTATTGCCGGTGTAGGCGTTCCACAACTTTCTGCGATTTATGAGGTTGCAAAAGCTTTGAAAGGTACTGATGTTCCAGTCATTGCCGATGGAGGTATCCGTTATTCGGGTGATATTGTCAAGGCCCTGGCTGCCGGAGCAAACACCATCATGGCCGGATCGCTCTTTGCAGGTGTTGAAGAATCACCGGGTGAGACCATTATTTTCAACGGACGTAAATTTAAATCATATCGTGGAATGGGTTCACTCGAGGCCATGGAAAAGGGATCGAAGGACCGTTATTTCCAGGATATGGAAGAAGATATAAAAAAAATGGTTCCCGAAGGTATTTCTGCCCGGGTTGCATTCAAAGGATCCTTGTTCGAAGTTGTTTACCAAATGATCGGTGGTCTTCGTGCAGGGATGGGATATTGCGGTGCGCACACAATCAATGAGTTGCACCACGCCAAATTCACCCGTATTACCAACGCCGGTGTTGCCGAAAGTCACCCGCACGATGTGTCTATCACGAGTGAAGCTCCGAATTATAGTAGGGGAGAGTAAGAGCGTTCAGCGTTCAGCGTTTCGTGTTCCGGGTTTGAAAGGTTTGAGGAGTTCCGAGTTCTGAGTATCGAGTTAAGTGTTTTGAGTTCCTGACTCATACACTTTGTTTCAGCTCAATACTCAATACTCAATACACCTGACAATAGAAAATACTCGTCAAAAAAAACAGCATCATTACAACATAATTTGATATTTTACGTTTAACATTTTGAAAGTCTCAAACTGAATCTATTCATCATTTAAAATATTTATGAAACCATTAGTAATCACATTATTTGCCTTTCTTTCGCTGACTGCCAGCCTTGTAGCACAAGTAAACGATCCTGTGCTTATGACAATAAACAATAAGCCTGTTTTAAAGTCGGAATTTGAATACATCTACAACAAAAATAACACGAACAACTCGTTGGATAAAAAGACCCTCGATGAATATGTGGATTTGTTTGTAAATTTCAAGTTAAAGGTTGAAGAAGCCAAATCACAGGGAATTGATACCACAAAATCATTTATCACCGAGTTGGCCGGGTATCGTTCACAATTGACAAAACCATATCTTACTGATTCAAAAGTTGATGAGTCTGTCTTGTTAGAGGCTTATAATCGATTAAAAGAGGACGTGGATGTAAGTCACATCCTGATCATGATTCCAAAAGGTGCTACTCCTGCTGACACACTGAAAGCCTGGAACAGCATTCAATCTGTCATGAAACGACTGAAGAAAAATGAAGATTTTTCAAAAGTGGCCAAAGAAGTTTCCGAAGATCCTTCGGCAGCCGAAAATTCTGGCCATTTGGGATATATCTCGGCGTTCCGAACGGTGTATCCTTTCGAAACGATGGCATACAACACACCCGTAGGTTCAATCTCCAAAGTGGTTCGTTCAGCATTTGGCTATCATATTATTAAAGTACATGCCCGTCGTAATTCATTGGGTGAAATACTGGTAGCACACATAATGAAATTCACTTCGAAAGATGATGAAGCTACAAATAAAGCTGCTAAAATAGCTATCGACTCGCTTTACCAACGTGCGCTTGCCGGTGATGATTTTGGTGCACTGGCTGCCAAATACTCTCAGGATAAGGGATCATCCGTCAAAAACGGAGAATTGCCCTGGTTTGGTACTGGTCGCATGGTTCCGGAATTCGAGACCGCTGCTTTTGCCTTGAAAAATGTAGGTGACATCAGCGTACCGGTTCAATCGGCATACGGTTGGCACATTATTAAGTTGTTGGAGAAAAAAGGAGTCGATTCTTTTGAAAATATGAAAGCTGACCTGGAACGCAAAGTGAAACGTGATGAAAGGGCAAACTTAGGTCAACAGTCTTTCCTGGCTAAATTGCGTGCTGAATACAATTATCAGCTGGTAATGCCAAGTGTACAGGAATTCTATAAATTGGCAGAAAACAAGACCTTGAGCGATTCGACTTTTACAGCTGAAGCAAGCAAGTTGAACAAGCCATTATTTAGTTTTGCCGGAAATAAATACACACAGGCGGACTTTGCAGGCTATTTGATGAAAAACAGCAATACCGATAAGACTATTGCTTCCGAAATGATAGAAGAAAAACTTAACGCTTTTGTCGACAGCGAATTATTGGCTTATGAGGATACTCAAATTGAGAAAAAATATGACGATTTCCGTTTCCTGATGAATGAGTATCATGATGGTATTTTATTGTTCGAAGTGAGCAACAACGAAGTATGGGAAAAAGCATCGAAAGATACCGACGGTCTGTCCAAATACTTTAAAGCTCATAAAGCCGATTATACCTGGAAAGAACCACATTACAAAGGTCGTGTGATCTGGTGTAAAGACAAAGCTACTTTTAAAGCCGCTAAATTGATCGTAAAAAAATCACCTGCCGATTCGATAGATAAATATTTACGTTCCCGTTTGAACGACAGCATTCAATATGTAAAAATTGAGAATGGCCTGTTTGTAAAAGGCGAAAACAAGGTGATTGATAACCAGGTGTTCAAAACTGCCGAAAAGCTAGTACCTTCCAAAGACTATCCTTACGTTTTTGTGGCGGGAAAAATGCTGAAAAACACACCCGAGGATTACACCGATGTACGTGGTTTGGTAACTGCCGATTATCAGGAGTATCTTGAAAAAGAATGGATAACCACGCTTCGGGCCAAATATCCGGTTGTAGTTGACCAAAATATTTTGAAAACGGTTAAGAAAAACTAATAATACTGCAACGCAATAATAAAAGACCTACCTTTGGCTTTTATTATTGCGTTTTTTTTTGAATCCCCTGAGAGTTCGCTCCATACTTGTAAATGAATAAGATTCCCTTTTGGTACATACTTTTCCCGGTTCTGATCCTATTCGCTTCCTGCGCTCCCAACAAAGAAGCCGACGTTGCCAGGACGCCATTGCTTGAAGTGGAAGGAAAGTTCCTGTATCTCGACGAGGTTCAACAAATAATCCCGCCCAATGTAATGGACTCTGACAGTACCGAAATTGCTGATAGTTTTATTCGTAATTGGGTCACTGACGTTTTACTGTATGAAAATGCCAAAAGAAATATAACCAATCAGTCAGAAATCGATGAATTGGTTGAGAGTTACCGTAAATCGCTGACTATACATCAATACCAGCAAAAGCTGATACAACAACGACTCCCGAAAGAACCATCGGAAGAGGCATTAAATTCTTTTTACCAGGAGTACAGCGATCAGTTGTTGTTAAAAGAAAATATAATAAAAGGATTACTGCTCATCGTTCCGGTAAAAGCACCAAAAATGGCTAATGTGCGAAATTGGGTGCAATCGGGCAATACAAAATCGTTGGAGAGTATCGAGAAATACAGTATTCAGAATGCCATCAGTTATGATTATTTCGGCGATAAATGGATGCCGTTTTCTTTAATATTAAAAAAGATACCAATGCAGGTGGAAGATCCGTCTCATTTTGTATCTTCACACCGGTTTTTTGAGACATCCGACAGCACACAACGCTACTTTTTAAGAATTGAATCTTATAGAAATACCGGTCAGGTAGAACCTTTCGAGATGGCCAGGGATAGAATTTCAAATATATTGTTCAATAAACAAAAGGCCGATTTTATTACTCAATTTGAAACAGACTTGTATGAAGATGCCGTGAAAAACGAAACGGTGACCTTCTTCAAAAAATAAATCTCATTTCTCTGTATAATTATAGTATTAAGGAATAAGATATTAATAATTTCGGGGAATTATATGAGAATAGAAAAAAGAATAGAACCTGCCTACGGTAGGTAGGTTCTATTCTTTTAAAAATACAATATTTTATTATTACTTTGATCAACGTCAATTAATTTCTATATGAAAAAAATAATTCTTTCTCTTTCCTTGCTTTTAAGTATTGCTCCACTAAAAATGGACGCTCAAAACAATATTATTGACGAGGTAATCTGGGTAGTTGGCGATGAATCCATTTTAAAATCGGAAGTTGAACAGGCGCGCCTTAGTGCACAATACGAAGGAACGCCTATTGAGGGTGATCCCTACTGTGTCATCCCCGAACAAATTGCCATTCAAAAACTATTTTTGCATCAGGCCATACTCGACAGTGTGGTGGTGAGCGAAACTTCGGTGACCAATGAAGTTGACAGACGTATTAATTACTACATTTCTCAGATTGGATCGAAAGAGAAAATGGAAGAATATGTTAAGATGAGCTTGTCCGAATTCCGTGAGAAACAACGCGAAGTGGTACGTGATCAACAGATTATAACCCAGATGAAACAAAAGCTGGTAGAAAAAATAAAATCAACTCCGGCTGATGTACGACGTTTTTATAAACAATTCCCTGCCGATAGTATCCCTACTGTACCTGCACAGGTTGAATTGCAGATTATCAGTTTTGAACCGCCGGTTGCTATTGACGAAATAAACCGAATTAAAGACCGCTTGCGTGACTTTACCGAACGTATCAATAGTGGAGCGGGTGACTTCTCCGTGTTGGCACGTCTCTACTCCGAGGACACCGAGAGTGCGAAACGTGGGGGCGAACTCGGCTTTATGGGAAGGGGACAACTGGTACCTGAATTTTCGGGCGTAGCCTTCAATTTGCTGGATACTAAAAAAGTGTCCCGCATCGTGCAGACTGAATTCGGATTCCATATCATACAGTTGATTGAAAAACGTGGTGATCGGATCAATTGCCGCCATATTTTATTAAAACCGCGGGTGTCGATTGCCGAAAAAGAAAAAGCCATTCACAACCTGGATTCTATATCCGGCCTGATACGCGATGGGAAGCTGACTTTCGAACAGGCTGTAATGAGTTTCTCGCAGGATAAAAACACGGCCTTGAACGCGGGTTTAATGCTGAATGAAAAAACCGGGACTTCCAAATTTGAATACCAGGATTTACCACCCGAAGTTGCCAAAAATGTGTATGGGATGAATGTGGGCGAAATTTCGAAGCCTTTTGTTATGATGAATCAATCGACCAACAAAGAGGTTGTTGCTGTGGTAAAGGTGAAATCGAAAGTGGAAAATCATAAAGCCAATCTTACCGACGATTATCAGACCCTGAAATCAATCTACGAAAATAATGAGCAGTTTAAGTTTTTGAATGAGTGGATCGTAAAGAAACAAAAAGAGACTTATATCAGTATCGATCCGGCATGGAAAAATTGCAAATTTCAATATCCGGGTTGGATAAAGAATTAAAGAACTCCAACCCCTAAAGGGCTCAGCCAGTAATTGAACTAAAATGTTGCAAAATATAAAAAAGTATATTCCCTTTCAGGGGGTAGGGATTTTCACGCACATCGTACTTATCGGTGTGCTGTGTTTGTTTATAACTTCCCTTCAGGCACAATTCCGCCCAAAACAATTGCGCAATGAAGTATTGAAAAGTTTGACAGCACCCGCCAAGCCAGTCAGGAAAGCTAAAAAGGCTAAGCGGGTAAAAGTTGTTGTACCTGCCAAACCACTCGCCCCAGTAGTGAATCCATTGAGCAAAAAGGGTGCAACGCTGGTATACCTTGAAAATTCAGAAACCCTGACATTCGATCAGCTTTTAAGACCCGATGTGCAGGTGTTGAAAGGAAATGTGCGTTTTCGTCACGACAATGCTGTACTGCATTGCGACAGCGCCTATTTTTACGAAAGTGCCAACTCGCTTGATGCTTTTGGAAATGTGAAAATTGTGCAGGGCGATACACTTTTTGTCTACGGCGATTTATTGTATTACGATGGAAATATCAAGCTGGCCCGGATGCGACACAATGTGCGTATGTTAAACCGGACCACAACCCTTACTACCGACAGTTTAAACTACGACAGGATCGCAAACGTGTCGTATTATTATACCGGCGGAAAAATTGTGGATGAGCTGAATACACTTACTTCTACCTGGGGACAATACTCACCGGCTACCAACGAGGCCTTGTTCAAGACAAAGGTGCACCTGATCAATAAAAACTTCACCCTCGATACCGATACCCTGAAATACAATACCAAAACCAATATCGCCAATATTCTTGGTCCTACACATATTGTATACGACAAAGAAACAGATATTTACACCAACCGGGGTTGGTACAATACCTCAACTGAGCGCATGATGTTGCTGGACAGGTCGTTGGTAAAACAGAAAGACGGTAAAACCATGGTGGGTGATACTATTTTTTACGATAAAAAGGAAAAATTCGGCGAAGGGTTTAGTTCGGTGGTGCTGAACGATACGGTTCAAAAGTCAACGTTGGTAGGCAATTATGTATATTACAATGACAGCACCGAAACAGGACTGGCTACTGATTCTGCGCTGATGGTCGACTGGTCGACTAAGGACACCCTGTATATGCATGCTGATACCCTCCATACCTCCAAGGACTCGATCTACGATGTGGCACGCGGTTATTATCATGTCCGGTTTTATAGAAACGATGTGCAGGGCCTGTGCGACTCCCTGGCTTATTCAACGCGCGATTCGGTGATGAATATGTTTGGTGAACCGGTGCTATGGGCTGAGAACAACCAGCTGTCGGGTGAATTTATTCAAGCTTTTACCAAAAACCAGAAAATCGATCACGTGAATATTCAACGGGCCGCCATGGCTGCGCAACAGGAAGATTCTGTGCATTTCAATCAGCTTTCGGGGAAAGAGATTATTGCATACCTCGACAGTGGGCAGTTGAAAAAAGTGGATGTAAATGGAAACGCCGAAACGATTTATTTCCCCAAGGACGATAAAGATTCCACCCTGGTAGGAATCAACAAGACGCAGAGCAGTTTCGTGGTGATGTATATTAAAAACAAGAAAGTGGAGCGCATCGTGATGACAACTGCCACCACCGGCAATATGTATCCGCTCACACAGCTTACGGGCAGCGATTTGTATCTGAAAAACTTCTTCTGGCTACAGGATCAGCGACCACTTAAACGGGAGGATGTTTTTATGACATTCCCTAAAACGGCACGTATAAAACAGGGCGTTGCCAATAATGCAGGAGCACCCGGAGGTCTGGCACTTCCAACGGATAATGCCAAACCACTTTCCGGGGAAAAAGAAGTTGTTCCAATACCGGAACCACAGACCGAAAAACCGGAATAAATACACGGGCAATAAAATCACAAATTCTGACGGAAAAATTGCTGGAAGAATTACAATATTGACAGGGAATCACCGAAAAAAGTGATTCCCTGTTTCTTTTTTTTTGGATTATTTAAAAAAACACAAACATCTGAATTAATTATTCTAAAGTTCACTATATTTGCAGAACAATCAGTTGTTAATCAGCCACCGTCGGGTAGATGCAAAGAATGTACGATAACTGATTTTTAAGCTTTAACGGATATGGTTACCATTGCGTGGATAGGATTTTGTCAAAGTTTGTTTGCTGCCATTCCCCTGTCCTGGCGGATATCACAGTTAGGTCACGGTTGCACTTCGTTAAATCCGAACTATCCACATTATGCATTCAACAGACCTGGAGTTAGAGGGAGGTCTTTATATTACAAACAGTTGTGATTATAAATCCAAACGAAATGCAACAATATTTGTACTTCTAATGAAGTGTATATCAGGAAGGACAAGGTTGCAACAGCAAAAAACCGGCCTAATGGGTGATTTGGTGATTGGAAAAAAAGTTAAATTGGAAGAATAACACCTTAAAAAGTAAATGGACAAATGGCGAAACAAATAAACCAACCGGCAGAAGGATTTAATGAAATACTGCTTTACACCACACCCAACGGAAATGTAAAAGTAGAAATCTATTTACAAAACGAAACAATTTGGCTCACACAACAAAAAATAGCCGATCTTTTTGGCGTTCAAAGGCCAGCTGTTACCAAGCACCTGAAAAACATTTTCGATACAGGTGAATTAAAGGAAGAAGTGGTTAGTTCCATTTTGGAACATACCACTCAACACGGTGCTATTAAAGGAAAAACCCAGGAATCAGTAACCAAATACTATAATTTGGATGCAATTATTTCAGTTGGCTACCGTGTAAATAGCTCTCAGGCAACGGCTTTTCGGATTTGGGCTACAGAACGGCTAAAAGAATATATCATCAAAGGTTTTACAATGGATGATGAGCGGCTAAAAAACCCAAACAACATTTTCGGTAAAGACTATTTTGAAGAACAGCTTGCCCGTATCCGCGACATACGCAGCAGCGAACGTCGGTTTTATCAGAAAATTACTGATATTTACACACAATGCAGCGCCGATTACAATGTGGAAACACAAATCACAAAAGATTTTTTTGCTACCGTACAAAATAAACTACACTGGGCAATAACCGGGCAGACGGCTGCTGAACTAATTTCTTCGAGAGTGGACAGCACAAAAGAAAACATGGGTTTGACAACCTGGAAAAATGCCCCAAAAGGTAACATTAGGAAAACAGATGTGGTCATTGCCAAAAATTATTTGAACGAAAACGAATTAAATGGTTTGAATCGTATTGTAACCATGTATCTGGATTATGCTGAAAATCAGGCTAGAAAAGGTGTAATTATGTATATGAAAGATTGGATTACAAAATTAGACGCTTTCCTACAGTTTAACGAAGAAGCCGTTTTGAGGCATCAGGGCAAAGTTTCGCACGAAATTGCGATGACACTAGCCGAAAGTGAATATGAAAAATACCGTATTGTTATGGATAAATTGCATGAAAGCGATTTTGATAAAGTTGTAAAAAAAATGTCGGCTGCAAAAACAGAAATAAAACAAACCAAAAAAAAATAACCCCCGTCCCTGCGGATACATCTTAAGAAGGGAATATCCGGTAGGATGGGGAGACAGAAAAACAGTCTTTTTGTATTTGGATATCCTTTTTTAAATGGTTATTTATAGTTCCGTTTTGAGCCCACTTTCAATTGCAATATGGTTTGTTTTTACTTTCTTTTTTGCTCATTTGTACCTGTAATATCCAAATGTCTTGATTTTATACCTGTAATTACTCACTTGTATCTACAAAAGATAAATCCGGTAGATAAATCCGGTATATACATCCGGTAGGTCCAGCTTGCACTTAGTTTAATCCGAACTATCCACATTGTGCATTCAACAGACCTGGAGGAAGAAGGTTAATTTATAGAAGAAATAATAGTTTGGCAGGGAATTACTTCATTCAGTGATTCCCTGTTCTTTTTTCCGGGATTATTTAAAAAAACACAAACATCTGAATTAATTATTCTAAAGTTCACTATATTTGCAGAACAATCAGTTGTTAATCAGCCACTGTCGGGTAGATGCAAAGGATGTACGATAACTGATTTTTAAGCTTTAACGGATATGGTTACCATTGCGTGGATAGGATTTTGTCAGAGTTTGTTTGCCGCCATTCTTATGTTTACCAAGAAGGAGCGTTCCCTTCCCGATAAAATTTTATCGGGCTGGCTTACCCTGCTGGCCATTGAGTTTCTGGCGTGTGGCTTGGATTATGAAATTTTCGGTAAGCCATTGATTTCAGCTTCTTTTCTCCTTTTCAATCCTTCGTTGTATTTGTATGTGAGCGCACTTACCCGCCCGGATTTCAGATTGCGCTGGTTGCAATTGCTTCATTTGGCACCTTTTGTACTCTTCGAGATATTTATTTATCTTTTTAAAGAGCCATTCTCTCTCGATACCTTTTTTCTGCACGATCAGTATTTTATATTCCGGCTGGTTTTTGCTGCGGCTACCATCCTGTCGTGGTGCGTATACAATCCAATGAGCCTGGTATTGGTTCATAAACACCGCATGCATCTGCAAAATGAATGGTCGAATATTGAAAAGAATGAAAGTCTGGGCTGGGTACTGGCTGTGGCCATCTTTTATGTTGTGTTTTGTATTTTTGCTGTGATCATAACCATTATTGCTTTTCTGACAAATATGAATCCGCTGACGCCTCACATTTACAATTATTCCACTTTATTGGTGCTTGTATTTGTAATGAGCTTTTATGGTTTAAGACAGCAGCTTCCATCGAAACGATTACTCCCCAATGAAGAACCGCAAATCCCCTATAAGAATTCCATGCTTAGTGCAGAAACCAAACAGAAGATTAAGCTAAAAATCATTTCCTCTTTTGAAAAGGAAAAGGTGTATCTCAATCCCGAATTAAGCATGAATGTGCTGTCCGAAAACCTGAAAATTCCAAAATATCAAATCACTGAAGTGTTGAATACTGAAATCGGGCAGAATTTTTTTCAGTTTGTCAATTACTACCGGGTAGAAGCTGTCAAGAAAATGTTGGCAGATCCCAAAAACAAATATTCCATCGAAGCCATTGGCTACGATTGCGGATTCTCCAGTAAATCATCGTTCTACACTGTTTTCAAAAGCATGACCGGTAAAACGCCGGTAGTGTACCGAAACGACATTCAGCAATAACATTTTTATCTTCTTAAACCGTTTGAGTTTGACTTTCGAAAGTTGAACCACTACTTGTTGTCCGGCTTTTAAAAAACGGACGGTAACGAAAATATTTAGACGTAATATTGTAACAGAAAAAACTGTTAACACAATTCGTCATGAAAACACTGCTCTTTATTCTTTGTTTGAGTGGGTGCATAGTCACACTACCTGCTCAAAGTTTATTTCAATCGGCTCTCGACTCAACTGCAACAACCGAAAAATGTTCTCCTATATCACTGAATGGTTACGCACGCGGTTCTGTATTTGGTGGTGGTGAAACCTATAACCTGGCTTCTACTTTTGCCGAACTTTCGCTCCGGGCTCAACTGTCCCGGGGAAAAACTTTTCTGATGTCGGATATCCGTTTCCGCAAGGGAATCCTTTATGGAATAAATGACCAACAACTTCAGTTGAAAGAATTGTATGCCGGTTACCGGGGCGACAGGCTGGATGTATTGTTGGGAAATCAAATCGTCAGTTGGGGGCGTACCGATGGCTTTAATCCAACCAATAACATTACGCCGAACGATTATTTCTTCCTGTCGGCCAATCCTGACGATCAAAAAGAATCGAACTTTATGTTGCGGTTCAAGTATCGTTTCATCCCTTCTATCGAACTGGAACTTATCGGTATCCCGTATTATCAGCCGTCCAATTATCGATACGATTTATTTGCTTTGGGTGAAAATGTAAGTTTTGCCGGTACTGCTTTGCCTGCCCGGGACCTGAAAAACGGAAGTCTGGCTGCCCGTTTGAATTTTGAGCTGCCTGCCATCGGTTGGTCAGTATCTTATTTCAAAGGCTACGATCCCTATCATGGTTTCGATGTAAAAAGTGTAGACTGGTCAACCGGAGCGCCACAGATTACCAATATAGCCACACCCTTTGTGAAAAGCTCCCTGGGTGCCGACCTTGCAATTCCGGTTAAAAACTGGATTGTGCGTGGGGAAGTTGCCTACAATATCACCGAGAACCCCGAAGATAAAATGTATATTCCGATCACTGATCTGGCTTATGTAGCTGCACTCGAAAACAACTGGAACGGATTTACAATCATTGGGCAATACATTGGTAAGTACAGTCCTGATTTTATTGCTTTAACCCTTCCAACCCTTACCGACCCGACCAATCCCCTGGCGCAAATGCAATATGCCAATGAGCAAATAAATTATCAAAACAGGCTTTTCAATCGCCGGATTTTCTATCAACAGGATAAGACGAATCATGCGGCTGCATTGTCAGTCAGTAAATCATTCGGTTACGATGCGTGGAATGCCGAACTCGCGGCTTATTATAATTTCACCTCCGAAGAATGGCTGATTCGTCCAAAATTAACCTGGAAAATAACCGATTCGTTGAGTGCAAGCCTGGGTGGTTCGTATATGAAAGGTCCGGCTTCTACGCTTTTCGATTATTCGGCACCAATAATGAACGGGGGATTTTTGGAACTGAAAGCGAGCTTTTAATAATGACCCCTAACCCCAGACCCCTAAATCCCCTATAGGGGACTATAAAAAATATAATTATGAAAGATCTTATCAAAGTGTTGTTGACCGGCGCCTCCGGAACAGTCGGCATTGAAGTGCTTCGTCAATTGGTCTTACAGGAAGATGTGAAACTGACTGTATTTGACAAAAAGACCAGACGTGCCACAAAATTATTTGGGCCTTTTAACGATCGGCTGAATATCATTTACGGGGATTTGTGTAATGCGGATGATTTAAAACAAATTCCCGATGATATCGATGTTGCCATTCATTTGGCCGCTATTATACCTCCGCTGGCTGATGAAAACCCCGGGTTGACTTATCAGGTGAATGTTGAAGGGACAAAAAGGATTATCGACTTGTTGGAAAAGAAATCACCCCGCGTATTTCTGCTTTACAGCTCTTCTATCTCAGTTTATGGCGACCGCCTGTCAAATCCTTATATAACGGTTTCAGATCCTTTACAACCAAGTGATGGAGATGTCTATGCCCGTACAAAAATCGAGGCGGAAGAACTGATTCAAAACAGTAAACTTGATTGGTCAATTTTCAGACTGACTGCTATTATGAAAAACCATAAAATATCAAAACTGATGTTTCACATGCCATTGAGCACCATGCTTGAGATTTGTACTCCCAAAAATGTGGCCAAAGCATTTGTTGGAGCAATAAACAGACGGGATGTGTTGTCAAGACGGATATTCAACCTGGGCGGTGGAGCGGAGTGTTGCATTACTTATGAGAAGTTTCTGGAAAAATCATTTATTCTTTTCGGTTTGGGTGTTTTGAATTTCCCGCCATTCAGCTTTGCCCGGAGGAATTTTCATTGCGGTATATTGAAAGATGGTGATGTCCTTGAAAATATACTGCATTTTAGATCGGATACCCTGGATACCTATTTCGCAGAGACTAAACGCTCCATTTCATTCTTCACGCGTTTTGGGTGTACGCTGTTTCGGGTGCTTATTAAAAAAGGCTTATTAAGGCAATCTGAACCATTTAAGGCATTTAATACGAAGGACAATCTTTTGTTGATGCATTTTTTCCTGAAAAAAGATTTTCCTGTTTATAAGCAATTGGAATAATATGATTGACTCTTGAATTTTCTTACATCTTAGCGCCTATCGACAAGCCTGCCTGCCGCATTTATCTACCGAAGGAAGAGGCAGGTCGTATGTTCCATTTGCGTAGTTTTGTTTTATTTCACGCAAATACGCAAAGGTCGCAAAGAAGAATAACAGAACATTATTATTTCCTGCTACCTTATATCTAATTTGAACTTTAATTATGAAAAAGTCAGTGTTTATTATCCGGTATCGTTGGTGGATAATTATTGTCACCATTTTATGCGTCCTGCTGTGCATAATTCCACTATCACAATTACGTATCAATCCCGATCTGGAAACGTATATGCCCGATTCGATGCCGTCCAAGCAGAATAACCGCATCATCAGCGACATATTCGGCAATGAGGAACCTGTTTTGATATTGCTGGAGAGTGAGGATGTGTTGAACCCGGGCACGTTAAAGAGAATCGAAAATATTAGCGTGGAATTTTCGCGGATGCCCGAATTCAGCCGTGTTTATTCCTTGTTTCAGACCAAGAATATCCGTTCCGAAGAAGGCAATATGGTGGTTGACGCGGTGGTTAAAAGCATCCCCGAAACATCTGCGGACCGTGAAAAACTACGATCTGCTATTAAAGAAAACGATCTGGCATACAAATTAGTGGTTTCCGACGATTTCCATTACGCCCTGATCCTGCTCAGTTCAAATAAAACTGCAAATGATGTAGTCATGATGCAGGACATACATCAAACCCTGAATAAATTCCCCGGACCTGAAAAGGTTTATATAACCGGACAGCCTTACCTGCGCGATGAAGCCAATAAAAAAATCAGCCGCGATATAATGGTATTGCTTCCCATCGGGTTGTTGCTGATGTTTATATTTCTATGGGTTTCGTTTCGCGAACTCAGTGCAGTATTGTTGCCTTTCTCGGTGGTGGTTTTTTCTATTATCTTTTGTATGGCGCTGATCCCTGCATTTGGTTGGGAGCTTAGCCTGATTGGAATTCTTATTCCCATCATGATGATAGCCATTGCCAATAATTATGGGGTGTATTTTATTGCCAAATATCAGGATCTGAATGCTACGGAACCTGATCTGACCATGATTGAAATTGTCGAAAAATCGTCCCGTTACCTGTTTACACCGATCATTCTTTGTGGATTGACCACCATAGTCGGAACGCTTGGGTTGGTGGCTCATTTATTACTTCCCGCCAGTCAGATGGGTATCGTTTCGGCCATCGGCATTGCTTTTGCCTTGTTGGTAAGCTTAATGTTTGTTCCGGCAGTCCTGTCGCTCTTAAAAAAGGGGAAACAACACAAAGATCTGATGGAAGAAAAACACGGGTTTTTCGGGATACTACTTTACCGGACTGGAAGACTCGTCACATATCATCCGCGCAGGATCCTGGTGTTTTTTGCAACTTTCTTCATATTATCTACATTGGGCTTAATTTCTTTCAGGGTGGCGCCCGATTCAAACAAAGTGATGCCTGAAAAACATATGTTCAACAAGGCTATCGATATTGCCAACAAACATTTTGGGGGAAATAAAGTGATTAACGTCATGTTTGAAGGTGATATAAAAAATCCGCAATTGTTGACAAAACTGGATAATTACGAAAAAGAACTGGAGAAAATGCCCAATGTAGGAAGTGTAACTTCACTGGCCACCTTAATCAGAAAAATGAGTACCGCTTTGAACGATTCCGCCGATCCCGGATTTAACCGGATCCCAGAAAGCAGGGATGCTGTGGCACAGTATCTGGAGTTATACTCCATGAGCGGAGACCCAAAAGATTTCGAACAGTTTGTAAATTTTGATTATAGTAAAACATTAATGACAGTTCAATATCAGGCCGGTAAAATGTCAGATATTGATCTGGTGCTGAATAAACTGGATGAACTTGGCAGGAAAGATTCCATCAAACACATTGTGGGAGGATATAGTCTGGTGGATAAGGAAATCAGTGATTCGGTGGTCAGCGGACAGATTTATTCCTTACTGTTTGCTTTGGTAGCGATTTTTCTTTTGCTTAGTCTGATTTTCAAAAGTTTCACGGCCGGTTGGATAGGCAGTCTGCCATTGATCTTTTCGGTTTTTTGCACTTTTGGACTGATGGGCTGGCTTGGTATAGAATTGAATCTGGTAACGGCATTGCTCTCGTCAATTTCCATTGGGTTGGGTGTAGATTTTACGATTCATATTTTCTGGCGAATGAAATGGGAGTTGGAGCGCGGCGGAAATTATGCTTCGAGCGTTATGGGCAGCCTGAAAAGTATAGGTAGGGGGATCAGTATCAATGCCTTTTCGGTGATGCTGGGATTTTCGGTCTTGTTTATTTCAGCTTTTCCTATCATCCAATCATTTGCGTCTCTGATTATTATCTCTCTTTTCCTCTGCCTGATTTGTGCCCTGGTGCTAATTCCGGCTTTGTGTATGATATTAAAACCTAAATTTCTGACTACTATCCCCAAACCCCCTCCCGTTCTCGCAAAGGCGAGACGGGATAAATTGCGGGGCGTTAAAGAGTGAGATAAGTGAGTGATTTGGGTATAAATAATTTCAATTAACCAGTGTTTAAGCTAAATACCCAATTACCCAATCAACGAATAACCCAATTAACCAATCAACGAATTAACCAATCAACCAACTAACCAAATGAAAACAAAACTAACTATCACAGCTTTGGTAATGCTTTTTTCCGGAGCATTATTCTCTCAATCGGCACAGGAAATTATTCAAAAATCCACTGAACTTATCGATATAAGTTCCATGGAAATGGTTGCAACACTCAAAATTATGGATGCCAAAGGCAATGTGCGCGAGCGGCAAATAACTACTGCTTCAAAGAAATTCGGTGACGTCAATAAAATGCTGATTAAATTCATAGCACCTGCCGACGTAAAAGGTACCAGTCTGCTGGTGTACGATTACGACACCAAAAGCGATAATATGTGGATTTATATGCCAGCTTTACGCAAAGTTCGCCGTATTGTGAGTACCGAAAAAGGAAAAAGTTTTATAGGCTCTGAGTTTAGCAATGCTGATATGAGCAAACCCAACGTTATTGACTTTAACTATTCTGTTTTAGGCTCTGAAAACTTCCAGGGCAAAACCTGTTGGAAAATACTGCAAAATTGCAAAACCCCGGCCATAGAAACCGAAAATGGTTACAGCAAAAAAATTAGCCTGATTTACAAAAGCAGCAATCTGTGTTACAAAGTGGAGTATTACGATTTTTCGGGCAAATTACATCGTGTTCAACTTCTCGACAACTATAAAAAACAATCTAACGGGAAGTACTTCTCCTATTTTATGCAAATGGAGAATGTACAAACCGGGAGGAAATCGGTGATGACAGTCGATAAATTCCAGGCAGGTTCGCATCTCCCCGAAAGTGCTTTTTCTCCTGCGGCATTGGATAAATAGAACACCCATTGGACAATTTATTTACAAAGAACAAACTCACAGTAAGAACAATAGAAAATCTGTATTGTTAATAATAAATACCAGTCATTGATTTTATTTCATTTCTGATTTCGTACATAAAATCAGTGCTCTCAATAAAAGAAAAACCACATGAAATTTCTTTTGATAACTTTATTCTTAGGATTTACAGCCCTGCTCTGTGGTCAAACGCTGGACGTGCGCATTTCAAATATTCGTAATGTCAAAGGACAGATTTGCGTGGCCCTTTTTGCCGATGATGCCGGATTCGAGGCTGAAAGAACTGTCTGGGAGGCAAAGTATTCTAAAAAAAATATTGTAAACGGAGAATTACGGATTCAAATCTCTGTTCCACCGGGTGTATACGGGCTTTCGGTTTTGGATGATGAAAATGGGAGCGGAAGAATGGAATACAACTTTTTGGGTGTTCCACGCGAAGGATTCGGATTCTCTGATTATATCCAAAGTGGATTAAAAAGGCCACTGATCAGAGATTTTGATTTTAATATTAATAAAAACGAATTGAAGCGTATTACTGTAAGGATGAAATATTTCTAAAACGGGGACTTTTTATTCCATGTGGAGAACAGGAAATGTTCTCCCATTGTAATCATACTTAATCAGGTACTAAAATCATTTGTGAATTTTTTTTTGATAATAGAAAATTTAGTAGTATTTTCGCCTGCGATATTCTAAAAACAGATTTATGTGAATAGAATTGACCATTCGCAGCCTTTTTACTAATAAATACCCCGGTTAATATGAATGAATCAATAGTTATTGGATTAATCCGTAATATTGCAATTTTGCTGACATTCAGTATGCTTTATGATTTGTTCTGGGTAAGAATTGAAAATTCGAAGATTATATACTTTAAAATCGCAGCCGGACTTGTGTTGGGAGGAATAGGTATCGTTTTATTCCTGACACCATGGACTTTTACACCCGGTATATTCTTTGATACCAGGTCCATCATGCTTTCTGTTTCCGGCTTGTTTTTCGGACCAGTTCCTACCCTTATTGCCATGCTTATCGTTGGCTTGTATCGTTTGTTTCTCGGAGGACCCGGTGTCTGGATGGGGATAGCAGTTGTTTTCACTTCGGGAGTTTCCGGGCTTTTATGGCGCCATTTCAGACCATTCTGGCGAAATAAAAACAATGTTTTGGAGTTGGCCGGTCTGGGGCTGTTGGTACATTTCATTATGCTCTTTTGTACAACTTTTTTACCGGAAGCAATCCGGATGCAAACCCTGGAAAATATTTTCTTCCCCGTTCTTTTTCTATATCCGGTTGCAACTGTTTTGCTTGGCATGCAAATGTTAGGGCAGTACCGGAATCGTATGAACAAGAAAGCCCTGGACATCAGTGAAGAACGTTGGCATTTTGCCCTCGAAGGAACAGGTGATGGAGTATGGGACAGGAACCTGAAAACCAACGAAATTTATTTTTCGAAACAATGGAAAGCCATGTTGGGTTATGCTGAAGATGAGATAGAGAATAAATATGAACAATGGGAGAATCGTGTTCATCCGGAAGATTTAACAGAAGTAAAGCTGCTCATAAACAAAGCTATTAGTGGTGAAATACCTGTCTATGAGGCTGAATACCGTTTTTTATTTAAAGATGGTTCGTACAAATGGATACTCTCCCGTGGTAAAATCATGAGCCGTGATGAAAAAGGAATTCCCCTGCGGTTTATTGGGACACACAAAGATATCACCGAGCGGAAGGAGAAAGAACTGTTGCTGGCGCACGAACGTTATTTGCTGGATGCTCTCATGAATTATTCTCCCGAGAGTATTTATTTTAAAGACCTTGAAAGCCGTTTTATCCGGGTTAACAATGCATCTGCGCATAATTTTGGTTTTGATGATGCAACCATGGTAATTGGGAAGTCGGACTTTGATTTTTTTACAGCTGAATATGCAACCAAGACTTTCAATGAAGAACAGGAAATTATTCAGAAAGGACGTAGCTTCTCAGGTGAAGAAAAAGGTAACTGGATCGATGGCAGCGAAACATGGGGTTTGTCAAATAAGATGCCGCTGCACAATCCGGTGGGAGAGATCATCGGAACATTTGGTATAACTGTCAATATTACCGAACGGAAACAGGCAGAACAGGCATTGAAGGAAAGTGAACAATACACAAACTCAATTCTATCCGTAATTCCCGATTTGATCTTTGTGTTAAATGCAGAGGGTGTTTACCTTGATTTCAAAAGCGGAAATATTGAGGATCTGGCAGCACCCAAAGAGATGTTTATTAATAAAAGTGTTTTTGAGGTGCTACCTGAATCAATTGCCATGCAAATTAAAGCCGGCATCGATTCGGTCTTAAAGAATAAGATGGCAAATTCCATCGAATATGAACTGCCTGTTAATAGTGGAATTGGAGTTTTTGAATGTTTTATTCTGCCTTTTGGTGACACAAAGGTTATAGCCATGATTCGTAATATTACCAGGCGTAAACAGGTGGAGGAGGCCTTGAGGTCATCGCAGGAACAGTTGAAAAACTTTGCCGCACATTTACAGGATGTTCGTGAAGAGGAGCGGGTCTTGTTGGCCCGCGAAATTCACGATGAGCTGGGACAGATTCTGATTGCACTGAAAATTGATTTGGGCATGTTGAAACAAAATGTTATAAAAAACACCGAAAGCAGTAGTAAAGATGATATTATCAACAATTTTAATCAGGTTTCCAATTTGCTTGATAATACGATCAAAACAACCCGGAAGATTATGACAGGTCTCAGGCCCGAAGTGTTGGAGATGGTTGGTTTTACGGAAGCTGCCAGATTATACGCCCTGGAATTTGAAGACAGATACCATGTAAAATGTGTGTTTAAAAGTACAATATCAGATCTTAAAATAAATTCGCAACAATCCGTAGCTTTATTCAGAATCCTTCAGGAGGCACTTTCCAATGTGGTAAAACACGCCAAGGCAACAACTGCAAAGGTTAATCTTAGTTTTAAGGATGATAAAATCATAATGAAAATCACAGATAACGGAATCGGGTTGGATGGAAATCTGAAAATTAAACATGATTCTTACGGACTCATTGGCATGCGTGAAAGAGTTTTCCTACTGGATGGAGAATTAACCATATCAGGTCAGTTGGATGAAGGAACATGCGTGCTGGTGGAGATGCCTTATTCATGTTGATTAAATTTAGATATTGCTGCTATTTCTAATTTATAAAAACAATAACGCGATGGAACTGCAAATCATTCAAAATAAGATATACGAGATAAGAGGTTTAAAGGTTATTTTGGACAAAGACCTTGCTGCAATGTATGAAGTTACAACTGCGAATTTGAATAAAGCTGTAAAACGTAATGCAGACAGATTTCCGGAGGACTTTATGTTTAAACTCACAAATGAAGAATTATTCTTGATATTCCAAAATGGAACATCAAGTTGGGGAGGAACACGAAAATTGCCGTATGCTTTTACCGAACATGGTGTGGCTATGTTAGCCGGTTTATTGAAAAGTACCAAAGCAATAGAAGTAAACATTTTAATAGTTAGGGCATTTATCGCACTTCGTCAATATGCACTTGGATATGCTGAGCTCAACCAAAAGCTGGAAATCTTTATGCAGGAAACCAATATGCAATTTAGCGATATATATCAGGCACTTACCGAAATGGCAAGCTGGAATGAAAAAGAACAAAAACCCATTAACCCGGTTGGATTTTTGGCTTATGAATAATAAAAAATATTATGGCTTTGTCTGACTTGACCTAAAATTATAATAAAGCTTTGCTATCGAACAGTTTCATAACCCCGAGGTACACCTTTTTTTGAAAATACAATCTGCCAGAGTTGTACGTTCCGGGCACGAAAGGACCCTGCACTGCTCAGCAGATAATACTTCCACATTCTGTAAAACCGGGCATCGTATGTCGGCTTTAACTCTCCCCAACTGCGATCGAAGTTTCTGAACCAGGCCATTAAAGTCATGTCGTAATGTGCTCCAAAGTTGTGCCAGTCTTCCATAATGAATAAACCTTCTGCAGCACCGGCAATTTGTTTTACAGATGGGACATGGGAATTCGGGAAAATATATTTTCCGGACCAGGGATCGTTTGCAACCACCGATTTGTTTGCACCGATGGTATGAAGCAAAAACAATCCGTCTTCTTTCAGCAGGTTATTTACTGTGTCCATAAAAGTCCTGTAATTTTTATAAACAACATGCTCAATCATCCCGACAGAAACCACCCTGTCAAAAGGCTCTTCAGATCCAAGCATGATTTCATTATTCAGATCTCTGTAATCCAACAATTTAATTTTTACGTTTAATCCCTGACAATCGGCAGTTGCGTAATCAACCTGTTCTTTCGAAACCGTAACCCCGACAACCTCCACGCCATATTTTTCAGCAGCATACTTACAAAAACTCCCCCAACCGCAACCAATATCCAGCACCCTCATCCCGGATTTTAATTCGAGTTTCCGGCAGATTAAATCCAGTTTTGCTTCCTGGGCTTCGTTCAGATTTTTTGCCTCTTTCCAGTAACCGCACGAATAAGCCATTCTTTTATCAAGCATTTTCTGGAAAAGTAAATTACCCAGGTCATAGTGCTTTTCACCAACTTCGAAAGCCCTGGATTTCTTTGCCGGATTGACAACTAAAGCTTTCAGGTAATAAACATACGTTTTCATGTTTTTTACTTTTTCTTCGAGCGAAGCGTGCAGGATGCGATAAATTAATTCATCCATTTTTTTTACCTCCCACCAGCCATCCATATACGATTCACCCAATCCAAGCGAACCATCTCGTATCACCCGTCTGTAAAAATCCGGATTTATGATTTGAATATCAGCATCACCTGGTCCGTTTACTTCTACTCCAGCCGATTGGAATAGCGTTTTGATATAATCTTCGATTCCCTTTTTCATATTTTCTTTTTTTAAGGTTTAAAGAAAAGAAATCTCATTTTAAACAAAGTAACTGATTTCATCCTGAATGAATGGTGTGAGAATAAAACTCTTATTACGGATAGATTGCTTTAGGACCGCCATCAGTTCAAATAAATTACAATACTTTTACATCCTTGAAAGGATGTTTCATATTTTTGTAAGAATAAAACAAATTACCTCTCGTTTTGTTTGTTGTTAACATTTGGTGAGGAGTGATTGATTTTAGGTTTCTTGATGATCATATGAAAAAACAGATTTAGAAAAGCCTCAATAGTGATACTTACTATTGAGGCTTATCGTTGGAATTTAAGGATAAATTTCCGGTCAGTTATTCGTTTCAAAAGCTTTTACAAAATACTTTTTCTTAAACCAAAACGCCACATTGACCAATCCAATCATCACCGGAACTTCTACCAACGGTCCGATAACCGCTGCAAATGCTTCACCGGAATTGATGCCGAAAATGGCTATGGCAACGGCAATGGCCAACTCGAAATTATTACTGGCAGCAGTGAATGACAGGGTGGTTGATTGCTCGTAAGTAGCACCTGCTTTTTTGCTCATGAAAAATGATCCCACAAACATAATAACAAAATAGATAAGTAAAGGAACGGCAATTAAAACCACATCCATAGGTATTTTTACAATATATTCGCCCTTTAACGAGAACATGACTATAATTGTAAAAAGCAAGGCAATCAGCGTTAAAGGTGAAATCTTTGGAATAAATTTAGTGTGATACCATACTTTGCTTTTCACACGAATCAGTATATAACGTGTCAGAAAACCAGCAATAAAGGGTATTCCAAGATAAATGAAAACGCTTTCGGCAATTTGTCCGATGGTTATTTTAGAAACAGCATCGCTTGTAGGAATGCCAAACCAGCCCGGAGCTATGGCTATAAAGAACCATGCATAAACTGAGAAGAACAGTACCTGAAATATGCTGTTAAAAGCTACCAGTCCGGCTGCATATTGTGTGTCTCCTTTAGCCAGGTCGTTCCACACGATCACCATAGCGATACAACGTGCTAATCCAATCATGATAATTCCGTATACATAGGGTAGATTGGAATTATTCTCACCCGGGAAAAATTTAAAAAGCAGAATGGCAAGCGCAAACATCAATACCGGTCCGATAATCCAGTTTTGAACCAACGATAATGTAAGAACTTTGGTGTTGCGGAATACCTCACCCAATTCTTCATACTTCACTTTGGCAAGTGGCGGATACATCATCACAATTAAGCCAATGGCAATGGGAATATTCGTCGTTCCGGAAGACATACTGTTCCAAAAATCAGCAACTCCGGGAAACATCCAACCTGAGAATACACCAATAAACATGGCCAGGAATATCCACAAAGTGAGATAGCGATCGAGAAATTTGAGTCTTTTATTTGCTGGCATAATTTTATTTTTTAGCCGAAACAGTAATGCTAATGATTCCTGTATCTACTTTTGTAAAACTTTCGATTTCTTCTTTTGTCAGATAGTTTTCCAGAACATTTACCGGAATTGAAATCACTTTTTCTTTATGAATGACAATATCCTTAAATCCCTGGTTGTGGATTATTTCCAGATAATTATCTACATTGCTTGCGCCGGAAACACAACCTACATACATTACAGCATCTTTCTGAAGTTTCTCAGGCAACACACCTTTAATCACGACATCCGATACACAAAAATGACCTTCCGGTTTAAGAACCCGATACATTTCCGAAAAAGCTTTCTCTTTATCCGGCACGAGATTCAGTACACAGTTAGAAACTATCACATCAAATTGATTGTCAGCTAATGGCATTTCCTCAATATCACCCTGAATGAATTCCACATTCGCGTATCCAAGTTTGGCATTGTTGGCCCGTGCTTTTTCTGTCATGGCATCCGTAAAGTCGATTCCGGTAACCTGGCCTGTTTCGCCTACAATGGCACGAGCCACAAAACAATCGTTTCCGGCACCGCTGCCTAAATCGAGTACAGCATCGCCTTCTTTTATATTGGCAAATTGGGTAGGAATACCACAGCCCAGGCCTAAATCAGCATCAGCATTATGTCCTTTTATATTTGCATACTCATCCCCTATCATGCTGAATTCCAAATCGCCACAACAACCGGAAGTGCCACAACAAGACGATTGCTCCTGAATCAAACTCTTTTTGGCAATCTCGCCATATTTTTCCTGAACTACTAATTTTAAATCTTGTGCTTTCATATTTTTTATTAATTTGAAAATATGCCAATTTGAAAATGTGCTAATTTGAAAATGTGAAGATTAGTATTTCATCTTCAAATTTTCAAATACTTCATTTTCAAATTTATAATTGAGGTTTAATTTGATCTAAATAAAATTGATAAAATCCTTCTTTAATTTCGTCGCGGACACGAATAAATTCGTTCCATATAAATTCTTCAGTTCCTTCGGCATGGCTTGGGTCATCGTAGCCCATATGCAAACGGTGTTTTACTTTTCCGATAAATGCCGGGCAAGCTTCGTTTGCACCACCACAAACGGTGATCACATAGTCCCATTCCTCACCGAGATATTTTTCCACGGAATCGGATGTGTGGTGGCTGATATCAATGCCTGCTTCCGCCATCGCTTTTACTGCTTTTTCGTTGAGCTTGCCCGAGGCCAGTGTTCCGGCTGAACAAACGGTAATATTCGAATCGAACGATTGTAAAAAGCCGTGTGCCATCTGGCTGCGGCACGAGTTTCCTGTACAAAGAATTAATACTTTCATGTTTTTTTTAATTTGATAATTTGAAAATGAGATAATTTGAAAATAAAATAGTTTAATTAGCAGTAAGAGTCTGTTGAACCGTTGCCACATCCACATGATGATGCTAGTTTGGCCATTGAGAATGAGCGTGGTGCAGCTTTTACCGGAAACTTATTCTTTTTCCAGGCATCAATTCCACCTTCTAAGCTGCAAATGTTTTCGATATTCCAACCCTGAATAACCAGAAATTGTGCAACCCTCAGACTGCGAATGCCCAAGTGGCAAGCTATGACCAGTTTTTGATCTTTGGGAATATCCATATAGTTTTCGTCAAAAATGCTGTAAGCAATGTTTTGAGTTTTTGGTATATCAAAAGCAACTTGTTTCACTTCATCTGCTTCACGTACGTCAATTAATAACGCACCCGACCGGATATATTCATTTGCCATTACCGGACTTATTTCGTTTATTTCTATCATGATCTTAATATGTTTATTAGCACGGTTTTCCCACTCCGCAATTGTTAGTTGCTGACTTTATAAACTCAAAAAAGCTGTCGAAAAGTAACAGTTTTTCTTCGATACAACTTCCACATAAACAATAATTGATTTTCAGTCCGTCAATTTCACCGTGAATCAATCCCATATCGCGCAATTCTTTCAAATGTTGCGAAACGGTAGTACGGCTCAATGGCAATTTGTCCGAAATATCACCCGAAATGCAACTTTTTGTCTCGGCTAAATACTTCAAAATGGCCAAACGTGCCGGATGTGAAATTGCTTTGGCAAATATAGCCAGTTCTTGTAGTTCATTATCAAATACTTCCGGTTTTCTCATCGCGCTTGTGTTTTATGTCGCAAACATACGACATAGTTTTGAGATTACAAAATATTTGACATTAAATTTTTGTTTAAATTTGAAATTCATGAAATATTGATAGTTTTCCTTTCAGATTTTAAAATTTGAAAGGGAAAATTTAAACTTGAATAAAATATTAGTTTAACTTTGTTGTTTATTTTTTTTGTATTGTACTTATTAAGTCGAAGAATTTCTGAAGAATAGAACTAAAATAAATATTTTCAACCCCGATGTTATGTTTTCATTTTTCAATCGTCAATATAGTAAATGAGTCAGGAACAATTTAAGGCAGAGATATTGCCGTTACGCGAAAAGTTATTCCACATTGCACAAAAGATACTTGTGGAAGAACAGGAAGCAGAAGATGCCGTGCAGGAAGTTCTTCTAAAGCTTTGGCACACGCGTGATTCGTTGGACAGATTCGATAGTCCGGCAGCATATGCAACGACGGTTACAAAAAATCACTGCCTGGATAGGTTGAAAGTTAAAAACCGGCAGGAATCGTTAGATGAGACCTATTATTTGAGGGCTGGAAATGATAATCCTTATTTAGAGTTGGAGCGGAAAAATACAGAGGAAGTGTTGCATAAAATCATTCAAAATCTTCCGTCTTTACAGCAAGCCATTATCAGGATGAAAGACATGGAAGAATACGAAGTGGAGGAAATTGCTGAAATAACAGGGACAAAAGTGGAGGCGGTGCGGGTGAATCTCTCGAGAGCACGAAAGAAAGTACGTGAAGAATATATTAAATGGACAACAGCATGAAAATAATGATGAAATATAAAATGAGTTTCAGTGATGCCGACAGGTTGATTGAAAGTTACTACGAGGGGATGACCACCGTGGAAGAGGAAAAGCGACTTCAGCTATTTCTTTCGCAGCCCGGTTTGCCTGAACGATATCTGCCCGAGCAGGCCATTTTCGGATACTTCAACAGTAAGAAACTGAAACCGCATTTCAGTATGGTTCCCTACATTCGTTGGGCCAGTGTGGCAGCAGTACTTATTTTCGTAGCCATTGGTATTCAGAAGTATACGTTTGAAAATCAATCGAATTACGCATATATAGATGGTGTAAAAATCACTAACGTACAGGAAATTAAATCAAAGGCGCTGGCCTCGTTGAATGATATTTCGTCCCATAACAATGAAGTTGAAACAGGGCTCAAAAGTATGAAAGATAATAGTTTGATTGAGCAACAGCTCGATGTATTTTCCGAATTGGAATAGTAAAAAATAAATTTTTGTAAATCTGTCAATAAATCAGATATCAAATAAAAAAAATAAAGATATGAGATCAATTAAAATGTATTTAATCCTTACGCTACTGGTTGGATTCGGGCTGATGCCGACTCTGAAAGCCCAGGACGATTTGCAAATCAGCAGGGTTTTTGACCAGTATGGCGAGATGAAAGATGTAATCATGGTGGAACTTACGGATGAAATGTTGGAGGGTTACGATTTCTCACTTTTCAAAAGTATTACCATCAAAAATAATCCGCAGGCAGCCGATTTTATCCGGAAATGTATGGCAAAAGATGAGGTAGGTGCCAAAAAAGTGAAACAAGTGATCGCCAACGGTATTCCAACTTCCATTTATCTGCAACTTCCGCGCAAAGAGCAATTGTACCGGCTGATTTTGTTTAACGAAACATCAAAGCCGGAACAAAAGATTACCCTGATTTATATCGAATCGAAAAATGATTCGGATGATGTTTTGAAATTGATATTAAAGAAAAAATAAATATAAACAATTAATAATTAGACACAATGAAAAATTACATTCCGCTACTGCTGGGATTCTTTATCGGAATTTTACCCTTAAAAGCAGTTGAACAAGCTCAAAACGATACGACCATTCGTTTTAATAATAAAGTGATAAATCTGGAAGACAGCATCGGTCAAATGAAAGTAAAGGTTTATGACAATGACTCTACACCTTATAAACCCATTTACGAAGGTGTTTTCATCGATGGAAAAAGCTACGAAAAATGGACGGTGATTGAAGAAATTGGGATACAATTACCCTTTCTTACAAAGTCACACCGGCATAAAAAATACAAAATGAAATCACATTGGGCAGGAATAGGCTGGGGATTCACCAATATAACTGATCAGAATTATAAGCTGAACAATATTGATGGCGTATCATTGAAATCTGAATCGTCCAACGAGTTCTTTATCAACCTGATTGAAAAGACCATTCCTGTCTACCGGAATAATATTGGTTTAACTACCGGACTAGGCGGTAGCTGGCATAATTATTTCCTGGATATGAATACGCATTTGGTTGAAGTAGACGGAATTACAGATGTTTATTATGCCCCGACAGGAATTGATTACCAATACAGTCGCCTGAGAACATTTCACTTAACTATGCCTTTATTGCTCGAATGGCAACCTACCTTCGGTAAGAATCGTGATTTCTTTGTTACTGCCGGCGTGATTGGTGGTATTAATACTTTTGCTTCGTACAAAGTAAAATATAAAGATATAAGCGGAAATACCATTTCGAATGTCGAAAGCAAAGGATTGAATACGGCTCCGCTGTCACTTGATTTTTTCGGACAACTGGGCTATGGTTCATTCAATATTTATGCTAAGTATTCACCGTTCGGAATCTTTCAATCCGAAAAAGGTCCCAATGTAAGAGCCGTTTCACTCGGGTTGCTATTTAATTTTAATTGAAGTTTTTAATTAAACCGGAACTTGCAATTGACAGCATAATAGGCTGTTGATTGCAGGTTCTTATTAATTTATAATCCCAAATGCATGTTTATAATTGACGAACCAATTTTCTGACTTAAGGTCCTAAAAAATAAAATTAAACAGAAAACCTACGATCATAATTCCGCCACCCACTATGGCGATAAAAGTCAATATCAGCGGGAGTTTCAGTACTTTTCGGAGTATAATCATTTCGGGCAAGGACAAAGCAATAACTGACATCATAAATGCGAGTGCTGTACCAAGCGAAGCTCCTTTTTCAATTAAGACAGAAACAATAGGAACAATACCGGCAGCATTGGAATACAAAGGAATACCAATAAGAACCGATAGCGGAATAGAATACCACGCTGATTTGCCCATAAGCGAAGCCATAAATTCTTCCGGGACATAACCGTGTGCTCCTGCGCCGACCAAAATACCCAAAGCCACGTATAACCAAACTTTACCTACAATTTCTTTAACTGCGTCAAAGCCCATATTAATTCGTGTAGAAAAACTAATTTTTTCATCTTCAGAATCACCCTCACCAAGTTTAGTTGCGTACACCCATTCTTCCACCCATTTTTCAAGCTTCAGTTTGCCGATTATCCAACCGGCTACAATGGCAATGGCTAAGCCTGTGCCAATATAAATGGCAGCGACTTTCCAACCAAACATACCATATAAAAGTATAACAGCAACTTCGTTAATCATAGGCGCAGCAATTAAAAACGAAAAAGTGACCCCAAGCGGCACGCCCGATTCAACAAACCCCAGAAACAACGGAATAGCCGAACAAGAGCAAAATGGAGTTACAATTCCTAACATGGATGCCATTATGTTTCCGGTAAATGTTTTCTTTCCTTCCAATGCCTTTCTTGTTCTTTCGGCCGTAAAATAACTCCGGAGAATACCCACAAAGAAAATAATCAGGACTAACAACATCAAAACTTTTGGAAACTCGAAAATAAAGAATCTCAGTGCTTCAGTGAAATGAGCCCCTTTTGTCAAACCCAATGAAATATCAACAAACCAATCGGTAACCGGTTGTAAGTTACTATAAATCAAATACCAGACTGGCAACAATATTAATGCAATTTGAAAATTACGCGATTTGAAAATTTGGAAATTCATAAGAATAATTTGAAAATGTGTGTATTTGAAAATAATAGAAGTTCGTAAAAATACGAACAATTAGTACAAATTTTTTTGTTTAGCAATGACCACAACCGCAGGTGGAAGCCTTTTTGAAGTTTGGGGTGGGCAGCATGGCATTTATATCCGTAGAGCAGCACTTTCCCGAAGGATTCATCTCTTTGCATAGATTACCGGTACAAGCGCCGGTAATCTCCTGAATGTCTTTCAGCGTTTTTGCTCCATCGGCGATGGCTTTTTCGATTTCGCTTTTAGTAACTTGTTTGCAATTACAAATAATTTCGTCCATGGGATATTAATTTGGAAATTTGAGAATTAAACAAAGAAAACCGCAACATAATAGATCCCGACAACAATAAAGATTACCGACACCACACGTCTGAACCAAAGTTCAAAAGTTTTAATTTGATTATATAACTTGCCTACATTTCCTACCGCATAAGCCAGTAGCCACGCAAAAAGAATGACAGGTAATCCTGTTGCAACAGCAAATAATACAGGCAGATACAAGCCACTGGCACTGGCTACTGTCAATGGAATCAACATCACAAAATACAACACGCCGCTGTACGGGCAAAATGCCAGGGCGAAAACCATTCCCAGTAAAAGTGTACTCCAATAACTTCCCTTACTTTTCTCCCCAATTTTGTCGGTTATCCCGGAAAAGCCCGGAAATTTAATTTTAATCACATCGAGCATAAATAATCCGATCAGAATCAGCACCGGGCCTAATATTTTTTCTCCCCAACCCTGAAAAATCATCGAAATATTCATTTTGCTTGCACCAAAATAAATGATGACTGCCAGGCCGGTATAGCTTATGGCGCGGCCAAGTGTGTAAACTAATCCATTTATAAACACTCTTCTGCGATTTTCAATGTCACGACTTATAAAACCAATTGCCGAAATGTTTGTGGCCAACGGGCAAGGACTGATGGCTGTCATCAGTCCTAATATGATGGCTGTAACGAATGCGTATTGCGAATTCTCTAAAATGCTTTGAAGTAATTCCATTCTTCAATAGTAAATAGTTAATGAATAAATTGTAAGTTACAGAAGCGGATCTATCGCCTTCTTCAATTCAGCCTTCAGTTTTTCGGGGCTGTTAATTGCATACATAAATCCTTTGTCAGTTAAATCCTGACGTTTAGAACCGCTGATAATTAAAAGTGCCTGTCCTTCTGCCTGACATTTTTTTGCAATTACTTCACTGCCTTTTTCATCTAAATTTACAGATTTAAAAGTGATTAAGCCTTTTTTGAATTGAACCGGGTAAAGCGCTGAAATAGCTGCTTTTGATTCTTTTTCAACCGCATTGCATGTCATGCAGCGACGTGTGTAATGGAAATAATAAACCTCAATTTTTGCGGACGGACTTACAGATGCGATGGCTTGTTTTGCGGGCTTATTGTCAGCTGCACAGGTAATTAATGTAACGGCAAATAACAACATTAACGACATTGAAAATAACTTTTGCATGCTTTTAATTTTTAGTGGTTAATAATTCTTTTAGTTCATCCATTGATGGCACGCGGCCTTTTACGACTACTTTGCCATCAACTACCAGTGCTGGTGTAGTCATAATATTGAATTTCATAATTTCAACAATGTCTTCAACTTTGGTAATGGTGGCTTCAATACCGTTTTGAGCTACTACTTCGCGGGTGGCTTTTTCAAGTGACTTGCACTTCGGACAGCCTGTCCCTAATACTTGAATGTTCATAAATTTAAAGTTTGAATGGTTTGAAAAGTCTGATGTTCCGAAGAAACGGAGTTTCAATAAGTTCTGATTCTAATGCTTATATGCTAACCCCGTTCATATAAAGATGTTATCATCCAGATTTACCATTAGGGGTTAGGGGTCATAATTTTTTAACTGCAACAAGTCGTTTTGACTTTACAATCTTCAAAAAATGTCTCAAAATATTTTTGTGCTATTTCCCAGTTTTCACGGTTGATGCAATATTTTACTTTTGGAGTTTCAATTTCACCCTGAATAAGTCCCGCATCTTTTAACTCTTTCAAATGCTGCGATACAGTGGCTTTTGCTATTGGTAATTCATTATACAAGTCGCCAAAATAGCAACTGTCCATCGATGCCAGAAAATGAAGTATGGTGATGCGTGCCGGATGTCCCATGGCTTTTGCGAAACGGGCAAGCTGTTCCTGGTCAATGGAATATTCTTTGTTTTTTAAAGTTTTCATGTTGATAAAAAAATGTTTGTTCGTTGTTCGCAAAAGTACGAACAATTAATGAAAAAACCATATAAATGGGCCGTATTTTTCAGATAATGTTTTATTCGTATATTAATACGACAGAATGTATGAATTTTTGATTAAAAAACGGTGTTAGAATTTTTTAGTAATTAAAATTATCACTACATTTGCTGAATTATTATAAAAAGCAAACCCAAAATACGAACTATATGAAATTCATTGTTTCAAGTACCGACCTATTGAGCCACTTACAGGCCATCAGCCGTGTAATAAACAGCAAAAACTCGCTGCCGATTCTTGACAATTTTTTGCTTCAGCTCGAAGGAAACACACTCACAATGACAGCTTCGGACATTGAAACAACCCTGATAACTTCGATGGAAGTTGAAACCGTTGAAGGTAGCGGGAAAGTGGCTGTAGCATCCCGGTTGTTATTAGATACCTTGCGTGAGTTTTCAGCACAACCACTCTCGTTCAACATTAATGATTCGAATTTAGCTTTGGTTATCACTTCAGCCAACGGATCTTATAATTTTATTGGTCAAAACGGAGATGAATATCCTCGTTTACCACAGTTGCAGGAAGATGCACGCATGTTGACCCTGCCGGTTTCTACATTATCATCCGGAATTTCGAAGACCTTGTTTTGTACAGCCGACGATGAATTGCGCCCGGTAATGAATGGCGTTTTCTTCGATATTGGGCCTAAAAGTCTGACTTTGGTTGCTACGGATGCTCATAAGTTAGTCCGTTACAAAACGGTTTATACAACTTCATCGGTTCTGGATGCAGAAGAAGCCGTGAATTTTATTTTACCGAAGAAACCGGCTACCATGCTTAAGAATATTCTTCCAAAAGAATCCGGCGAAGTAGAAATCCATTTCGATAACAAAAATGCACATTTCAAGCTGGCTAACTACACCATGATTTGTCGTCAGGTTGAAGGTCGTTTCCCCAATTATAATGCAGTAATACCAACTTCGAATCCGTACAAAATTATCATCGATCGTGTGACTCTGCTTAATGCAATGAAACGGGTATCGGTATTTGCAAATCAAGCCAGTAATTTGGTGAAATTAGCCTTTAGTGCCAATGAAATTCATATTTCGGCTCAGGATATAGATTTCTCTATTTCGGCTGAAGAAACGATTACTTGTCAATTTGAAGGTGAACCTATCAAAATTGGTTTTAAATCATCTTTCCTGATTGAAATATTGGGAAATATCAATTCTACGGATATTGTGATGGAATTGTCGGATGCCTCACGTGCAGGTCTTATTCTTCCGTTCGAAAACGAGCAGGGTGAAGAAATCCTGATGTTATTGATGCCGATGTTGCTTAACGATTAAAGAAGAACCAAGGGCAAAGAACCAAGAGTCAAGACTATATTTGCTGTTAATGAAAAATTTCAAGGTCTAAGGTCGAAAGTCTTTAGACCTTAATTTTTTAGTTTCAGGGTTTGAAACCGGTGAAAATGCACTTAACATACTGAACAGTAACAGATCAAACCTAATATCGAATCAAATTAATGCAATTTCAAATTGTAAATTGTAAATTTTTAAATTGTAAATAATAAAGATGAAACTCCAACTCAAAAATCCCATAGTTTTTTTCGACCTCGAAACTACCGGAACCAATATTGTATCCGATCGTATCGTAGAAATTTCGTATCACAAGGTTTCGCCTAATGGTCGCGAAGAAACCAAAACCATACGGATAAATCCCGAAATGCATATCCCGGAGTCATCTTCGGCCATTCATGGAATTTTTGATGCCGATGTGGTCGATTGTCCGACTTTTAAAGCTATTGCCAGAGAATTAGCCCGTGACATTGAGGGTTGCGATTTGGCCGGATACAATTCCAACCGTTTTGATATTCCTTTACTGGCAGAAGAACTGCTCCGTGCAGAAGTGGATATTGATTTGATGAAACGTAAATTTGTTGACGTACAGGTTGTATTTCATAAAATGGAACAACGAACCCTGGGTGCCGCCTACAAATTTTATTGCGATAAAGATCTGATTGGAGCACATGGCGCCGAAGCCGATACGTTGGCTACCTACGAAGTGCTGATGGCGCAATTGGACCGGTATCCTGAACTTCAGAACGACATTGATTTTTTATCGAAATACACCACGCAAAACAACAATGTAGATTTTGCAGGACGATTGATTTTTAACGATAAAGGAGAAGAAATAATTAATTTCGGTAAATACAAAGGCCAAAAAGTAACGGACGTATTGAAAACAGATATGGGTTATTATGGTTGGATGATGAATAGTGATTTTCCACTCCACACCAAAAAAGTGCTTACGAATATCAAGTTGAGGGATTTTAATAAATAATAGGGAACATGAAAAACGGGTGAAGTTTAAAGCTTTCACCCGTTTCCATTTAAACATCCGGAAGCATGGATTTCTGCTCACGAAAGCTGCTGTTAAAGGAAAATAGGGATGAAAAACCAGTATTTGAAGGTGTTTATGAGTTTTTTCTGGCACGGTCATTGTTGCAAATAACTTTGCTTCAAATGCAATTTTGGATTATTATGAAAACTTTAAAAACGATATTCTTACTTCTTTTTATGTTGTGTATGCTATTCCCCGTACGCAGTCAGGAAAGTTCCGTTGTTTCAGGACGGACACCGGAACAGGAGGCCGGGAAGCAAACCGAAAAACTACAACAAGAATTAAACCTTACTCCCGAGCAAATCAAACAAATCTACGAAATAAACTTACGCTACGAAAGACAACGCCAGGTTTCGAATACACGCAGTGAGGCTATGGAGCGCATAAAAAACAAAAACGCTGATATGCAACGGGTATTGAGTGAAGACCAAAATAACAAACTTCAAAATAAGCGCTATGAACGGTCTTCTTTCCAGCATCCTACAAGTACAAGGGGTCAACAACCGGAAAATGCGGCAGGATACCGGTCATCAAATGGAAACCAACCCAATCCAACTGTTCGAAGCAATTCAAGGCCTGTAAACCCTCAAAGTAGAACTAGTACTCAATCACCTCAGACAACGCGACGGAGTTCAACAGTTTCGCCCAGAACGCCTCAATTGCAGAATAATCCTTCTTCAACACGATCATCCGGTGGTTCAACTGTTGCGCCTACGCGTACAGAAAGAACGACTGCACCTCAGAACAATTCATCAACACGTTCACAAGGAACACCATCCGGAACAACGAGAAGCCCTGAAAGATCAGGCAGTTCAAACAGAAGGTAACTTATGCCGAATCCGTATTTCAGTTTCAAACAATTTACTGTTTACCACAATAATTGTGCTATGAAGGTAGGTATTGATGGTGTTTTATTGGGTGTATGGGCTCCGGTAGAAAATGTGAGCCGTGTTTTAGACATCGGGACAGGTACGGGACTAATAGCATTGATGATAGCTCAGCGCAGTCCGGCATTGATAGACGCCATTGATATTGATGCAGATGCTGTGGGTCAGGCAACTGAAAACAGTATGAATTCTCCCTGGGAAAGTAGGATTCATACGCAGCATATTTCACTGCAGGACTTAGCTGAAACAACAGAAGAACGATACGATTTGATAGTTTCAAATCCGCCCTATTTTAATAATTCAACCAAGGCTCCGGCCGAAAACCGCACGACTGCCCGTCATACCGATTCGCTTACGCACGAAGAGTTGATCGGGAACGCTATGCGACTCCTCAAACCAACAGGCAGAATTTGTATAATCCTGCCTGTTAATGAAGGTTTGCGATGTGTAGATTTTGCTTTGACCAAGGGGTTGTCTTGTTCCAGACTAGTTAAAGTCTATCCCAAACCAAACGCTGATGTGAAAAGGTTATTACTCGAATTTAGCCTGACGCAAAAACAAAGGGATGATTCCGAATTGGTTATTGAAAGCGATATACGACATCAATACTCCACCGAATTTACCGGTCTGGCCAAAGACTATTATCTGAAACTTTAAGATAACCAATCAACCAATTAACCAATTAACCAGTTAACCAATCAATCAGTCTCCTATTTAGTTCTACAATAACGCTTCAACTTTAGCAGCTAAAACAGATTTCTGAGTAGCACCAATTTGTTTGTCGACGATTTGACCATCTTTGAAAAACAGGATCGTTGGGATATTGCGAATGCCATATTCATTAGGCGTTTCCACATTGTCATCCACATTCATCTTACCGATTATCACTTTCCCGTCATATTCGTTTGATAATTCTTCAACAACCGGACCTACCATGCGACAAGGACCACACCATTCTGCCCAAAAGTCAATAACTACAGGTTTTCCACTCTTGATAATTTCTTTGATGTTCTCATCAGTAAATTCTAATGTCATAATACTATATAATTAAAAATGAATAATTTACAATTAATAATTGTTGCCTGGTAACTGAAAAGAAATGTTGCTTATCAGCAAATTCTTAACTGTCACTCTAAAACAGTTAGTAACTGATATTGTTTTTGTGTGCTCTTAAATATGCTTATTTAGAAAATCTATTAGTCTCAAAATGGAATGAAATTTCAATTTGAAAGACCTGCTGTTTTTTAATTGAAAATCTATGTTTGATATAAATTGTTAATTATTAATTAACTTCATTGTGCATGAAAATCGATAATCCCTTCACTGCGAGCCTTTTTCAGTATGTTATAAACCGTTTTATTCATCTGAAAACGATGTTGACGTGCAAATAGCAGGACTTTATTTGGCGAATTCTCATCAATAACCTGGATGTAAAGATTTATATTCCCTTTATTTTTCATTACCAAACCGGTCAGTTCTGTCGCAAAATCTTCGGTCAGTTGTTGCAGTGGAATCGTAATTGTCAATGTGTTGATTAAATTGTCTTTTATATCGGAAAACACTTCAATTTTCTGAATCTTGAGTTCCAGTTCCCTGGGTATGTTTGGATCGGCTGTCGAAGGTTTATTATATTTATAGTCGGCTCCTCTTTCCTGAACAATTGCATTGATGAAAAGATACAAGTCCTTTATCATGTATTTGCTGAACTCGATATAATTTTTACCAAACAATGCAAATTCAAATGCTCCCACATAATCTTCAATGGTAAGAATGCCATAAGGATTACCAGCTTTGGAAGTTCCGTGACGGAAATTAGTCACCATGCCACCGATTTTCAGTGCTTTTCCCTGTAATTCCTTCAGGTCTTTTAAATCGACCGTCGTGCAATTACATATATTATTAATTTCAAATTCGAATTCGTCCAGTGGGTGCGCTGAAAGGTACATGCCAATCAGATCGCGTTCTTTGTTGAGTTTCTCCAATGGAGACCATTCGGGCGCATAGGGAATTTCGGGTTTGCTGATATCAATCGCATCGATTCCACCGAAAAGTGAATTCCGGGTCATTGCCATATCGGTTTGATATTTATTCCCGTAACGTAAAACGGTCTCTAATACCTGCTCACCCTTGCTGTTTTCTGAAAATAGTTGTTCGCGCCGGACATCGGTGAATTCATCAAAAGCACCTGATAATGCTAAACTTTCGACTGCACGTTTATTGCAGGAGGTCAAATTCACCCGTTCAATAAAATCGAACAAGCTTTTGTATTTTCCGTTCGCATTCCGCTCTGCCACAATGGCTTCAACAGCACCTTCGCCCACTCCTTTTATACCTCCCAAACCGAAACGGATATTTCCACTTTGGGTTACTGTAAAGGTCAAATCACTTTCGTTTACATCGGGTCCGAGTACATTCATGCCCATGTTTTTGCACTCGTCCATGAACTTGCCAACTTCCGCAATATCATCCCTGTTGCGCGTTAAGTTGGCAGCCATAAGTTCGGCCGTGTAGTTCGCTTTCAGATATGCTGTCTGGTACGCAATCCACGAATAACAGGTTGCGTGCGATTTGTTGAACGCATATTTGGCAAATTCTGACCAGTCGCTCCAGATTTGTTCCAATTTTTCAATTGGTCCATATCCGTTTTCTTTACACCCTTCCATGAATTTTACTTTCAGGTGTTCCATTTTGTCGACGAGTTTTTTCCCCATCGCTTTCCGTAATTCATCGGACTGGCCGCGGGTAAATCCGGCCAAATCGCGACTCAGGAGCATGACCTGTTCCTGATACACTGTAATCCCATAGGTGTCTTTCAACCTTTTCTCCATTATCGGGAATGGGTATTCAATCTTTTCGCGACCGTGTTTCCGGTTGATAAATTGCGGGATATATTGCATTGGACCCGGACGATACAGGGCATTCATAGCAATCAAATCTTCGAACTGCGTGGGTTGTAGGTTGATCAGGTGCTTTTGCATACCGGCCGACTCGAACTGGAATGTGCCGACAGTCAGTCCTTTACTGAACATTTCATAGGTCCTGGCATCATCGATTGGAATGGTATCAATATCTAAATCAATTCCTTTTGATTTTTTTATATTGGACAAAGCTTCTTTGATAATGGAAAGAGTTTTCAGTCCCAAAAAGTCCATTTTTATCAACCCTATTTCTTCAATTACTGAGCCTTCGTATTGTGTAACCAGCATTTCCTCGTTGGTTTCCTTGTCAATGGCTGTACTTAAGGGCACTAAATTTGTTAAATCGTCGGAGCCGATAATAACACCGCAGGCATGAACACCCACTTGTCGGACCGTTCCTTCCAACATTTCAGCATAACGCAGTGTGTTCGATAGGTTTTGGTCTGGCGAATTGCGGGCTGCCTTAAGTTCAGGTACGTATTTTAAACAATTGGCTATTGTCACTTTGGGTGCTTTACCATCCGAACCTTCAGGAAATTTATCGGGAATCAGTTTTGTCAAACGATCCGCTTCGGCTAGCGGTAAACGTTGTACACGGGCAACATCCTTGATGGATGATTTGGTAGCCATCGTACCATACGTAATAATGTGTGCCACCCGCTCTTTTCCGTATTTCTCGGTTACCCAGCGTAATACCTGACCACGTCCATCATCATCGAAGTCGATATCGATATCGGGCATCGAGATACGGTCGGGATTGAGGAAACGTTCGAAAAGCAAATCATATTTCAGCGGATCAATATCAGTAATACGCAAACAATAGGCCACCACCGAACCGGCAGCCGAGCCACGTCCTGGCCCTACCGAAACGCCCATATTTCTGGCTGCAGCAATAAAATCCTGCACAATAAGGAAATAACCCGGGAAGCCCATGGATTTCATAACGCTTAGTTCGAAGTCAATCCGTTCGGCGGTTTCGGCGTCCATATTTTCACCATAACGCTGTTTAGCTCCTTTGAGTGTCAACATGCGTAAATAGTCGGATTCGAGTTTTACACGTATGGCTTTTTCGTAACCTAATTTTTCGTATACCTTCTCAAATTCTGTCCGGATTGTTTCCTCGTCATAGGTTGCACGGTAATGATCCAAGGTTGCAAAATCTTCCGGGATTGGAAATACCGGCATCAATGCTTCTGAGTCAATATCGTAGAATTCAATTTTTTCGGCAATTTTCACCGAATTCTCGAGTGCCTCGGGTATGTCGGCGAAAATCTGCCACATTTGCTCCGGCGATTTCAGCCATTCCTGCTTCGTGTAGCGCATGCGGTTCGGGTCGTCCAGATCCTTCCCCGTGCTCAGGCAAATTAACCGTTCGTGCGCTTCACCGTGTTCCTCTTCCACGAAGTGAACATCGTTGGTAACCAATAAATTCGTATTGGTTTTACGTGCCAGCTTTATTAATTCAGCATTTTGAATATTCTGTTTTTCATAACAGGAGTAATCGGCATTGGGTTTATCGGTTTTGTGGCGTTGCAGCTCAATATAATAATCGTCGCCAAACACGCGTTTGTACCACATGACAGCCTCTTCAGCTTCAGCCAGATTTCCTCTTTCGACCTTTTTATGAATTTCACCGCCCAGACAAGCCGATGAAGCGATCAGTCCTTCGCTGTATTTTTCCAGTATTTCGTGGTCGATACGGGGACGGTAATACATTCCTTCGATATAACCCAGTGAAACCAGTTTACAAAGATTCCTGTACCCGATTTTATTCTTTGCCAGTAAAACCAAATGATAACCACTCCTGTCCTCTGCCCCATCCTTGCTCAGTCGACCGCGACGGGCCACATAGGTTTCGCAACCGAAAATCGGTTTGAATATTTTTTGTTTTGCTTTTTCAATTTGAGCCAGGATCTCAGCTTTCTCATTTTCGGAAATTCCATCCTGGCTGAGCTGATTCTCGAGTGTGGAAATCTGTGCTTTTACTTTCCCGTTTTTCTTTTTTGTATAATTAAAAAACTCCTTGATCCCAAACATGCTTCCGTGGTCGGTGAGTGCTACGGCACGCATACCGTTTTTGGAGGCTTTATCCACCAAACCCGGAATAGTAGACATGCCATCCAATACGGAATAGTGAGAGTGAACGTGAAGATGGACAAAGGAATTCATTATAAGTATTTGTATTCCCGATTTTTACAGAACGGGATGATAGACTGATTATTGTTGGCTAAAGATACGGATATTTTTGAAAGGAGTTGAGAAATTGTATGTGAAGTTATCGACAATTATAGAAAGTATGTATTGAAATACGGAAAATGGTTTGAGTAAGGAGTTTATGAATACATTAATTCCAATCAATAATTTCACAGGAAAGAGATTTTAAAAATTCACAGGTAATTCTCTTTTGTTTCACTGATTGCATATCCGGAAAATAAAAAAGGTGGAACTATTTAAATCCCACCAAGCAATTCAGGCTTTTCAGCATTTCTATAAATCAAGGATTACAATTATCACATATTCTTTTAATTCCACGAATTTACAAGCTTGCCACCAGCTCACAAATCTCCGATACTGTAGCTTCAATCTCACCGGAAAGTGCATATGCAGCCTTTGAGTAAAAAGGTTCACGAACAGCCAGTCCTTCAGCGATAAATTGTTGTAACTCTTCGCCCTTTCTTTGTGCAAGTAACGGGCGTTTGTTGGCATGAGTAGTTTCAAGGCGTTCAGCCAGTTCGGCGGGTGTAAGTTTCAGGTAAATGGTCAGGCCACGTGAATTCATGTATTCCATATTATCGAAAAAACAGGGAGCACCACCACCGGTCGAAATAATTACATTATCATATTCAGCTACTTCGTGCAGACATTGTTTTTCCAATAAACGGAATTCCGCTTCACCCAGTTCCGTAAAGATCTGTGAAATAGTTTTAAATTGTTTTTTTTCAATATATGCGTCCATATCAATGAAACTATACTGCAGGCGGTCTGCCAACAATTTTCCAATAGTTGTTTTGCCTGACCCCATATATCCAATAAGAAAAATTCGTTTCATGCTTTCAATGTATCAGTTGTTAAATCAAACACTTAGGTTTTTGGAAATAATAGCACAAAAATAGCGATAAATTATCATGTGACTATAACTTCAATAAAAAAATTGAATTCATATTATCATTTTGTAATCCTACACATCAAATTTTACGCTATCTTTGTATAAAAATTCAATACAAATGGCCATTTTGAAAGAAAGTGCTGTATTATTGCTTTTTACAGGTGGAACAATTAGTATGTCAGAAGATCCAACTACCGGAGCTTTGCGTCCTATTGATTTCGACAGACTGCAAGAATACTTACCTGAAATAAAACAAACAGGCATACGCGTTAAAAGTATACCTTTTGTTCCGTTAATTGATTCGTCGGATGTGCATCCACCGGTTTGGGTTCAAATGGCACTGATTATTCAGGAAAACTATAATGATTTTGATGGTTTTGTCGTACTTCACGGAACCGATACAATGGCATATTCAGCTTCCGCTCTGAGTTTTATGCTCGAGAACCTATCGAAACCGGTAATCTTTACAGGCGCGCAATTACCGATAGGGATGATGCGATCGGATGCGAAGGAAAATTTACTTACGGCTATCGAAATTGCTACGGCCAAAGAAAACGGACAGCCTATTGTTCCTGAAGTTTGCATCTTTTTTGAAGATACACTTTTCAGGGGAAACCGTACCACCAAAAAAAATGCGGAACATTTCAGCGCATTCAATTCATACAATTATCCACCTTTGGCCAAAGCAGGTGTGCATATAAAATATTTCCGTTCGGCAGTTCATTATCCCTCTGCCGGGACGAAACTCCGGGTACGTACGAAAATTGACCAAAACATCGCCATTCTGAAACTTTTTCCAGGTATCACCGAACATACGGTGAATGCCATTCTTCATATACCTGATTTGAAGGCAGTTGTGCTCGAGAGTTTTGGTGCAGGAAATGCGCCACGCCGTACCTGGTTTTTTAATTCTTTGAAAGATGCCACCGACCGTGGTATTCTGATTATTAACAAGACGCAATGTAGTACCGGTTCAGTAGAAATGGGACGATACGAAACCAGCCTGAATCTGGTTAATGCTGGCGTAATGAGCGGTTATGATTCTACCACCGAAGCCATTGTTACCAAACTGATGTGTTTGTTGGGTGAATACTCTTCGCCGGACGATGTGAAACACAGGCTTAGCGTCAGCCTGTGCGGGGAAATGACTGTAATTTAAGTAATTAAAGTTGGTGCAAATATATGGTATTAAAAAAGACCGGTACGAGTTATATACTTGTAGCGGTCTTTCTGTTAAACATGTGTCCTGAAATTTTAATAGCCAGGTCAGCGTTTTTTTAATTCGTAAAGGTCAAGCCTTCTTTCTTTCAGGTTTTTTACGGAACCAAAGCTGTGAAGTTCCCGGATCAGATCCAGGTCGACATCCGAGATCAGAATCATTTCGGTATTTGGCGTTGCTTCCGATTTAATTCCGGTGGTTGGAAATGCAAAATCGCAGGGTGTAAATACCATCGATTGTGCATACTGAATATCCATATTATGTACATTGGGTAAATTTCCAACGCTACCGGCTATGGCCACGTAACATTCGTTTTCAATAGCCCTTGCCTGTGCACAAAAACGAACCCTCGAGTACCCGTTTTGGGTATCGGTTAAAAAAGGAACAAACAAAATATCCATGCCTTCATCGGCTAATAAACGACCTAATTCAGGAAATTCAACATCGTAACAAATCAGGATTCCAATTTTACCGCAATCGGTATCGTATGTTTGTAAGACTTTCCCACCCTTCATACCCCAGGATTTTTGTTCATCCGGGGTAATATGAAGTTTTTCAAAACGCTCTACCGAACCATTGCGTTTGCATAAATAGCCTACATTGTAAAGTGAATCACCCACTAATTCGGGCATACTACCGGTAATGATATTGATATTATACGAAATGGATAATTTTGAAAATTCCTTCACAATGGGTGCCGTATATTCTGCGAGCTTTCTCATGGCATCGGCTTCGCTTAACAGATTGTATTCGGCCATCAAAGGCGCATTGAAAAATTCCGGAAACAGTGCAAAATCGCTTTTGTATGCACTCAGCGTATCCACAAAGTATTCCGCCTGTTGCATGAGTTCGTCAATATCTTTGTAAGGACGCATTTGCCATTGCACCAGACCCAGCCGAACAATTTTCTTAATGTCTTTGGCTGTTTTGGAAGGTTTTTCGTAATAGATATTCACCCATTTCAACAAAACGGCGTATTCATTGGAAGCCGCATCGCCCTCCAGATAATTCTTGAGTACCCTCACCGGATAAAAATCATTGGACAATTGAAAGTTAAGAACCGGATCAAGTATCTTCTTTGATTTTACCCTTTCAATATAAGTCTTGGGACTCATTTTTTCCTGATACTTATGATAATTTGGAATTCTGCCGCCAAATTCTATACCTTTCAGGTTGAGTTTCTCGCAAAGTTCTTTCCTGTAATCATAGAGGCGTCTTCCTAATCTAAGGCCTCTGAATTCGGGCTTAATAAATACATCGATACCATATAAAGTGTCACCGGCTTCGGTATGTGTGTCGAAAGTAGAATCGCCGGTTATTTCTTTGTAAGTGTGTTGATCTTCAAATTGTTCGTGGTCGATGATAATGGATAATGCACAACCGGCTATATGTCCGTTTACCTTAATAACAATTTGACCTTCAGGGAATTTGCTCAATAAAGCCGCTATTTCCTTTTCTTCCCAGTAAGGATTAGGAATAGTTTTATATGCAATGATCATGGCCTGCTTTAACTCCTGATAGTCATCAATAGTCAGGTAGGTCAGTTCAATGTTTTTTATTTTTGGTTTCATTGTAAAATTATAAATTTCTTTTCAATAAACGGTTAGTCCGTTTATTTTAGGTTAATACGAGATCTAAATAAGTTATTTTTGTTTAGATAAATGACTTATTAACAGGGTTTTCGTATTTTGTGGAATTATACGTTTCTTTCCAATACAAAAAGGATATATTTCTTTTCGTTTGCGAATTTTTCAGGATTGACTGAGGCAAGTTCTTTATTGATCTTTTTATTGATCGAATCTTTCATGTCCTGTATCAAATAATAAATCCAGGCCTTTTTGTATCGTAATTTTTCGAAGGCATAATGCGTCATTGGAAGTAAAAACCGGTTAGCATACATGTCTACGAGTTTCATGGTTGGCAATACATTGGCTGTTATGTCTTTTTCGTACACAATATTCCATCCATAATCTTTTGTTTTCTGTAGAAAGTCTTCGAGCAAATGCGATGACCGGGAAATCCCTTCGGCATGAACCCTGAAGAAATCGACGATGATCCATCTTCCGTCCGGCAACAAATATTTCTCTACATTTGTAAAGGCTTTGTCGAGCGAAATGTATTGGAGTGACTCGGAATTGATGATTGTTCCAAATTTTTTATCTGAATTAAAATCTTCGAATTTGCACAGGTGACAGGTCAATTCTTTGTATTTATTGACAATGTGTGAGATCTGATTTTTATTAGGTGTCAAAGCTTCTACTTTTAATCCTTTTTGCAGCATAAGAGCAGACAAACCGCCCATACCACATCCTACATCCAAAACAGGATCTTTTGTATTTTTGATTTTTTCAATAATATTTTCGGCATATTTTATCTGGGCATCCTCAACCTGTTTGATGGAAATTGCTTCGGGCTCAATATTAACATCTTCAAAATAACCATAATGAAGCATATCATTTTTCAGGATCTTTGAATACAGATATAACTCAAGGTCATAACTTGATTTTTCGTATTTTGAATTTTTCTTCTGGTACGAATAAGCTTTCATCAGGGTAACCGGATTCAAAAATTTGAGAATAGTCTTTTTCATGGTTGAATTTTTAAATGTTTTTTTTCGAAACACAAAGGTAATCCAATTTATTTGTCGAATAATCTTTTTAATTTAAAATAACAGGATAGTCTAACATACTTATTTTCTGTGTGCTAACAAAACAAAACCGATTGGGATTTTCCAACCGGTTTTCTAAATTTATGTAAACGTAAGTGCAGATTATTATTTCTGAATAAATATAAGTAGTCTTATCTGCATTAATTAGTATGTAAATCCAAGTTTGGTCAGACCGGCTTGCACGTTATTGTTTTGCATAAACAGATTCCACAATAAACCCGTACGATGGTTTTCAATCATTACCACAATCGGTCCCTGGTCGATAGCCAGGTAAGAATTTGCATACCAGCGTTTGTTGAGGTTGAAAGCATCTTTGAAGCCATATTCTCCCCAGATTTTATCGCCAAGGGTATAATAAAAGAAATGCAAAGCACGCATACTTTCCTGAGGTGTATAGGGAAATGAAGATAAAGCCCCGGTAGGTGCAATTGTTCCTCCATCATTATTGGGAGAAGAAGCGGTGTAACCATCGGGAATGTCACTGGCGGTCAGACCCCAACAATTGGTTCCATACCCGTAATTTTTTCGCGGATTGGCTACACAGTAGCGGTAATTGATTTGTGCATGTGCGGTATTTTGTGTCCAGTAATTGGCATAGGTATCCGACAGGTTCCGTGGATCGAGACCTAAAAATGAGTAATGTGTAAAGAAGAGTGGTCCGCCCCGGTCTTCTCCCAAGGGTAAGATAATGTCATAAAATGTCTTGCCGTTTTTCATACCTCCATTATGCGCCCACCCCGCATCGTAAACCGGCTTGGTAATGGCATGTGTTGGTGAAGAAGCTGCTAATACATAAACAATCAATCCTTCGTTCCAACCGCTAACTGTCATATTCATGTCCCAGTTATAGTTTGGCGACCAGTGCCAGTAGAGTTTTTGTTGTCCGTTTTGCTGAAACCAGGTCCATTCCACGTTTTCCCACAAGGTTTGAATGTTGGCACACATCGCTTTTTCGGCAGTATTTCCATTTTTAAAATAGGATTGAACAGTGAGTAGACCTTGCATCAGGAAAGCCGTTTCAACCAGATCGGCACCATTGTCTTTTGTACCAAAAGGATGTACTTTGCCGGTTGTGCCGTTCATCCAGTGCGGAAATGCGCCGTGAAATTTATCGGTAGTAGAAAGGCTAAGGAAATCGACAATTTTATTCATTCGCTCCAGTCCCTGGGAACGGGTAATAAAACCACGCTCAATTGCCACAGGGATAGTCATGACGCCAAAACCGGAACCTCCTGATGTCACAGTTTCGCCCGAGCCGAGTCGTTCGCGTGCCAGCCCTGAAACCGGATGTCCATAAGTCCAGAAATAATCAAAAGTTTTTTTCTGCACCAAAGTCAGTAAACTATCATCGGAAATTACGGGGAATTTGGGTGTTGGATCTAATTGGGTAACAAAAGTATATTCATAAGAATCTATGAGTTTTACACCCAGATTTTTACCTTCGGAAATAAATAATTTATAGGAAGTATAATAATTAAGCTGTTTCCTGATACGAAAAGTGATTGTTTTGGGATTAGTCTCAGGCAGAATCACGAAACCGGTATCGATTCCACTGCCAATATACAATTTGGAAGGATCTATTTTGTTTCGATTAATAACGGATGAAAATGTAACACTTATTACAACCGAATCTACAGGAACTTCATATGTGTTTCCTCCATTAAAAAGACTTGTTCCATTGATGGTAACAGATTCAATGTAAGCATTGGTAAGTTGAGGTTCCGGAGCAACTTCTTTGCATGAACTAAAAAAAGCTAAGAATGCAAAGCAACAGATCAGTGGAATTTTCATAACGGTTAAATATTATTGGAAAAAATACAGGGAGAATGAATGAACATTCTCCCCGTGATTTTAGATATACATTGATTTATTAGTTTATAACTGTAATTTCTGCATCATACAATGCTTTTACTTCTGCATCTGTCAATGCTTTGTTGTAAATACGTAATTCGTCAATTAAGCCAGGATAATATACCATCCAAGAATCAGTTGCTGTACCAGCAGCAAGTTTCCACCAGGCACCGATATCTAACTTAGTCATACCGGTTCCAAAAGTTAAGGCACCCAAAAGCGGTTGAACTCCATTAACTTCACCATCTGAAAATTTCACTTGACTTTTAACAAACACACCATTTGCATAATATGACATTTTAGAAGTTGTTTTGTTATAAGAACTTACAATATGAACCCATTTGTCACTCGAAAATGCTTTATTGTGCAAATAAAAGTCCTGACCTTTCCAGTTAGTGGCAGAATTGAATAAATATGATTTCAAAGCCAATGAATCAGCATTCGATCCACTTTCAATTATGAAATCCAAATTACCCATATTGGCATCTCCACCATTTAAAGAAAATGCAGCTGCTGCTCCATTTGTTGGTTTTGGACATTTAATCCATGCAGAATATGTATATTCACTCATACTCGTGAAAATATTGGAAGTAGCCAGATTAAATTCAAGATAACCTGCTGTAGTTGACCCTTTATAGGCGTTTCCACGACGACCAACAGCAAATGTGCCTGCTCCCGAAATTTTACCATAAGTTATACCTGTTCCAGTTTCAATAGCAGCTGTTGCAGATTCAAATGGAAAATAGGCAACTAAATTTGTTGCTGCAATAGTAGACGGATTTGTTTTTCCTGCATAAGGATCCGGCTCTTCAGTTTTACACGATGTAAATGAAACGCCTACAAATAAGGCTGAAACAGCGATTAGGCTGAATAAATTAATTTTTTTCATACTGTTTTGTTTTTTTTAATTAGACTTAAATTTTAATAATTGATTGTTTTGAGAATTAATTTGTTGATTAATTTAAAATTGTTAGTAATTTGGATTTTGTGTTAAATGAGTATTCAGTTGCATTTGTGATGATGGTATCGGGAAAAGATTATGTTTGCCCGCTACAAATCCTAACCCCGATAAAACCGTAGTTGCCTGATCTGTACGAATCAAATCGAAGAAACGATCTTCTTCCAATGCCAACTCGGCGCGTCTTTCATCCCAGATATCCTGTAATGTAACCGAATTTAAAGGTGATAATTGAACCCTTTCACGTACTTTATTTACTGCCGAAAGTGCAGTGAACCCGCTGGTATTACCAGATGTAGCTCCATGAGCTTTTGCTTCAGCAAACATAAGTAAAACATCAGCGTACCGTATGATACGGACATTGAGGTCAAATCCATAACCGTTGTAATTCCACTTATTAAATGAAGAAGGGGTATATACTTTCCCATTGTAAACAGGATTGGCACAAGCCATTTTGATACTGTCGCCCTCAGGTGTTTTGGTGCCCCGATACAAAAATGTAGTAAGAGCCCGTACTGAATCTTTCCTGTTTGTAAAGAAATTAATCAGATTAGTACTTGGTGTGCAGAATCCCCATCCTTGCATGTTTGATGGTGAGTTCCCGCGTGGCCCTTGTACAAAAGCATATTCCAGAAAAGTCGTTTCGCCGGTCGATTGACCAAAAGTGGAACTTTGAATTTCGAAAAGCGATTCTTTGCTGTTTTCGTTGTCAACGGAAAAAACGCCTCTGAAATCAGGTAATAAGTCGTAACGCCCCGAAGCCATAATTCTGTCGGTTAGCGAGGCAACTGAATCCCATTCGTTTTTGTATAAATGTACTTTGGCCTTCAAAGCCATAGCTGTAAATTTATTTATGCGTCCTGCCCATTCTTTTGTGTATGATTCAGGTAATACGGCAATTGCTTCCTGTAAATCTTTTTCAATAAAGGTGTACAACTCTTGCGTTGTAGCCTGACTTTTACCTGCCAGTTGTTCGGCTGTCAGTGTTGAGTCTATGATCGGTACACGACCAAAGAGCCGTGTCAGATTAAAATAAGCGTAGGCGCGTATAACTTTTGCTTCGCCTGCACATTGTCGTGTATAAACTTTATTTGGTTCACCCGGCATAGCGTTTTCAAATAATGGCATTTGTTTAATCGCGTTATTGGTGGCGCTTACCACATCGAAATATCCCGACCATAAATCGCTGATTAATGAATTGGTCGCGTCATAGGTAAAAACATCCAATTGTTTCATTGTTGGATTGTCTTCGGGTGAACTGCCTTTGTCTGCATTATCGGAAGTTATTTCAAAGGCTCCGACATATGAAAATGCATGAACATTTCCAGTGCGTAAACTCGCGTAAGCTGCACTGATTGGCTTAAATATGTTTTCAGGTTTGGTGTAATCCATTCCCGTTGAAGTAACAGTATCTTCGGGACGAATATCCAGGAAATCGGAACAAGCTGTAAGCATGATAACGCTCAGCATTGATAATAATATTTTGTTTTTCATAATGCTCAGTATTAAAGATTCATTTTTAAACCAACCGTATAAACAGCTTGCATGGGATATGTAGAAGTGTCTATACCATTTTCGGTAGGCGATCCACTCACTTCCGGTGTAAATCCTTTATAAGTAAAATAGGTAAACGGACGTTGTGCCGAGAGATATATTCTGAGATTTTTAACCCCTTTGATTTTATCAAGGGTATAACCTAACTGAATGTTTTGTATCCTGACATATGAAGCGTCTTCTACAAAAAAAGAATTGGCCTGTTGTGTAAATGAACTGTTGTAAGCTTCGGCCGAAGGATAAATTTTAGACTTATTAGCACTTGTCCAGTGGTTTTGGTAGAAATCCAGATCGTAATTTCCATCAACAAAAATGTCGCGATTCATTCTCTTGGCATTCAGTACTTTGTTTCCAAATTGTCCCTGAAAAGTGACACTTAAATCTATTTTTTTATAATTCAAACCGAAATCGATGCCACTCATTAGCCAGGGAATTGCACTTCCCAGAAAAACTTTATCTTTTTCATTAACCACCATGTCACCATTTTGATCCTTATATTTAAAATAACCGGCATCCTTTATTATTTGACTAACCGGATCACGTAATGCTTCCGATTCACTGGCATAAACTCCGGCAACTTCATAACCGTAGAATGAACCAATCGGATGTCCCACTTCAGTAAGCGTAGTATAATTCGACCGGACCGATGCGCCGGGTATATTCTCGCGTTTTCCATCCAAACTTAAAACTTTGTTTGCAATGGTAGTGGCATTAAATCCGATATTATACGACAAATCTTCTGAAACTTTATCACCCCAATTCAAGCTGAATTCAATACCCTGATTCTCAACGGTACCATAATTGCCCAGTAAAGTCCCGGTTCCACCTCCCGAGCTTATCGGTGCATAGAAAACAACGTTACTCGTTACACGGTTATAATAGTCGAGTTCGCCTTTTAATTTTTGTTGAGCAGTTGAGAAATCAATTCCAAAGTTGAATTCCTTCACAATTTCCCATTTCAGGTAATTCTTCAAAACCGTAAGTGCACCCACGCCATCTACCAACCGATCACCAAAAATACCTGAACTACCGACTCCTGTTGTTCCCAGGGTTACTGCTGAATTTGCTGGTACATTATCGTTTCCAAGCATACCCCAACTGGTTCTTATTTTCAAATAATCGACAGTTGTTTGTTCTTTCATAAAATCTTCGCCGGTCAAAATCCAACCCAGACCAACTGATGGGAAATAGCCCCATTTTTGCTGATATTTTGAGCTTCCGTCGGCTCTGAAAGTAAAAGTAGCCAGGTATTTATCGCCAAAATTGTAGGTGCCCCGTGTGAAATAAGAAAGTCCGTTATATGAATAAGCATCTCCATCGTTAACACTGCGACCATCGGTAGAACCTAGGTTCAGATACAGGGATTGTTCATCTTCAAATGAAACATTCAAGGCTGTACCAGTCATAGGGAATTTACGTTCCATTCGGGTGGATTGACCTAACATCAGGCTAAAACTACTACGATCAATCTGATCGGTGTAGGTTAATAAGTTATCTATTATCTTCTTGTAACTTAATCCCATTGTCTTACTTAAGGTAGAATGGATAAGTCCCTGTGAACCTCCCACAAAGTATTCGGGAGTATAGCTTCTCGATTTCCAGGATGCATAATTCAGGTTGTAGGAGGTTTTGAATTTCAGTTTATCTTTTATGATATTAAACTCTGCAAAAGCAGACATTACAATATTCATTCCTTTCTCCATATTATCGTTATAATAGGCTATTGCCACAGGATTTGCATAAGCATTCCCATAACCATATTGTTGTGGAGCACCGAAATTTACAGGATATGCATCTGTGTTGGCGGCATCGTAGACACCATAAACCGGCGGGCTGACAAATGCTTTAAAGAAAGCCTCGTTATTTGCGTTGTTTTTACTGTAATCGGAAATAATGCTGTTGAAGCCCATGCTAAACCAGTCGTTTACTTTCTGGTCAACCCGAAACCGGATATTGTACCGGTTATAATCGTTTTTGGCATCCATAATTCCTTCCTGGTAGAAGTAGTTTGCACCCAGTGAATAACTTGTTTTCTCAGTTGCACCCGAAATATCAATAGAATGACTGTGCATCATGGCATTGCGTAATAATTCGCTGTACCAATCGGTACTTGCAGGATAATTCGTTATTACCTTGGGCACATAGCCTGTAATGTTGGCATTCGCCTCGTTCATCAAATCTACATATTGTTGTGTATTTGCCAGTTTCATGACATTAACGGGCATCTGATAACCAAAATAGCCTTCGTAACTGATATTGGTCTGATCCATTTTCCCTTTTTTGGTGGTGACCAGCACAACGCCATTTGCTGCGCGAACACCATAAATGGCGGCTGCCGAAGCATCTTTCAATACAGTTAAATCTTCGATATCTCCACTACTCAGAAAATCGATGTTATCTACGAAAACACCATCCACAATATACAATGGATTGGCATAGTCGCCGATTGAACCGACTCCACGTATTTTTACGCTTGGTCCGGCTCCGGGAACACCGCTGTTGATAATTTGCACACCCGACATTTTTCCCTGTAATGCCGACATCGGATTTGAAGTTATTTGTTTCGCCAGATCACTTCCTTTCACGGTTGAAATAGGCGCGGTCATGTCTTTCACTTTTTGAGTGCCATAACCCACTACCACCACTTCGTCCAACAATTCAGTATTCGGAACTAAGAGAATGCGTAAAGGATTTTCGTTTTTGATAAGTAGCTCCTGTGCAATGTAACCGATATAAGAAATGGCTAAAATCGATTCTTTAGGAACCGTCAATGTAAAGTCACCATCGAAACTGGTTACGGTTCCGTTAGTCGTCCCTTTTTGAACAACAGTGGCTCCAATCAAAGCTTCCCCGGTATTTTTATCCACAATGACCCCTTTGAGGCTCAAATTTTGAGCGAAGAGTGTACCGGTACCTGTAAGTGCGACCAGTAAAAGATAAATAATTTTTTTTCTCATGATATTGTGATTTAGCGATTCGTTAATTGGTTGATCGGTTAATTAGTTGATTGGTTAATACGTTAATTGGTTGATTGCTTAAATCCAAGTTTTTGTAAGCCTTTGCTAATTTCGGGGTTGCTCATAAATAATTTACAGATTAATCCGCTGCGATAATTCTCTATCATAACGGCAATTGGTCCCTGATCGATGGCTAAGTAACTGTGAACAACCTGTTGCCCCTCAACAAGCCCGGGATTAAATGCATCATAGAAACCATATTTTCCAAACAGTATTTTCCCTTTATCCAGATAAAAATGTCGTAAGGCGGCTATTGAAGCTTCGGGAGTATAAACTATGGATGATATTGCAGCTGTAGGCGAAATGGTCCCATTTTCATCGTTAGAACCCGGCTGATGCGAGGTATATCCTACTATTGGGTCGTCCGATGATGTAAATCCCCAACAATTAGCTCCGTAGCCAATGTGTTTTTTTGGATTATCGATGGCATACGCTCTGTGAATTAGGGCATGCGCGCGGTTTTGTTCGAAATAATTTGTGTTCTTATCAGACAGCCCTTTCGGATTTAAACCCAAAAACGAGTAATGGGTGAAAAAGAGTGGACCACCGTACTCCATTCCCAGATCCAGTTTTATGCCATAATAACTTTTTCCATTCAAATAGTAATCTGACTTCTTATAACAATTCTCATAGACAGAACGTTCAATCGGGAACGTAGGAGAGGAAGCTGCGAGTACGTAAGTTATCATTGTTTCATCAAATCCTTTGATGCGATGATTCATTTTAAAGCCGTAATTTTTCGACCAATGCCAGTAAAGTGCATCTGACGATCCTTGTGTGTACCAACTCCATTCTATGGTTTCCCATAGGTTGGTGATCCGCTTCGCTAAGTTTTGTTCATCGGGGTTTCCGTTGCGAAAATATTCGCGGGCTGTCAACAAACCTTCCGTCAAAAAAGCTGTTTCCACCAAATCGCCTCCGTCATCAAACTGACTGAAACTGAAAGCTTTTCCTGTATTGGCATCGTACCAGTGTGACCAGGCACCATGAAAACGTTCTGTTTTTTCAAGGAAGGTAACAATCTTTTCTATCGTCTTTAATGCATCCGCACGGCTAAAATAATTCCGTTCAGCTCCGGCAATTAAAGCCATAATGCCGAATCCTGTTCCGCCTGTTGTAACGATATCGCCATTCACATCATTACTTCGTTCGCGTGCCATTCCGGTTGCCGGTTCAGCAAAATCGTAAAAATAACGTGTCGTATAACGTTGTGTCATATCCAGTAAATCTTCGTCGGTTGCTGTGAGAACCGTATCAGAGATTTGAAACTTCACTGCAGGTGTGCTTTTTACTGACATACCTTTGGGAATAACCCGGTAGGTGTATTTTTGTGCTTTTTGTGCCGTTTTCCCAAAGAAATCCAGGTAATAATTCGAATTGGTTTCGCCTTGTTTTGTGAATTTTTTACCGTCATCCGCCGAACGGTACACTTCGTAAACAAAACTGCCCCTGTTTTCCCATGTTAACTCTACATGAGCCGGATATGCTTTTGCCTTCAATGCATTGGGCACAACATAATTGATCTTCTCTGCAGAAATAGATCCGAGAAAGAAGATTATATAGCTAAGTATAAATAGTTTTTTGAACATAACTTTTATGAATGACCCCAATCCGTCAACAGACAGCGTGTTGTAGTTAGTTTATTCTAATAGATTTTTTGTTATACTAATATCAATGTATAAATTCAAACTTTAAGTTTTAAAGCAATTAATGTAGCAGAATTTATCCGTCCTCACCAAATATCAAATCAACCAATTAACTAATCAACCAATTATCTAATTGTCCAATCAACCAATTAACCGATCACTTAAGCTTAAACCCAATCTCTTTCACATCCCTCGAATTTCCGCCTATAAATAATTTATAATCACCGGGTTCGGTGCCATAACTCATATCCAACCGGTGAAATGCAAGCAAGTCATTTGTAATGGTGAACGAAACCGTTTTGCTTTCGCCGGCCTTTAGAGCGATCTTTTCAAATCCTTTCAGTTCTTTTACAGGACGGGTTACACTGCCCACCAGGTCGCGGACATAACATTGTACCACTTCTTCACCATCAACTTTACCGGTGTTTTTTACTGTTACCGAAGCTTTTAATTCACCGGTTTCAGTCAGATCTTTTGTTGAAAGCTGAATGTCGGAATACTCAAATGTGCTGTAACTTAATCCAAATCCAAACGGAAATAACGGATCGTTCGGGCAATCGAGATATCTTGATTTATATTTTGGATTTTCCAGGTAAATAGGGCGACCTGTGTTTTTCTCGTAATAAAATATAGGAACTTGACCCAGAGCACGTGGGAATGTCATGGTCAGTTTTCCCGAAGGATTATACTCACCATAAAGTACATGGGTGATGGCTTTCGCGCCCATGGTTCCCGGATACCAGGTTTCCAATATGGCATCTGCCAATTCGTTTTCTTTGGTCAGCACCAGCGGACGACCGTTCATCAGTACCACTATAATCGGCTTATTCAAAGTTTTGAGTTTCTCCAGTAATTCAGTTTGCACACCGGGTACATTAATGTCGGTCCGGCTGGCTGCTTCACCGCTCCATTCCCAATCTTCGCCGATCACCATCACAATTTTGTCGGCACGACGACCGGCAGCCAGGGCAGCTGCAAAACCACTCCGGTCTTCACCCATTTTCTTGCAACCTTCGGAATAAATAACATTGGTTTCACCATTGTAAGCTTTCAATTCATCCAGCGTCGATTTCATAAAGTCCCAATCGCCGGCTGCTTTCCACGAACCAAGTAAATCGCGGGTAGAAGTTGCCAACTCACCTATGACTGCTATTTTTTCACCTTTTTTCAAGGGTAAAATATTGCTGTCATTTTTGAGGAGAACCATCGATCGTTTGGCCACATCAAAAGCTGCCTCCAAATGGGCGGGAGCATATACCAGCCGTTTTTCGCGGGCTTCGTTGCAATAGCGATAAGGGTCGTCGAACAAACCGAGCATAAATTTCACCCGCAATACACGTCTGACGGCATCGTTTATTAGTTTCTCATCCACTTCGCCATTTTCCACCTGTTTTTTCAGGTATTTGAAATAGACTTCGCCCTGCATATCCATATCAACCCCGGCTTTTACTGCAAGCAAACCTGCTTCTGCATCGTTGGCAATAACGCCATGGTTCACCATTTCGTTGATGGAAGTATAATCAGTTACAACGAGTCCCTTAAATCCAAGTTTCGTGCGTAATATATCGGTAAGTAAGTATTTGCTTCCGGTGGCGGGAACGCCATCGTATTCGTTGAATGATGACATCACGCTCATGGCGCCTGCATCTACTGCTGCTTTGTAGGGTGGGAGATAAGTATCCAGAAAAACACGTTCGGACATGTCCACCGTGTTGTAGTCGCGACCGGCAAGTGGAGCGCCGTAAGCTGCAAAGTGCTTAACACAGGCTAGTACGGTAAGTGTGTCGGCCAAATCATTCCCCTGAAAACCATGTACGCGGGCGGCTGCAATTTTGGATCCCAAATAAGGATCTTCGCCGGCTCCTTCGGATACACGGCCCCAACGTGGTTCAACCGAAATATCCACCATGGGTGCGAAAGTCCAGTTTATTCCTGAAGCAGCTGCTTCGGTGGCCGATACACGGGCTGATTTTTCGATGGCTGTCAGATCCCACGAGGCTGATTCTCCCAACGAAATCGGGAAAATAGTTTTGTGGCCGTGAATAACATCATAACCAAACAACAAGGGTATACCTAACCTTGATTCTTCTACTGCAATTTTTTGGAGTTTTCGGGTGTATGCAACTGTGTGTGCGTTGAGGATATTGCCGCAGTTTCCTTTGCGGATATCATCCATGTAACCGCTTTTAATGGAGGGGCCGGTTACATCCCAGTCGCTGGTGTATAATACCATTTGACCAATTTTTTCGTCTAAAGTCATTAGCTTTAATACAGAATCCACTTTTTGGTCAAGTTTAGAGTCTGCTTCGGATTTTCCTGACGAAGTACATGCTGTTAAAAGGGATGCCGCTATAAGTGCAAAGACAATATTTTTTTTCATGACAGTGATTTTTTATAGACTTATAAAATTAACGCTGCAAAGAAAGTGTATGAATTCAAAAAAAACAAATTTTTCGACCCAATAAGAACCCTACCTGAAAAGAATGTCAAAAAATGGAACCCTATTTTAACCCTACGAAGGTTCAAATATAGGTGTTATGTAATTGAATTATAATAGAATATATATTCGTTCTTTTTTAAAAAGAATATCTGATTTTAATCAATAATGGTGAAAGATGAATGAATAAAGGACATAAAATATTAATTTCAATTGCGTCCACAACGCAGACGCAATTGAAATTGTACGGAAAAAACCTGTAGTCTTGATTTAAATCAATGCTGATCGTTCTTAATTCTCTTTTTGTTTGTGTTCCATGGGTATGATTCCTCCGGCCATTTCCCCGATAATGTTGATCAGTTCGGTTCCCGTCGGAATAACGATCTTGGCATTTTTGGAGAGCGCTACTTCCACGGCTTCCAGTTTTCGTAACATCTGCGCATTCCCGATAAAGTATTTATCAGCCGCTTCGTTTACCAGTCTTATGGCTTCGGCATCACCTTCGGCATGCAGTATTTTCGACTGTTTATACCCTTCGGCTTCTTTGATCTTGGCCCTTTTAATACCATCGGCAACCGTTTCGGCAGCGGTGGCGGAGTCGATAGCAGCAATTTTTTCGTTTTCGGCTTTTACCACTTTATTCATGGTTTCCTGAACGTCTTTCGGCGGGTCAATTTCCTTCAATTCAGTTCGAACGATTTCAATTCCCCAACTTTTGGTTTCATTGTGCAGTGTATTGTAAAGTTCTGCGTTTATTTTTCCGCGTTCGCTGTTGGCCGATTTGAGCGTTAGCGTACCGATAATGTTACGAAGCGTTGTGCGGGCCAGGTTTACAATTTGCCATTTGTAATTGTTGACATTGTAGATGGCACCCTTTACACTTTCTTCTTCAGCTTTTACCCTGAAGTAAACCTGAGCATCCACGCTGGCATTCAGGTTGTCGTTGGTGATGATTTCCTGTGGGTCGGCATTCACCATTTGTTCGGTTACATTTACAATGTAGATGCGGTCAATCACAGGAATAATCCAGTGAAATCCCGGATTTGCCAGTTTTTTGTACTTTCCGAGTCTCTCGATTAAACCCCGTTCGGTTGGTCGTACAATTTTAATTCCAATAAAAAACACGAGGACGACAAAAATTGCTACATACAAATAGATCATTTTAAATTCCCTTTCTTTAATGAATAATTAAGTTGACTGTTTAATTCTGAAAATAAATTGCAGTAAAGTTACAAAATATATTAATCTGTTGTACGCAATATCAAACTTTTTTGCACGTAACAGATCATTTCTACGATGATTTACAAAATTACCAAAATATCTGAAGCCAAATCCGGAACATGAAGGGTTTTAAACTGCCTCTACCCCTCACCCTCGTTTGTAACAACGGGGAATTGGTTATTTGTTTGTAACGATAAACAGTTAAAGGAAACAGTTGAAATCCGATATCTACCAGTGCACACTTTTTACAAATGAGGGGGAATTATATTGCTTTTTTATGTTTTAAATCATAATGTATGCTGTTGATATATTGTCAGATACCATATTATATGACAATTGGAATAAAAAAAACTACATATTTTACTGTTGATTTGCTCTTTTCTAAAATTAAAACCATTATCTTTGCAATAAATAATACACGCAAGTAGTATATAATGAAATTAACTAAAACTTCAGAGTACGCATTACGGATTTTGATTTATATGGCTAAAAAGCCGGAAGAATTATTGTCGGCAACTCAACTGGTAAAGGAATTAGGCGTGTCTGATAAATATTTACGCCGGTTGATGACCAATTTGTCTAAATCCGGATTTATTAAAAGCATTCAGGGAAGAGATGGAGGTTACAAATTCACAAAAAATACAGATGAGATTTTTTTATATGACGTAATTAACTCTGTAGAAGGAATGGAAAAATTGAATGGTTGTGTCCTGGGATTTGAAAAATGTTCATGCACAAACCCTTGTGCAATGCATGATACATGGCAACATATAAGAGCCGAGTTGAACAAGGTATTTAACGAAACAAGTTTGTCGGATATGGATTTTGACAAGATATTGCGGTATTAAATTTTTTTGTACGTATATGCTACCCAAAGGTAGTATATAGATTATAAATTCTACTAAAACAAAAAACAATGAGAACAACAACTTATAAAGATGCTGACAGAGAAAATAACCCACATGGCGTAGATGCCCGAAAGCTACATACAAATGAAGATGTACAAGTAGTTCATATTCTTTTGAAACCCGGAGATAGCCTGAAAAGGCACAGCACACCGGTAAATGTATTTTTCTATGTATTGGAAGGTGAAGGTATAGTAGAGATTGGTGATGAAAAGCTGACAGTGAGTAAAGACATGCTTATTGAAAGTCCGAAGAATATTCCACATTGTTTTTACAACGAGAGCACTGCAGACTTCAGGGTGCTGGTGGTGAAAACACCGGGGCCAAAAGCTGATCCAACCAGGTAAGCTATTCAAAGTCTGGTGAATTCAAAATAAAAGCTTTGGCGATAACAAAGATACTTAAAACAGATATATAATTAAAAATCAAATTAGGATGAAAACAATAGAGATTTTTAATTATGAACATGAAAGCATTCTGAAAATGATTTAGATTACTCAAACAGTTTTGACAGATGATAATAGAACTAATGTGAATATGGATCGTGTTGAGTGAATAATCGGTTTTTAAAGATATTTTTTCCGAAAAATGCCATATTCTCAAAGAGGGAAATGTGCTGTTAATGAAGATTTTAAAGTGATCAACCAAACAACAATCAGTAACGGGTATTTATATAAATGCCAGAAGATGAAGACTAATAAAGAAATAATTAATAGAATAAGAAAATGAAAAGCTATAAAAATGTAAAAATAGGAGAAATTGTTACTCAAGATTTTAGAGCAGCAGAAATATTTAAAAATGCAGGCATTGATTTTTGTTGCGGTGGTAATCAGAGCTTGGAACAGGTCTGTCTGGAAAAGAAAATAGACAGTTCCGTACTGGAGTCAGAATTGGCTAAACTTGAAAACACAACAGTTAATGCATTGCATAACTTCAACGAATGGAGTCTTGATTTTTTATGTGACTACATAGTGAATACACATCATAAAACTGTCTTGAAGCTGTTGCCACAGTTGACCGCTTATACTCAGAAAATTGAACAGGTTCATGGCACTCACCATCCCGAGTTGGTTGAAATTGCCGCGCTGTTTTCACAAATTAATGACGAATTAATACAACACCTCAAAAAAGAGGAAGAAGTTTTGTTTCCTGCAATAAAAGATGTATTGAAAACAAATTCTTCGGAATCTAAAAGGATTATAATCTCAGAAATTACCAGAATGAAAGGAGAGCATGAATTTGCCGGCGGAGCTATGGATAAAATAAATGTTCTGAGCGATAATTACAGTTTGCCAGATGATGGATGCAATACGTACCGTGTTACTTATAAATTATTGGAGGAGTTTGAAGATGATTTGCATATTCATGTTCATCTTGAAAACAATATTTTATATCTCAAAGCATTAATGCTTTCAATTTAATCATAGTGGATTTATACAAGAAAAACATTTCAACTTAAGTAGATTAATTAGACACCAACTTTAAATTACTGTAAACTAAAAATAATATTAAACTTAAAACAAAAAATCAATGAAACAATCATTTCTTGACAAATTTATGAGCAGAAAAGGTTTATCATCAGCCTTTTGGATAATTGCTCTGGTCATGGTTTCCGCGTTAATATACTACACGGCAAACCTTCAAAAAGAAGTGCCACCCATTCCACAAGTAGTAAAATCGGAAAGTGGCGAAGTTCTTTATACTTACGATGATGTGGTAGCCGGGAAAGGCTATTTTCAGGAATTTGATCTAATGGATTGGGGATCAATGCTTGGAATGGGAGCCTATATTGGACCGGACTTTACAACCGATATGCTTCATTACCGGGCTGTTTTTCTTTACGATTTCTATGGAGAACAGTTGTATGGTAAGAAAAACAAGGATTTGACCGAAATTGAAAGAGGAGCTGTAAAAGTACGTGTGATTCAAGATGTAAAGAAACAAACAACCTTGTTGGTTGGGACTACTGTTTACACAGATGCATCAGCCGCAGCCTATAAAGAAAATGTCAAGTACATTAAGAATATGCTAGTCAATGGCGATCCGGAACGTGCTTTTAGAGGTGGAGTAATCAAGCCAGAAGAAGCAGTGAAAATTGCAGCCTTTTTTGATTGGGGACAGTTAGTTGCTTCGTCGTACCGACCCGGAACCATAAGAACCTAGTCGAATAACTGGCCTGCTGAGCCTTTGGTGAATCAGGATCTGACATTCAATTCGCACAAAGTTTCCTTATGGGAATTTCTGATTCTTTGGACAATGACTATTGTCGTAATTTTTCTTTCGTACGAATATCTGTTTAAAAAAGACCCGGATGAGAAATTGGAAGAACCATTGGTTGTTACCACCATGTTTAAATCGCAAAAGAAATTATTGAAGTACATTCCAATCGTAGCGGGTTTATTTTTTGTTCAATTAATACTGGGTGGTTATTTATCGCACATTTATACTGAACCCGGTAAAGATTTAATTATATCACAGTCAATCTTACCTTTTAACGTGTTACGATCGATGCACGTGCAATTAGCCATTTTATGGGTTGCCGTAGGTTGGCTGGTAGGCGGCTTAATCATTGCACCATGGATTGCAAATCGTGATCATAAGTATCCATGGCTGGTTGATGTGTTGTGGCTTGCCTTGTTAGTGGTGGCTGTCGGAAGTATGATAGGTTTGTATCTTGGCGCAACCGGTCATATGCGCGATGTTTGGTTCTGGTTAGGCAATCAGGGACGAGAATATCTTAATTTAGGTCGTGTCTGGAGCATTGGATTAGTTGTCGGACTGGTATTTTGGTTCTTACTCATTTTTTCACTAATACGTAAAGCGGCATCAAATAATCCTATTGTAAATACCATAATCTGGTCGGCATTTGCAATAGCTACGCTCTATATGGCAGGAATGATGCCAATACACAAAATTTTCCCAAACTTCACCATTGACGATTATTATCGTTGGTGGGTAATACATTTGTGGGTAGAGCTTACTTTTGAACTTTTTGCTGCAGGAGTTATCGCTTTCTTCACCGTTTCCTTAGGCTTAATTTCCCATAAAACAGCTGTCAGGGTCATGTTCTTTGAGATATTTCTTATTTCCTTAAGTGGAACATTAGGAGTAGGGCATCATTATTTCTGGCAGGGACTTGATGAGTATTGGATTGCCATAGGCGGAATTTTTTCTGCTCTTGAACCTTTACCGATAGCATTAATGATAATAGAAGCAATAAAAAACCAGCGTGAGAAGTTACACGCAGGTGAAAACTTTTATTTCTCTGTTCCATTTATGTGGATAGCCGGGTCTGCGGTATTAAACTGGATAGGTGCAGGATTTTTTGGAATGGTAATAAATACGCCGACAATAAGTTACTATGCTCATGGTACTTATCTGATAATGCCACATGCTCATGTTGCCTTGTTGGGTGCATTCGGATATATTTCAATTGCGTTCCTTTATCTGACTTCCAGGGCAAATGCACTGGCAAATAATTATGTATGGAGTGATAAATTCAGTAAATACGGTTTCTGGATTCTGACTATAGGTACTTTGTTGTATGCAGTGCCAACTTATATCATTGGAATTCATCAGGCACAGGTTGCCATGGAATCAGGTTACTTCTTTGCACGTACCCGTGAAGCCATTGAAGGACTTAAATTCTGGATGTGGATACGTATTCTGCCTGATGGATTAATGGTATTAGGCGGTGGTTTGATCTTTTATGATTTAGTACAAAAAACTTTTTTTGCAAAAAAGATAAAAGCGGAATAGAGTTATAAAACATACAGGAATTTATTTATTCCTGTATGTTTTTATACATCAATAAATTAGTAAATACATAACCAATAAACCAACAAAAAAATGAGTGAACTAATTAATAATTCTCGTAGTAGAAAAGAAAAATTAAAAGAAATTTTATTACAGATTCATCATGGCGGTTCAACTGAGGCTGTTCAAAACGAATTATTACTTTCATTAAGCCAGATTCCGTACGGGGAAGTGGTTGAAGTAGAACAGGAACTGATAGCAGAAGGATTACCGGAAGAGGAAATTCTTGATTTGTGTGATGCACATTCGGCAGTACTCGAAGGGCGAGTTGACCTTTCTGCTTTGAAACCGGTATCTGATGGTCATCCGGTTGATGTTTTCCGAAAAGAGAATGAGGAAATCAGGAATCTTACCAATTCTATTTTTGCCTTAATCTCTGAAATAAGACGTGAACCTTCTGAAAAGATAAGTGACAAATTAACTAAACTGAGAGGGCTTTTCAATAATCTTTACGATGTTGATAAACACTACCAGCGTAAAGAATACCTTCTGTTCCCCTATCTGGAGAAAATGGGTATTACAGGACCTCCTAAAGTTATGTGGGGAAAGCATGACGAAATACGTGAGCTGATTAAAGGGAGTATCGAAGTGTTAGAAACAACCGAAATGACGAAAGAAGAATTCGGGGCAGTTGCAGAAATTGTACTCACTGTTGCTGCTGATGGTGCCAAGGAAATGATAACCAAAGAAGAAGAAATTTTATTTCCCATGTCATTGGATATCCTGACTGAAGCTGATTGGTTTGAAATAAGCAAACAATCCCTCGAAATCGGTTATTGTCTGTATGATCCTCTGGTGAACTGGAAACCGGAATGGGCTGAAGAACAATCGATAAATGAATCACAGAAAAGTGGAAGCCAGATTCAATTACCAAGCGGAAGTTTCTCTGCCGAAGAAATTATGACTATTTTAAATACCTTACCGGTAGATATTACTTTTGTGGACAAAGATGATAAAGTAAAGTACTTTTCACAAGGCGCCGAACGGATTTTCCAACGTAACAGAGCGATACTTAACCGCGATGTACGTCATTGCCATCCGCCGGCAAGCGCGCATATTGTGGATAAGATTATTGATGATTTTAAAAGCGGTCGACAAAACAGTGCGCCATTCTGGATAAATATGGGCGGTAAAATGATACATATTGAGTATTTTGCAATGCGTAATGATAAAGGTGAATACCTTGGAACGCTCGAAGTTTCTCATAATATTACACCGTATCGTGAATTAGAAGGCGAACAGAGAATACTTTCTTACAAATAAAATAAACTTAGAAATACATAATGAAAACAGAAGAATTGATTATAACACCCAAAACGAAAGTTTTTGATATTATAGAGGCATATCCTCAACTGGAAGATATACTGATAGCCTATGTTCCGGCTTTTGAGAAGCTCAGAAATCCAGTATTACGCCGCACTGTGGGAAAAGTGGCTACATTGCAACAAGCTGCTTTGATTGGAAATGTGAATGTCGGCATGCTCGTCAATCAGTTGCGGCAGGAAATCGGACAAAATACCGAAGAAAGTAAAGTTGATGAGCAACAATATAATTACCAATCACCAGCGTGGTTCGATGCCAATAAAGTAACAGTACAGTTTGATGTAAGAGAAATGCTGGCAAATGGAGAGCATCCGGTCGCCCAGGTTATGGAAGACCTGAAAAAACAAAAAGAGGATGAAATATATCAACTTATTGCTCCATTTCTTCCTGTTCCTTTAATCGATAAAGCATCCAGTCTTAACTTCAGCCATTGGATTAAAAAGGAAAATGACGAATTGTTTTTTATCTACTTTATAAAGAATAAATAATAATATAGTTGATTATCAAAGCTATTGATTCCATGAGGCGTCAAAATGTAATTTGATCCTGTGCTGAGCCTATCATAATTAAGAAAAAAAACAGAGTTCCCAATGGGAATTTTGCAGGGCATTTCTGAGATTCAAGAAATTAGTTGAGACAGGAAGAGCCCTGATTGGTAAAAAGAACGTATGTATAAATTTTTTAGAAAGATCCATAAATGGGTGGGTGTGATTATCGCACTGTTGATTATTATTTTTTCACTCTCAGGTATTATTTTAAATCATCGTCAAATTTTTTCTTCAGTAGATATTAAACGGAGTATCCTGCCAAAAGAATATCAGTACAAAAACTGGAACAATGCTGCTGTTCGTGCAACCTTAAAAGTGGGAACAAATCGATTTCTGGTTTATGGAAATATCGGTATCTGGCAAACCGATTCGAGCTTTGTACAATTCAATGATTTCAATGTGGGATTACCTCAAGGTATTGATAACCGGAAAATATTTAAAGTTCTAAGTACGGAAAAAGCTTTGCTGGCAGGAACATTATTCGGATTATACGGGTTCAATCCGGCAAAGAAACGATGGACAAAGATACTTCTTCCCGTATATGAAGAAAATGTGGTAGATATTCTCCAGAAGGGTGACAGTACTTTTGTGATGACGCGTTCCAACTTGCTTGTAAGCACCAATCTGAAGCAATTTGAGATCATTAAACTACCGCAGCCTAAAAATTACGATAACAAAGTGGGTTTGTTTAAAACCTTGTGGGTAATTCATAGTGGAGAAATTTACGGCGTTGCAGGTAAATTATTGGTTGATTTGGTTGCCCTGGTTTTTATTCTGCTGAGCATTGGAGGTGTAATTTTGTTTTTCTCAAAGAAAGAATTGAAAAAAAATAAATCAGATAAAGCAAAACGCGACAAATGGAAGAAAACGCATAAATGGAACTTAAAGTGGCACAACCGGATTGGATGGATAACAGGTTTGTTTCTATTTGTAACAACTCTTACCGGTATTTTTCTTCGTCCACCATTACTCATTGCAATCGCCAATAGCCGGGTCAACAAAATCCCCGGAACTGAACTGGCTACATTAAATCCCTGGTTTGATGTTTTACGACGAATTGTTTTTATTCCGGATCAAAATATCTATATTGTTTCTACTTCAGAAGGATTTTATTATTTTGATAAAGGCTTTAAAATGGAAGCAAAATTATTTGATCCTCAGCCTCCGGCAAGTATAATGGGTGTGACGGAATTGGAATGCCTCGACAAGGATGATTTAATGGTGGGATCATTTGAAGGGCTTTTTAAGTGGAATTATAAGACTGGTGAGGTTTATGATTTAATAAAGAAACAAAAATATATACGCCCAACAAAAATAGGACCGCCTATTGGCGATTACAAAATATCCGGTTTTAGTACCGATTTTCATAATCAAAATATAGCATTCGATTATGAGAAAGGTGGAATGAATATCAACAAAGGAGTTGATTTTAGCGTTATGCCTGAAAATGTAATTGAGAAATCGCCGGTGTCGTTGTGGAATCTTGCCCTGGAAATCCACACAGGAAGAATTTATGGTGCATTTTTGGGGATATTTTATATTTTAGTTGTTCCTCTGGTTGGAATCTTACTCCTTTTTACGCTTATTACCGGAATAGTTCTTTGGGTTAAATACATTTAAAAATGGGGAAAAAGGGACAAACTAAAAGAATTGCATTTATTACTACAACAAACAGAACAGTAATGTGAAGTTAAAGCGAAAAATAATTAAATTTTCAACCATATTAGATCAGCACGGTATCTATAATCCATTTGTATTCAGCAGGATATTTTTGTTGTGGGCCTTTGTTGGGTTTATAGGTGGAGTAATTGCAGGTTTATATTGGATAGTACTCGAATTTTTGACACACGAGATTGCTTTTTTAGATGGTTGGAAGGTAATACCAGTGATGGCAATCTGCGGACTATTAGCCGGGTTAGTTATTCATTTTTTCGGGGATCCGGGCGAGATAAACCTAATTGTAAATAACATTCGCTTTAATAAAGGAAAACTAGACCCGGGGAATAACCCATCAATGATATTGTCTTCATTACTATGTATTACGTCGGGTGGCAGCCTGGGTCCGGAATCTCCCCTGGTTCAGGTAACCGGCTCAACAGGAAGTTGGCTTGGGAAGCTATTCAGATTAAAGGGGGAAGAATTAAGGTCATTAAGTATTGCAGGAATGGCTTCTGGCTTTACAGCTTTGTTTGGTGCTCCTTTAGGTGGAAGTTTATTTTCGTTGGAAATACTCCACCATAAACATGCTTTGGAGTATTACAAGGCCATTATTCCGGCCTTGGTTGCCAGTTGTTTTAGCTATGTTATTTTCGCCCTGATCATACATTTGGGCCTTCGTCCTATATGGCATTTGTCGGCTTTTGAATACACAGGTAAATTTGACTTTGTATATGCTATACTCTTTGCAATTGCAGCTACTGCCATTGGCTGGGGATTTATCTACAGTACAAAAGCCCTTAAATATTTATTTGAAAAAAGAAGTATGCCCATATTCATTAAGACTTTAATAGGTGGCGTTTTACTTGGAGTGATAGCCTATTATTTTCCATTAACAAGATACTTCGGTCATCATGAAATAAATCAACTTTTGAATGATAGCTTCCCAATCAAACTTTTAGTTGCTATTTTAATTTTTAAAATCATTGCAATTGCAATTACCGTAACTTCAGGTTGGAGAGGCGGTTTTATCATACCTTTATTCTTTGTAGGAGCAACCTTGGGTTTAATTATTCATCAGTTATTCCCCGGTACCAATCAGACTTTGACAATAGTAAGCTGTATGGCTGCAATAAATGCTTGTGTAACGCGAACGCCAATGAGTACCACCATTTTATTAGCAACACTCACCGGTTTCTCGTTCTTTGTTCCTATATTATTTGCAAGTTTAACCGGATATTTTTTAGCCCCCCAAAAGCCGTTCTTAAGTTCACAAATGGAACAGAAAAGATAAAAAGGATAGATATTTTTTTTATAAATATTCAAATATCAAACCCGACTAACTAAAAAACAGGATGATATATCAACCCTGATTCAGTTAAGACATTACAAAACAAAAATAAAATCATGGCAATACAAAAAGTCTGGATAGAAGAAGGATGCACCGGTTGTGGATTATGCGAAACAATATGTCCGGAGGTATTTAAAATTGATGCGATAGCATTCGTAATTGAAGGCGTAATCTATGCTGGACATACGACACAAATAAAGGAAGCAGCTGAATGTTGCCCAAGAGTTGTAATTAAATACTCAGAGTGACAGTAAGCTAACAATTTGTAAAAAGCATTTTAAATCAACATTTAAAAGAAATAGAAATCATGACAATAACAAAAGTTTGGGTGGAAGAAGATTGTACTTCCTGCGGTGTGTGTGAAGATATTTGCCCACAAGTTTTTCTGGTTAAAGATATAGCAACTGTAATTGAAGGAGTTAACTTTTCTGAATATGACGCAAAAATTCGTGAAGCGGCTGATAGTTGTCCGATAGAAGTCATAAAATTTTCGGAGGAATAATGAATGACTTAACTCTTAGCCCGGAATCGACAATGAAAATAAAGCGGGTTTATGAAGCGGCTCATATAGAAGATGGTAAGCGCATCCTCGTGGACAGATTATGGCCAAGAGGTTTGACAAAAGAGAAAGCACGTGTTGATTTATGGCTAAAGGATATTGCTCCAAGTACTGAACTCCGGAAATGGTTTGGTCATGAACCTTTAAAGTGGGATGAATTTAAGGAACGATATATTGAAGAACTTAAAAATAACGAAAAGCAAACCTCGGTTCTAAAGGAACATTTAAAGTCAGGAATGGTAACATTGGTTTATGCAGCAAAAGATGAAGAACATAATGAAGCACTCGTTCTCAAAGAACTGTTTGGTGTTTAACACTTTCGTTTCAATTGCGATGAAACATTCAATCGTACCACCTACCTGTAATTTTACGATATAAAAATTGAATTATGAAACCTGATCAACTATATCCAAAAACAACAAAAGAAATCTATGATATGAGAACTGCCCTCGCTCCTGAAACTATGGAGGCATTCCAGAATTTCAGCAAGGCTGTTTTTAAAGAAGGTGCGCTTCCAGAAAAAACAAAGGAGCTTATTGCTGTGGCAGTAGCCCATGTTACACAATGTCCTTATTGCATACGCAGTCATACTAAACTGGCAATGCGAAAAGGCGCCAGTAAAGAAGAAATAATGGAAGCTATTTGGGTTGCATCCGAAATGAGAGCAGGTGCCGCGTATGCTCATGCAGCATTGGCTATAGACGAAATGGGACCAATAGAGTCGAATGAGACCAGGTAGAGTCTGAAGTCTGTTTCCCTCCTTCACGTTTGCAACTTAATTTTTAATATACATTTTTTAGATATAAGTTTGCAAACGAGATACGAACCTAAAGTAATGAAGAAGTGCCTTCTTAATCTTAATTTTGAAAACACCTTATTTGTCTGGATGTAATCGATTTCATACACTTTATAGTCCAGAATGAAGTTGAGATCTGGCCCTTTCTGGGTTAACTGCGGAATGACGGATACGAATCCGTTTTGAAACTAAATTTGCTCCGTTTTCTGTTTGTAGCAACCCTGGCTATCAACATCGAAACGCTTATATTCAGTATTAGTAGGGGTCTATTCAATAAACTGTGTCAGAAAAGGGAAAATCATTATATTTACCCTTTAAAAACAAGTTAAAATGAACAAGACAAAAGTATTTGATTACAAGGAATTTGAACAAGAGGCCTTAATAAAATT